>JQIA01000151.1_pt1 | contig 31176 bp, 28 predicted proteins | sample 811431 | NCBI WGS metagenome assembly JQIA01 (sample SAMN02998118, study PRJNA258478) | marine sediment metagenome | biome: marine; feature: seafloor; material: sediment; isolation source: oil-polluted sediment collected from 3 locations (0.5 km, 0.7 km and 0.9 km)... | place: USA: Gulf of Mexico ...
AAATACATCAATTAGTGAATGTTCAAGCTGAGCAAGGTGAAATATTACCGCGTACGCTGAGTAATGTTATTCACGATATTCAAAACTTTGTAGTTGCCGATATTGATGGCGATGTTGTTGGTTGTGCATCACTTTATATTTACCAAACAGGGCTTGCTGAAATCCGTTCTGTTGTGGTTGATAAAACCGCTCAAGGTCAAGGGCAAGGTCAAGCACTTGTTCAATATTTATTAGAATTTGCTCATCAAATGGAATTAGAGCAAATTATTGTACTAACTTATATTGCTGAGTATTTCGCTAAGTTAGGTTTCAATACTATTGATAAAGCATCATTAGCTGAAAATATTATTGAAGACAGTGAACCAAGTCCAAATAAAGATCCTGCGGATGAAGTGGCGATGGAATATATTGTTAAATCGTAAACTCTGTAGGTTGAGCTGAGTGCAGCTCAACCTCAATGAATAACTTTAAAGAATAAAAAACATGAATAATAACGATCAAAATTACGTTAAATGGTTTAGAAATGCCGCGCCTTATATTAATGCACATCGTGGTAAAACTGTGGTGCTAATGTTTGGTGGTGAAGCTGTTTTACACCCCAACTTTGCTAATATTATTCATGATATTTCTTTGCTACGTAGTTTAGGCGTTAAACTTGTGGTGGTGCATGGCGCACGTCCGCAGATAGAAGAACGCATGGCGCAGCGTGGCATTAATGGTCACGTAGAAAATAATATTCGTATTACTGGTGCTAACACGCTAGGCGCAGTGAAAGACGCTACGGGCTCTTTGCGCTTACATATTGAAGCATTATTGAGTACAGGGTTAGCTAATTCGCCTATGCATGGCTCACAAATAAGAGTGAGTACAGGAAATTTTGTTATTGCTAAACCTATGGGCGTGCGCGATGGTATTGATTATAAATATACAGGCATGGTACGCAGAATAGATTATGACGGTATTAATATGCAGCTTGATTATGGCTCTATTGTACTGCTCTCGCCTATTGGTTATTCACCCACAGGTGAAGTGTTTAATTTAGCTTTAGCAGATGTTGCCGCACAAACAGCTATTGCTTTAAAGGCCGATAAATTAATCGCGTTAACTCAAGAAGAAGGTTTGCTTGATAAAGCAGGTGATCTAATCAAAAGCTGCAGTGTTCGCCGTGTTAAAACCTTGCTTGATGAAAAAGATTGTCATGTCCGCCAACGGTTACTTCGCGCGATTATTCAAAGTGGTGAAAATGGTGTTGAACGGTGCCATTGTGTTAGTTACCAAAGTGAAACTGCTTTATTGCAAGAGTTATTTACCCGTGATGGTGCGGGAACACTGATTGCTAAAGATCATAAAGAAGAAATATCGACAGCCACTATCGATGATGTTGCAGGCATTTTGGAATTATTAGCACCGCTTGAAGCGGAAGGCGTGTTAGTTAAACGTTCACGTGAACTGCTTGAAGTTGAAATTGATCAATTCATTGTATTGAAAAAAGAAGATGTGATAATTGCCTGTGCAGCACTTTATCCTTATTCTGATGCTCAAACCGGTGAGGTTGCTTGTGTTGCAATTCATCCGGATTACCGTAAGGGTGATCGTGGTGGGCGTTTAATGGCAGCGTTAGAAGAAGAAGCAAAAAAACAGCAACTTGCTTCAATATTTGTACTCACTACCGTCAGTGGTCATTGGTTTCAAGAGCGTGGATTTATTGAGCAGCCCATGAGTAAGTTACCTGAAGGTAAACAGAAAATGTATAATTTTCAACGAAAATCTAAGGTGTTTGTTAAAGAGATATAAAAATGCAACATCATTTTATAAATGTTGCTGCGATCTTTATTTTACAATTTATGCCATCTTATGTAGCGCACAAATTTTATTACCTGAAGGATCTTTTAAATAGGCAAGGTATAATTTACCTAAGCCACCTTCACGTACGCCCGGAGGATTTTCACAGGTAGTACCGCCATTCGCTATTCCTGCTGAATGCCAAGCATCAGCTTGAGCAGGATCTTTCGCAGCAAAACCAACAGTACAACCATTACCATGACAAGCAGCTTCACCATTAATAGGTGGCGTTATAGCAAAAATACCATTGTCGGTGAAATAAAAACAACGACCTTTTTCATCCATTACACCAGGGTTATGACCCATTTCCCCTAATATAGCATCATAAAAACTCTTAGACTCTTCAACATTATTAGCACCAACCATCATATGACTAAACATTATTTATCCTCTTCTTGTTTTATAAGTATTATTTTGAAGTTAACTTCAAAATAAATATAGCACAAGCATTAGTCTATTTAAAACAATTCATTTTCACTGCTATTATCACTGTCTTCGTTTTGAAATATATCAATACTATTATCCTGAATAACATATTCAGTAGGCTCTGTATCAACGTTAAAATATTCAAAAATACTCGATTTATCCGTTTTAGTTGTTAGTTTTCCAGTAATTTTATCAATACGCACAGACACTATATCTGCTGGCGGTTCAAAAGACTCAACGGGTAACTCAGCCAAAGCAACTTTCATCAATTCAATCCAGGCGGGCTGAGCTGATTTTGCACCGAACTCTGTACCTGTAATTTGGTTTTTACCTAAGTTATTATTATAAACTGACTTGCCTAAATTACGGCTTGGATCATCAAAGCCTATCCACGACGTAGTGACTATACGACGTGAAAAGCCAGAAAACCAGGCATCTTTTGCTTCGTTAGTCGTGCCTGTTTTACCAGCTATATCTCTACGTTTTAATGTTCTTGCGCGCCAACCTGTACCTTGCCAACCATTTTCACCTGACCAATCAGCCCCCCAAATGGCACTATTGAGGGCTTGAGTTATTAAAAAGGCATTTTGTTCACTTATCACTCTTGGTGCGGAAACTATAGATGGCAGAGTACTAGCGATTTCATTATCGGATGTAAATAAAGTGGGTATTAATGTTCTGGTATCGCTGAGTGGATCAGCATTTACCTTGTTTACACTGTTTTGGTTATCGGTGATGCTTATTTCACAAGGATCACAGGCTAAATTCGGGTTAGCTTGAAAAATAATTTTACCTTCAGCATTTTCAATGCGATCAATTAAGTAAGGCTCTACTAAAAAACCACCATTAGCAAAAGTAGCGAAACCAGTCGCTACTTCAAGGGGCGTTAAAGAAGCAGACCCTAATGCTAAAGATTCATTTCGTGGTAATTCATCAGGAGTAAAGCCAAAAGAAGAGAGATGAGCAATAGTATTAGTTAAACCTATGCTTTTCAGTAACCTTACAGCAATTACATTTTTAGATTGAGCGAGCGCTAGGCGCATTCTTATTGGACCAACATAAATTTCAGGTGAGTTTTTAGGGCGCCAAACCACGCCACTGCTTTTATCCCATTGATTAATAGGGGCATCATTTATTAAAGACGCTAGGGTAAAGCCATTTTCTAGGGCAGCGGAATAAATAAAAGGTTTTATGTTTGACCCAATCTGACGCCTAGCCTGAGTAGCACGATTAAACTGACTTTTTTTGAAACTAAAACCGCCGACAGTCGCCAAAATTGCACCATTATCAGGAGATATTGAAACAATGGCTGCACTTGCCATAGGTAGCTGACTTAAATGATATTCACCAGTCGCACTTTTATTGACTAAAACAATATCTCCATAACGAAAAATATCACTAGCAATTTTAGGTGGCCTACCTTGTTTTTGATCATTTATATAAGGTCTAGCCCATGCCATGCCCACCCACGGAATGGTAGATTTTATATTGCCTTTAAGCGTAATATCCACTGAACGATCGTTAACTTCAGTTATGACAGCAGGCGACAAATTTTGATAGGTGGTAACACTAGCAAGGGCTAATTCAATTTCTTCGCTTGTTATCTGTTGATTATTCTTTTGTGAATCAGGGCGAAGAGATGAAACAGCGCCACGATAACCATGTCGATGATCATAACGTAATAAGTTATTCGTTACCGCTGAATTTGCTGCTTGTTGTAATTTACTTGTGACTGTAGTGAAAACTTTGTAGCCGCTAGTGTAAGCTTGCTCTTTACCGTAGCGTTCAATCATTTCTTTATTTGCCATTTCAGCAATGTAAGCCGCATCAAGCGCTATTGATGAACCATGTCTTTTACCTGTTATAGGAGCCGTTTTAGCTTGTTGATAATCTTGTTCATTAATATAGCCACTCACTAGCATCCTTTTTAATACAATGCTTCGTCGCATTTTAGCGCGTTTAGGGTGACTGATTGGATTATAAGTTGAAGGTGCTTTTGGTAAGCCAGCTAAAACGGCTATTTGTGCTAAATTTAATTGATCTATATTTTTCCCATAATATACTCGGGCAGCGGCACCAAAACCAAAAGATCGGTGGCCTAAAGGTATTTTATTGACGTAAAGGGTTAAAATTTCATCTTTTGTTAATAAATTTTCAATTTGAAATGATAGGAAAATTTCACGAACTTTACGAATATAAGTTTGTTCACGTGTTAAGAAAAAATTACGCGCAACTTGCATGGTGATCGTACTAGCACCACCTTTATCTTTTCCAGTTATTTGACCTAAAATGGCACGCGTCATACCTACGGGATCAACACCAAAATGAAAATAAAATCTATCGTCTTCAGTAGCAAGTAATGCATTAATTAACGTTTGTGGAATTTCTTCGTATCTAAGAGGAATGCGTTTTTTTTCACCAAATTGAGAAATCAGTAAACCATCATTACTGTATACTTGCATTGGAATTTGCCATTTTATTTCTTTTAAAGATTGGATGTTGGGTAGTTCATCACGCATATTTAGATAGTATAAAAATATACTTAAAAAAGTTAAAAATAGTGAAATAAAGGCAAGTTTGAATAATTTTTTGATTGAAAACACAACAATTACTTATAAATGATTAAAATTCCAAGATAATACTAGTATATCTTGTAAAACCATGTGATAAATGTATTTATGTCTTTTTGCCTAAAATAATTAAAGAAACAATTTACAGAGTTATTATGCTAGATAATTTATGGAAAAAGAAAGCAACAATGATTGTAGGGGTTGATATTGGCTCTCACTCAGTTAAAGCTGTTTTACTCAATCAAAGTAGTGAAGGGTATATTCTAGAAGATTATGCAATTGAACCTATGCCACGCGGCGCTATATTAGATCGTGAAATCCAAGATATTGAGGCAGTTGGCGATGTTATTGTAAAGATTCGTCAAAATATTTTAGCAAAAGCCAAAGATGCGGCGGTAGCCGTATCAGGACAAACTGTTATTACTAAAATTATTTATATGGACGTCGCGTTAAGTGAAGAAGAGCTAGCAAGCCAAATAGAAATTGAAGCTGATAACCTTATTCCCTTTCCGTTAGATGAAGTGAGTTTAGATTTTGAATCTTTAGATGTTAATGAATCTGATCCAAGTAAAGTCAATGTTTTACTTAGTGCTGCTCGTACTGAATCGGTTGAAGCTCGTGTTGCTGCGCTTGAAACAGGTGACTTTAATGTTAAGGTTGTTGATGTGGAATCTTATGCGGTCAGTCGTTCATACGATTTGTGTTTATCACAATTGCCTGATGATGCGGTAGATAAAACCGTTGCTATTGTTGATATTGGCGCAACCATGACATTATTTTCCGCAACTAAAGCGGGTAAGCATATATATAGTCGTGACCAAATATTTGGCGGTGAACAATATACACGTTCAATTGTTTCTTATTATAATCAATCTTTTGAATCGGCAGAAATAGCAAAAATTACGAATGATCTCCCGCCTAATTATACTTTTGAAGTATTAGCACCTTTTCATACTGTTTTAATACAACAAATACGCCGTGCTATCCAAATGTTTTTAACGTCAAGTGGAGCAGATAAAGTAGATTATTTACTTATCTCTGGTGGAACAGCATCAATTGAAGAGATTGAAACCTTATTAACAGATGAATTAGGTATACACACAGTTATTGCGAACCCATTTAATAACATGCAACTTGCTTCAACCATAGATGCAGATGATTTATCTAGTGTGGCGCCTCAGTTGATGGTTGCAACAGGGTTAGCATTAAGGAGCTTTACGCCATGGCATATATAAACCTTCTTCCTTGGCGCGAAGAAGCACTTAAGGCGAAACAAAAAGAGTTTTTCACCATTTTAGCGTTAGCGTGTGTTTTTGCTCTTGCTTTGGTTTTTAGCGTTAATCTTTATTTTCAAGCACGTGTAGACGGTCAAACTGCACGTAATCAATTTTTAAAAAATGAAATTCAAAAATTAGATATTAAAATTGCAGAAATAAAAACCTTAAATGAAAAAAAATCTGCATTACAAAAACGTATTGATGTAATTAAACAATTACAGCGTAGCCGTAATGTTGGCACTCAAGTGCTTGATGAAATTGCTAGAATAATTCCTAATGGTGTTTATATTACTCAAATTGATAAACAAGGTAATACCATACAAATATCAGGAAAAAGTGAATCGAACAATCATTTAGCTAATATGATTAGAGCTATCGAATTATCTGATTTGTTTACCGATGCAGCTCCTGAATCGATTACTGCAGATGATGGCTCACCTAAACTATTAAGTAGCTTTAAAATGCGCGTGAAAATCCAAGGGTTAATTAATGATCAAGGCAATGGATTAATTGGAGGCGGTAAATGATTACATTAATAACACCTTTTATGTTACAAGGTTATTTATCTACCCATATTGAACCTTGCTTGAATCAAATTTTTTTAGCGCAATTATTTTAGTGGATCTATTTTATGAAATTTGATGCATCACAGTTTGAAAATCTAGAACTCGATAATATAGGTCAATGGCCTGCAGCCGCTAAATTAGTATTGACGTTATTTTTATCTATCGCTGTTATCGGTTTAGGTTATGTAGGTCTAGTTAGTGATAAAATAGAACAACTTGATAGAGTAACGGCAGAAGAAAAAACGTTAAAACAATCGTATAAAGCAAAATATTATGTTGCTGAAAACTTGGAACTATTTAAAGCTCAAATGATTGAAGCGGAAGATGTTTTTGCTAATCAATTGAAAAGCTTACCTAACAGTCATGAAACACCAGGCTTACTTGATGATATTACTTTTATTGGTACGACTAGTGGATTAGATTTTGTAAAATTGGAGTGGCAGCCAGAAATAATTAAAGAAATATATATTGAGTTGCCAATTGATATTGAGGTTAATGGCTCTTATCATTCTTTTGGTAACTTTGTTAGTAAAATTGCAGGCTTACCACGTATTGTAACCTTACATAATTTTAAAATAGATATTATCAATACGAAAAATGACTTGTTAAATTTAAAGCTCGAAGCAAAAACTTATCGCTATCAAGAAGCTAAAGAAGAGGCTGAAATAAAATGAGAATGTTAGTTTTACTTGCCTTAATCATGATCAGTGGTTGTTATAATGACACTACGGATTTACGTGCTTATATGGAACAGGTGAATGCGGCCACAACCAGTAAAATTGATCCTATGCCAGAGGTGCCTCCTTACAATCACTATGATTATTCTGCATTTGATTTACGTAGTCCATTTTCTTTACCTAAGCCGGAAGTTATTCAGCAAAAAATTCAACAGATGTCTGGTTGTTTAAGTCCTGATCCTCGTCGTCGAAAACAACCTTTAGAAAAATTTGCTGTTAGCGATCTCATTATGCGCGGTACCATGGGTGATGATGGTGTTTTGTGGGCGTTACTTGAGGCCTCTGACTTTACGTTACACAGAGTCTCAAAGGATAGCTATTTAGGTTTATTTAATGGGCGCATTACCGAAGTGAATGCTAACAGCGTGAAATTAATAGAGTTAACACCTGATGGTGCAGGTTGTTGGGTAGAGCGAGAAACGGTAATCAAAATTTCTCAATCGAAATCAGAAGGGTAAAGGAAATAAAAATGTTAATTAATAAAATGAAAAACTGTACAATTTTTACTGGAATTAATAAAGCCAGAGAGTTTTTCTTTGCCAGTTTAACCATGCTGATTTTAGTTTCGGTTTCTTTTAATCTTAATGCTGAGCAAATGAGTGAAAGCAAGCTGCTGAGTATTTCTTATAATACCATTCAAGATGATCAAATTGAGCTGGTTTTTGAGTTTTCAGCGGACATAACAGTTTTACCAATAGTTGATACCTCAATGAACCCTGCCTTTGTTAAAATTGATTTTACTGCCAGTACTTATAATGAAAAAATAAAAGAAACGTTGGTTAATCATGCAGGAGTTCATAGTATATCGTTAGACCATGCTACTGGTAATGTGGTAGCGATGATAAATCTAGAAAAATTATCTGTATTTGATGTGGCTATGAACGGCAAGCAATTTTCAATTACGTTCAACTATGGCGAGTCAGCTGAACTTATTGAATCATTAAGCCCAGCAGGTGAAGAGTTTATCAACCATGTAAAGTCGTTAGATTTTAGATTAGGTGAAAATGATGAAGCAGAAATATTGGTTTATTTAAAAGACAATATGGTTGCTGTTGACGTTAACGATAAGTTAGGAAAAATTAATATTGAATTTCATAATACTGAAATTCCAGACGATTTACTTTATAAATTAGATGTTACTGATTTTGGTACTATGGTCACGGGCATTGAAACGTTTAAAGAAGGACGTAATACCCGTTTAGTTATTGATATGAATAATCACTTTACCTTTTCTCATAAACAAAATGACAATCTGTTTATATTATCAGTTAAAGAAAAAGAAAAAGAGCTACCTGGTTATTTAGGTGACAGTGAAAATTTTACTGGTCGCACTATTTCCCTTAATTTTCAAGATATCCCGGTTAGAACGGTATTACAGATTATTGCTGATTATAATGAATTTAATCTCATTACCAGTGATACTGTTACGGGCAATATAACCTTACGTTTAGATGGTGTGCCATGGGATCAAGCGCTTGATATTATTTTAAAAGTGAAAGGTCTTGATAAACGAATGCAAGGTAATATTTTGATGGTTGCACCAAGCGATGAACTGGCTGCTCGTGAAGCGCAAAGTTTACAAGCGCAACATCAAGTTGAAGAGTTAGCGTTATTACATTCAGAATATGTACAAATTAACTATGCTAAGGCAAGTGAATTTGCTGACTTAATTAAAAATGATGATACCAGTATTCTTTCAAACCGTGGCAGTGTTTCTGTTGATGAACGTACTAATACGTTATTAATTCGCGATACGGCTAAAAGTATTGAAGATATAAAACGTATGGTGAATATTTTAGATATTCCAGTGCGTCAAGTTATCATTGAAGCACGAATGGTTACCGTAAAAGATCAAGTTGGTGAAGAGTTAGGTATACGCTGGGGGGTTTCTGATACTCAATTTAATAAATCAAGTAATTATGATTATAAAACATCTGGTTCTATAGAAGGCTATGGTAGTACGCCCACTATAGGCGATACATTAAACGTAAACTTACCCGCAGCGGCAGGCTCGCCTAGTATCGCATTTCAAGTAGCACGTTTAGCGAGTGGTACTATTTTAGATCTTGAATTAAGTGCGATGGAAAAAGAAAATAAAGGCGAAATTATTGCTAGCCCACGTATTACTACGGCGAATCAAAAAGAAGCCTATATTGAACAAGGTGTTGAAATACCTTATCAAGAAGCAGCATCAAGTGGCGCTACCTCAACACAGTTTAAAAAAGCAGTATTAAGCTTAACTGTAACACCACACATTACTCCTGATGATAAAATCATCTTAGACTTGGTCGTTACCCAAGACACTATATCTGATATTACGAGTGGACAAGCACCTGCAATTGATACTCAACGCATTGGCACGCAAGTATTAGTAAATAACGGTGAAACGATAGTTTTAGGTGGTATTTACCAGCAATCCATCATAAGCTCGGTATCTAAAGTACCTGTTTTGGGTGATATTCCTTATTTAGGTTGGTTATTTAGAAATACTAGCCAGTTTAATGAGAAAAAAGAGTTATTAATTTTTGTTACACCACGCATAGTTACTGAACATTTTTAATTTTATTGATGATTTAATCCGTCAGTAAGTGCTTTTTGTCGTACTTACTGACGATGTTGCTTGCAATCTTACCCCAACAATTGCGATAATTACGCCCTTGAATTCCTCGAGAGACATCTCTATTGACGTCAAATTGATAATTGAGCAAATATAATTGCCAACTTTATCTTTTGATATTACCTGTAACAAACGAGTATTAAGTAAATCTAATGGCAGAGAAACGTAACATTTTCCTTATTGGCCCTATGGGTGCAGGTAAAAGCACAATAGGCAGAGAGCTTGCTGATAGGCTACACCTTGAATTTTTCGATTCAGACCACGAAATTGAACGTCGTACGGGAGCTGATATTGCTTGGATTTTCGATCTTGAAGGTGAAGAAGGCTTTCGTAAAAGAGAAGAAGGCATCATTGAAGATCTGAGTGAAAAACAGGGCATTGTTTTAGCGACAGGCGGTGGTTCAGTAATTAATGCACAGGTTCGTAATCGTTTATCTGCACGAGGTGTTGTTGTTTACTTAGAAACAACTATTGATAAGCAGGTCGCACGTACACAACGTGATCGCCGCCGCCCTTTATTACAAACTGGAAAAGATCCACGCGCCGTGTTAGAAGATTTAGCGATTGAACGCAATCCTTTATATGAAGAAATTGCTGATGTCGTTATTAAAACTGACGATCAAAGTGCTAAAGTTGTTGCTCATAAAATTATTGAACGTTTAGACTTTTAATCCCCACTTATCCTATTTAATAGTAGTCACTAATGCCAACACTTCAACTTGATTTAGGCGCTCGTAGTTATCCCATTTATATAGATTCAGGCCTGTTTAATAATACAGACCTGTTTGCTAAGCATATTCGTGGTAAACGCGTTTGTATTGTTACGAATACTATCGTTGCTCCTTTATACCTTGAAACAATCAAAACTCAACTTTCAGCCTTTTCACTTGATGAGATTATTTTACCTGATGGTGAAGCTGAAAAAAGTTTAGGTAATTTTGAACGTATTATGTCGCATTTACTCGAAAATGAGCATGGTCGAGATACTACGTTAATTGCCTTAGGTGGCGGCGTTATAGGTGATATCACAGGCTTTGCAGCGGCATGTTATCAACGGGGTATTGATTTTATTCAAATACCAACAACCGTTTTATCGCAAGTTGATTCTTCAGTAGGTGGTAAAACCGCTGTAAATCACCCACTTGGTAAGAATATGATAGGCGCATTCTACCAACCTAAAGCTGTTATTATTGATATCAATAGCTTAGACACCTTACCTGTACGTGAATTTAATGCAGGCATGGCCGAAGTCATTAAATACGGTATTTTAGGCGATAGAAACTTTTTTACTTGGCTTGAAAATAATATTGACGAGATAAAATCTAGCAACAAGCAGATTTTATCAATAATGATTGAAAAATGTTGTCAATGTAAAGCGAATATAGTTGCTACCGACGAAACTGAAGCGGGCATTCGGGCGTTACTTAATCTTGGACATACCTTTGGGCATGCAATAGAAGCAGAGCAGGGCTATGGTAATTGGCTCCATGGTGAAGCTGTAGCTACTGGCATGGTACTTGCTGCTAAGTTAGCAGTAGCAATGAATTTGCTTGAAGTGTCAGATCTTTGTCGAATAGAATCGTTAATTAAAGCGTTTGATTTACCTTTAGAAGCACCAACAACGATGCAATTTGATGACTTTATTCGTCACATGCGCCGAGATAAGAAAAATATAGCGGGTAAGTTACGCTTTATTGTTCCAACGGCAATTGGTCAATCTGAAATACGAGATGATGTGACTCAGGAAATACTTCAACAAATTCTATAATCATTTTACGGCTAAATATTTTTAGGTGTATAGTAGAAAGGGTTGAATATGTCTGCATTAGCACATAGCCAAAAAAACAAGAATAATACCTCGACAGCACCTAATTTATTAGTTAATGATAATAAGTCGGTAACTTCCCTCAATGTAAGTGCTCGGATTGATTATATTCAGCGATTTTCAAAACAAGCAGTATTGGTTGTTGATGAAAATATCACCACATACTCCCAAGTAGCTCGACAATATTTATCGAGCTTAACCAAATCTGAAATAAGTGATCAAAACCAGTCTGAATGCAATGTTGCTTTTGTGGTGGCTTCAACTAAATTAAATGACATTCAAATGCGATGTCGGATAATCGAGCAGTTGTTTTCTAATACGTTGTTTGATCCTGAACAATCACTCGCGGTAAGTATTACACGGTTAGTTAAACAAGATCATGATGCTATAACCATTATCGTAGAACATGCTCACTCACTGTCTTTACAATTAAAATATGAACTCTGTCAGTTAGTTGATATTGCAAATAAAACTCAAAATAAAATTAATGTCGTGTTTTTTGCGCAAGAGAAAGCGGTACAAGAAATTGCACAAAATAAAAGTATCTTTAATAAAAAGCTTATTATTATTAGCGCTGAAAGCGGTCAAGTAATTCAACCAGATAGTGTAAAGTTTACAAACAGTCGTATGCATGTTTCTCGAAAGTTTTGGTTTGTTTTAAGCGTAATGACACTGAGCCTTGTTACAGCCATCGCTTTAATTTGGTTTGTATTAGCAAGCAATGAGAATTTTAACTTTTCTAAATTACCTACTTTAGTGAAGTATCAAACGAATGTTTCAACAGTTGAACCACAAAAGTTTATTGATAAAAGCGATGAAATAACGTCTACAATAATAGCCGTTAGTGCCGATGTTAATGACATTCAACTTGCGCTGAATGCTAAAAAAACTTTAAAAAATACTATACCAACTAAAGTTGAAGAAGTTGCTCAAGCTGTTGATATACTTGAAGCACTTTTTTTGAGTGAACAAGTAAGAGAAGTAGGAGTAAAAGAAAGTAAAGGGAAGTCAGAAGAACCTGCAACTATTTTCAATATAACTAAAAAGGAAGTTACGTCTGTAATATTACCAAGTACACCTAATTACTTTCTTAATAAAAATGATGGTTTTGTAATTCAAATCGCAGGTTTTACTAATATGACAGTATTTGATCAATTTATAGTGAAATATTCAGCACTTGAACTACATAGCTATATGCGAAAGTTAAATAACCAACCTTATATAGTGTTAACTAGCCAAATTTATTTAACAAAAAAACAAGCAAAAAAGGCAATAAAAAACTTACCTGAAGCCATTTTAATTCGTGGTCCTTGGATTAAGTCTATTTCCACAATTAAAGAGGAAATCAATACCGTTGTGCCGTAATTAAAGTTACAATCGCCTTTGAATTTTTATGTGGTAATTGGCTAGGTAAATGAATAAAAAACATCGTTCATTTTTGAAGTGGGCTGGCGGAAAATATAGCTTAAGTGACGTTATTTCAAAAATGCTACCAGCGAGTGACTGTTTGATAGAGCCCTTTGTTGGTGCAGGTTCTATTTTTTTAAATACTAATTATGCTAACTATATTCTTAATGATATTAACCAAGATCTAATTAACCTTTATCAAATCTTACAAACTAAGCCTGATGCATTTATTCAAGATGCCAACGCTTTATTTATTGATAAAAATAATCAAAGTGAGATTTACTATCAATTTCGCAAAGAGTTCAATGCAAGTGATAATAGTTATTTTCGCTCGTTAATTTTTTTGTATATGAACCGCCATGGTTATAATGGTTTGTGTCGTTATAATAAATCGGGTGGCTATAACGTTCCCTTTGGCAAATATAAGCAACCATACTTCCCTGAAAAAGAATTAAACTATTTTGCAGATAAAGCGCAAAGAGCGATCTTTGTTTGTGAAGACTATCGTGAAACCTTCACTCGGGCTAAAGCGAATGATGTCATATATTGCGATCCACCTTATGTTCCCTTGAGTAAAACAGCAAATTTTACTAGTTATGCGGGTAACGGTTTTGGCTTAGACGAGCAGGCTGATTTAGCCAACGCGGCTGAAGAAGTATCGTCTCAAAAATCAGTGTCAGTACTTATTTCTAATCATGATACTATTTGGACAAGAAAAATTTACGAGCATGCGAGTAAAACTAAGTCTATCCAAGTAGCACGTACAATCAGTCAAAAAGGCAATAAGCGTAGCAAAGTGGCTGAACTATTAGCACTTTATAAATGAAAAAACGTTAGCGAGTTTTTAAACCCAGTAACGTTTTATTGTTAATTTTTATTTTTGTGCTGTACTTTTTATTGCACGGGTTGTTAGTTTCTTATAAATCAATATCAACAGAGTAAGAAACATAAACTTTAAGATCGCCTGCTTTATCATCTAAATCGGTTGCTGAAGCACCAAAAGTAAAGCCTGATTTAGAAAGACTTACACCATAATCGATATACTCATCATCGCCTAATGCATCACCACTGTATGAACCAAGGTGTAAAGCTAATTCTAACTCATCACCCAGGTCAAAAGTATAATCAGCATGCGCATAAATAGTATCACCAGCATCAATATTATCAACGTCACTTGAGGTCAATACCGCTAAGCCTACTGTTAATGCATCGAATGAAACGCTACCGTAAACTTCGGAAAAATCAGCATCACCTTCAGCGTCAGGATATGCATAATAGATAAAGCCAACATCATAAGAAATGTTGTCAGAAAGTTCACCGCCAAAACCCGCGTATAAATCAAGCTCGTAACTGTCACCGCCTAAAGAAGAAGCCCAAGTACCAACATAAAAACCAGAATCAGCAGCATAATCAATACCACCAGAAATGGCAGAATCACCAGCTGATTGTTCTACACCACGCCATAAATAGTTTGAGGTTGCAGCAGCATTCCCACTCAGGCCCTCAACAGCCGAAACTGACATTGAAGTAAAAGCCGTCGTGGCTAAAAGTGAAGTCATTGCGATACTTACTAGTGTTTTTTTCATCATGTTATTCCCTTTAAATTATTATAAGTTTTTAAACCTAGTCAGTATAAAGCAAAAGTAGTGCCTGCATTTAAAATAACACCAATTGATTAACTACCTACTAATAAAATATAAATTAACACCTAGTTAACAAGTGGTTATCAATAGGAATCTAACACTCAATCGTAATGCACTCTTATTTTTAATCAGTGATTACGTGCTATTTTAGTGCGTTTAGATTTTAATTGTGCAAAAAAAGTGCATCTTTTATTTTGGTAAATTCTTATTATTAGTATGAATCTTATCATGCTCGCATTTATAGCTGTCTTGGGTATAATACGTACATATTTTTTATAGAGTAAAAATAATGTCTTCTTTTTTAATCGCCCCATCTATTTTATCTGCTGATTTTGCTCGCTTAGGTGACGATGTCGCTAAAGTGCTAGCGGCTGGTGCAGATGTTGTTCATTTTGATGTAATGGATAACCATTTTGTACCTAATTTAACGTTCGGCTCTATGATATGCAAATCATTACGCGATTATGGCATTACTGCCCCGATTGATGTTCATCTTATGGTAAAACCAGTTGATCGCTTAATTCCAGATTTTGCTAAAGCAGGTGCTGATATCATTACTTTTCATCCAGAAGCTAGTGACCATGTAGATCGCACATTGCAACTCATTAAAGATCATGGCTGTAAAGCTGGCTTGGTATTAAACCCAGCAACGCCTTTGCATTGTTTAGATTTTGTTATGGATAAATTAGACGTTATTCTCTTAATGTCAGTGAACCCAGGTTTTGGTGGCCAATCATTTATCCCAACAACATTGGATAAATTACGTTTGGTTAAAGAAAAAATTAAACAAAGTGGTCGCAATATTCGTCTGCAAGTTGATGGTGGTGTTAAAGCAAGTAATATTGCAGACATTGCCGCAGCAGGCGCAGATATGTTTGTTGCAGGATCCGCCATTTTTTCACAACCAGATTATAAAATTGCCATTGATGACATGCGCACTGAATTAGCAACCGTAGCTAAATAACTAAATAAATATAAATTTTAAAGTTAAACCATATTTGAAGGAAAGAAATGAGTAAACCTATTGTATTAAGTGGCTGTCAGCCATCAGGCGAATTAACTATTGGTAATTATTTAGGCGCATTAAAGCAATGGGTCAATATGCAATCTAGTAACGAATGTTATTATATGTTGGTTGATCAGCATGCGATTACAGTACGCCCTAAAGCCGCAGATCTGCGTAAAGCAACACTAGATGGTTTAGCGCTTTACCTTGCGTGTGGTGTCGATCCAAAGCAAAGTACTATTTTTATTCAATCACACGTACCAGAACATGCACAGCTCAATTGGGTGCTAAATTGCTACACTCAAATGGGTGAGCTAAATCGCATGACGCAATACAAAGATAAGTCACAAAAATCTGAAGCAAATATGAACTCGGGTTTGTTTACATATCCTGTATTAATGGCGGCAGATATTTTGTTATATCGTGCTGATAGCGTACCTGTGGGGGATGACCAAAAACAGCATTTAGAATTAGCCCGCGATATTGCTACGCGTTTTAATAATTTATATGGTGATATTTTTACTGTGCCAGATCCGTTTATTCCACAGCATGGTGCTCGCGTAATGAGCTTGCTTGAACCAACGAAGAAAATGTCAAAATCAGACACTAACCCAGGTAATTTTATCGGTTTATTAGAGGCACCTAAAAAAATTGCTAAAAAAATAAAACGTGCCGTGACCGATTCTGACGAACAAGCACGTATTTATTACAACCTAGAAGAGAAGCCCGGTGTATCTAATTTACTATCGTTACTTTCCTGTGCTACAGGTAAATCAATAGAATGTTTACTACCTGATTATGAAGATAAAATGTATGGGCATTTGAAAGGTGACGTGGCCGATGCGGTTGTTGCTATGTTAGAGCCTATTCAAACTAAATATCATCAATACCGCGAAGATCAGGCTTTTCTTGAGCAAGTAATGAAAAGTGGTGCTGAAAAAGCGTCTGCACGTGCAAGTAAAGTATTAACCTCTGTTTATGATGCGGTTGGCTTTATTCCACGACCTTAAATTTCACGAACTTAGAACTATGTATAAGTTAAAAGTGTTAAGTAAATAAGTAGCCAGTTGGCGGCGTTAAAATGAAATATGCCGCCATACAGCTTAAAACTTGTGGTTTATTGCTTTACTGCTTCCTTCGCTGTTTTATCAAACAATTTACTTGCATCGACAATAAATTTATCAACACTAACGCTTGATGCTACTAACAACGTTGGCATCATAAGTGTTGCGTTGTACTGCGGTCTAGGGTTGAATTCTGGCTTTTTACTGTAGTTAACTAAATAATCACCACCAAACAGTAATGTAGTAATACTTACTGCCATAACGATTCGACGCCTAGCGGTCATATGAAAACCAATATAGCCATTTAACCAAAATAAACAGAAGGCGAGCACGACAGAAAGCAACATGACTAACAATGGATATATTGAATGGCTAACACTGTTAAAAGCCACAATGCTTTCTAATATATTACTAAGCCACATCAGGTTAAAAAGAACAAAACTTACGCCTAACTGAGCCATTATTCTGGGATCATGCTTTTGTAAATGAGAAACCAATGCCACACTTGCTGGCCATAAAGCAAACCCAAATGTCATACTAATAGCAGGTACAAATAATTGACTGAAATTAACGTCAATAGGGCTATTGAGATAAAAAATCATACCAGCGAGAATGGAGAATAAGCTAATACTTAACGATAATGTTACGGGGTGGCGCATCAAATCAATAAAGCTGTCGAATGGGTTGAATGCTTGCGTTGGCGCTACATGATGATCAGTAAATAACAAGCGAAGTTGGCTTTTCCCTAAACTAATAATATCGCCATCACGAATAATATGTTGGTTATCAGCTTGTTCTTTTCCTTTGTCTGTTTCAATAAACGTCCCATTAACGGAATAATTATCAGTAAGTAACCAATCACCGTTAACTAAATTAATACTAATATGGCTTGGGCAAATATGTGGATCAGATATAATAATATCATTATGATAATCACGTCCAACATGAATAATTGGTTTATTGAGCTTATGCCTATGCAATAGTTTTTGGTTACGAGAAATCTCTTCAATGATTAATTCCATCGTACAGCCTCCATGAATTTACGGGTGAATGCTAGCGCATTCCCTTTGTTAACACCGGCAATGGTAAAATGGCTCACTAACGCTTGTTTATCTTTATCAATAGAGGCACTTAGGTAAAGTACATCAAACAAGTCTGGAAATTTTTTATAGGCACGAGTACAAAAAATACTTTTATTGTTAATGGCCTTATTATTTGGCCTGACTAGATCATGACGGCATTGATATTCAGTGACATCCTCTTTACCTGCGCGGTTACCAGAGCCTGCTCGGGTAATTTGTTGTTGGTATAAGTGATAAAATTTAGTTGTGCCAATATCTTTAGCTGACATCGTTCTAAACTCAATTTCCATTGAACCAGTAAAAAAGTGTGAAGAAATATACGTGTTTTCATCTAACGAGCAATTGGCAACCGCAGATAAAATTAAAGCATCTGTTTTATCTGCATTTGAATTACCCCAACAGCGAATGAAAGGCACATTAATAATAGGGATAAGTGCGTTATTTCCTAACGTTTTAGTTTGCCAATGGCTCGTAAGTATTTTAGTCATTAATTTATTTTGGTTGGCGGTTAATTGCTCTGCCATTTGCTGTTTGATAGCTTTTGGAGAAGCTTGTAAAAAAGTATTATATAAATTAACGAGTTTATCGTGTGGCACTAAAAAACCGATAGAATTTCCAGAGGTTGCTACATTTACGCCAACAACTTCTGCTTGTTTATTAATTACTGGGCCACCACTCATGCCTGAATTAATAGAGCCAGTAAAGTGAATACGCTCATTGAAAGACTCTTTTTTTAAACCATTGTAGGTACCAGGTACTACAATCATTCCTAAGTCGTGAGGATTACCGAGTGAAAATAACTTTTCGCCTTTGTGCGGTGCTGCTGTTGATAATTGAAAAAAAGGCATGTTTTGCTTCACATCTCGCCTAACTAAAGCAAGGTCGTTAATAACATCTACACTTTGCAATGTTAGCTTGCCCTTATCCCCTTGGTTATTTAAATACTCAATTCTGTATTTTTCAGGATGCAAGGCAAAGCTTGAAATTACATGATAATTAGTAGCAATAATGCCATCGGTACTAATTTGAAATCCAGATCCAATTGATGATTTTTCACCGCTGGCTTTATCTATTAACCTTATTTGGTATAAAGACGGTTTAAGCTGATTAAAGAGCTGCTCGGCTTGTTCTTGTGCATAACTAGCACCAGTGAATAGGATAAAAACCAAAGTGAAAGCTAAAGTAAAAAAACGCGTCATTTATATTCCTTTTAAAGATCATGTTAAATCATTGTGCCATGCAGTACGTATTATACCAGTTGAAATAGTGAATTATTTAACTTAGCACGAACAGGGTGAAAAAAAATAATTTTCACCCTGCGACAAAATGTCGCGCAACACAGATTTTACTTTGTTTTTAACTCAAGAAACGAAGAGAATAGAGACAATTAAAAAAAATGAAACTAAACTCATGACTACTCATTGTAAACCGCTTTCTATTCGCCCTTTAGTACCCGCTATTCAACTTGCTTTATTATTAACAACCAGCTTTTCTGCCTATGTAAGTGCAGACCATGCGTTTGATTCACTTAATGATTTAGAAATTATCACGATTACTAACCAGCGTCATCAAAGCCTCGAAAACATGAAAGGCTATGCTCAAGGGCAAACCAGCGTGCCTGATTTAGCTGATTGGTTAACATCTGTACCAGGAGCAAATATCAACCGTAATGGGCCCATTACCGGGATTGCTCAATACCGTGGTTTATATGGCGATAGAATTGCTACTACGCTAGATGGTCACCCTGTTATTGGCGCAGGACCAAATGCTATGGATACACCTTTAAGTTATTCAACCCCATTAATTGTAGATTCTATGGTAGTTTATCGGGGTATAGCGCCCGTATCGGCAGGCATAAATACACTTGGCGGTGCCATTGAAGTTAAAATGCGTAAAGCTGAAAGTACTAATAGCCAATCAACAGAGTTATCGGGTGATGTGCAAGCGGGCTATCGCAGTAATAATAGCGCGAAAACTTTATCAGCAGTAACGAATATTGCTCACGGTGATATTGCTATTTTACTTTATGGCAATAGCCAAAAAGGCGACAGTATGGAAAGTGGGGAGGGTATTGTTATCAGCCCAACCGATTTTGATAAAATACAGCTTGGTGGCGATATTCGCTATAGTCATGACGATAATGAAATAGGCTTGAGTTATCATTATACCGATACTGGCGATTCAGGCACACCAGCACTACCTATGGATATAGAGTTCATTGAAAGTCACCGCATTACTTTAGACGGTGCTTTCGTCTTAAATCAATGGCAAGGTGAATGGCAACTAGGCTACATTGATGCTGATCACGGCATGACAAATTTTTTAATGCGTGAAAATACCAGCTTAGATAAACATCGTCGTAGTAATACCACAGCAGAAACGTCAGATTTTAAAATGAAATTAACCAAAAAGTTTGATTTTGGTGAACTGACTTTTGGTGCAGATGGCTATTTTGCTACGCATGATGCCGTGATTACTAACCCAAATAATATGATGTTTAAAGTGGTTAACTTTAATGATATTGAAGATAATCGTTACGGACTATTCACACAATGGAAAAACCAATTTGGTCAAACAAACTTACAACTTGGTGTTAGGTTAAAGCGCGCTGAAGCGAATGCAGATATGGTTAGCACCTCAATGGCCATGATGCCTAATACGATGGGTACACTTGCTAGTGATTTACAGCATGATTTTAACAATGCCGATCGTGAAGTATCTGATAATAATGTAGATATAGCTTTAAATAGTCAAACTAAACTATCGGATAACTTATCGTTCTCTGCGGGAATTGGTTTAAAAACTAGAGCGCCATCTTATCAAGAGCGTTATTTGTGGATGCCAATGGAATCAACCAGTGGTTTAGCTGATGGTCACACCTACATTGGTGATATTAACCTGAAATCAGAAACTGCTTATCAGCTTGATTTAGGATTAAACTATCGAAACGACAAGTTTATGTTAGCACCACATGTTTTTTACCAAAATATAGATGATTATATCCAAGGTGCGCCGATGGGCATGGACGATATGTCAGCTAAAATGGTGGCAAATATGATGTCTGGTGATACCAATCCACTTAAATTTACGAATGTTGATGCCAAGTTATACGGTGTTGATTTAAACGGCTACTACAATATTACTGATGCCGTTCAAATTGCATCTATAGTGAGTTATGTTGTAGGCGAACGTAGAGATATTGACGATAATTTATACCGCATTGCACCGCTTAATGGTCAAGTTAACGTGACCTATACCAGTGAAAACTGGATGGTAAAAACGAGTCTGGTGATGTCAGCAAAACAAAACAAAGTATCAGAAACTAATGGCGAACAAAAAACGTCAGGTTACGGAATTGTAAATATTGACGCACAATATTATGTTAATAACGACTTAACGTTACGTTTAGGTATTGATAATATTTTAGATAAAGAGTATCAAAATCACCTAGGTGGTTATAACCGCGTTAAAGGCACCGATATAGCAGTGATGTCTCGTTTACCCAGTGAAGGGCTTAGTGCCTGGGCAGAAGCGACCTATAGTTTCTAAACTAACGTGAACAACGGGTAAAGCCCTCTTAAAATACAGCGCATGTACTTTAAGAGGGCTTATACCAATCACACTAAATATATGATCATTTATACTTGTTAAAACCACCAACTACCGCGTTATTTATTTAATCATTAGAACAACTAGTTAATGAAATAAACGCCTTGTATTTGGCTATTTCCCCAGCGTATAAAATAGCTCCCTTAATGTAATTGGTATTAGGTATGTGGGTATATTACTTGATCATTACCCTGAATTACTCTACATAAGGCTGCTCTGCCCTGATCAATCAAGTGGTGGCGCTACAGGGATGTAGAAACTTAGTTTTTTGGAACTAAAAACCGCTGTTCTTAAATATTTATTTCCTTTTAATTTAAGCTATTTATTAACCTGACTAGCATAAATCTATCTTTCATCGTTTTAACGTTTTTAACCTCAACCTCAACCTCAACTACAGCTACAGTACATAATTTAATTTATTGTTGTATCAAATTTCTTAGGGCTAATACCGAAATTAGTAAGCGTGAAGCATAAAATAAATATTGCAGTTGTAATTAATAATGATTATCATTAACTAAGCGGGGTGATGTTCGTTTGTGCTTTTATTGTATCTTCGCTAAAAGTTACTGTTATTTGCGTACACAACCTTGCTTATTAATTTTACTCTTACCTACATGGTCAAATTAAGGTGTATCAACAAAATGAATTGTAAAATTAAAGTCGTTTTATATAGCGCTTTCTTATCTTTTTTTTAATGCCTTCCGTATATGCTCAAAATACCAATGACCAAAAGAAAAAATCAAGTACTGAAAATACTGAGAGCATAAAAATTGACAGCATAGAAAAAATTGAAGTCTATGGTGTTCGTCGCCGATTAAGTAGCTCTGGTGCGTTGAAGGACAACATATCAAAAACAGAATTATTGACCAGTGACTTTATTGAAAATACCCAAGCCGCCAGTTTAGCTGACGCGATTCAAAATGCTATTGGCATTCGTGTTTCTAATGAATGTTCAATGTGCGGAGTAAAGCGTGTCATGATTAACGGTATGAAAGGTGAGCTGGAACGGATGATGGATAATTCGTATATGCTGGTGCTCCATAAAATGACCAAGAAAGATCAGTAGTCTATTTTATTGCATTTATAATCAACTATTAGCTTGTTAAATGTAATTCATATTTCATCTGCTGATGTAAAACACGAATAATAAAAATATCTTCTTCACGGACTTTAAAATAAACTGCGTGTTTTCTAAATAAATAACGAAAATATCCTTTTCTAATATCTTCAACTTTATGCGCCAAATCAGGCTGATTTGATAACATAATAAAGCATTCTTCAAGTTCTGATAAATATGATTCTGCTTGGCTTATAGCGAAATTTTTATAAGTATACTGAAAAATATTAGCGAGATCTTTTGATGCTTTTTGAGATAGTGTGTATTTAGTCATTCGCTATGATTTGCTTTTGTTGTTTAATGATATCAGCAACAGTTAATAAACTTTCACCACTCATTTCACCTTCAATTAAAGCCATTTGTATAGCTGTTTTTTCACTTTGATTATGACGAATGAGATCTCTAATATAATCACTCGCATTAGCAAAATGACCGCTAGTAACTTGTGAGTCAATCCAATGTCGCATTTCGCTTGGGATAGAAATATTCAATGTTGCCATTGTTAGCCCTATAAATTTGTAGTTCTACTGTGAAGGTAGAACTAATTATGGCATATATTGGCAATGTTTGCCATTTGTGCATTTTAAGTTATTTAGCAGCGCCAATGATTACATTTTTCTATATGCCTATACAGATAGCTCAGGTTTTAATGTAGATCTGGCTTTATCGTCAGGTCTTACTATACAGATTAAACGATAAATTCATTTTAATAGAGTTTTCAGACTAAAAACGGCAACAAGTTATATAGTTTAAAAACACAGTAATCAAAATAGAAATGATTCTCACTTGTGATCTCATTCAGCTAATTGTAATATAATAAGCATTATATTAATTCTTATTTGTCTTTGGTTGGTTTTATGAAAAATATCTTGATCCCTATAGCAGCTTCCAGTCTGCTTTTTGTTAATAATTACAGTGTTGCAGCAACAGAAGCTGAGTTGCAAGCATCAATAGAAAAACAGCAACAACAGTTACAGCAAATTGAAAAACAATTAGCGGAACTAAAATCTTCATCTATTCAAAGTAAAACTGACTATAGCAATCAAATTACTGCCGTTGATAATAAAAATTGGCACATTAAATCTTATGGTAGCTTGCTTTATAAAAGCGAAGCTATTTTTAAAAATACTCAGGACACAGATCCTGAGCAACGCGCTAAAACTGATTTAGAGCGCGTGGTAATTGAATTTGCGTATGAATTTAATGACAAATGGGAAATGGAAATAGAAATAGAATATGAACATGGCGGTACTGGCTCAACGCTTGAATATGATGGCTTTGATGAGTTTGGTGAGTTTGAAACTGAAATAGAAGCAGGTGGCGAAGTTATTGTTGAAAAGTTGCAGCTGAAATACCAATATAATGACAATATCGCTGTTAAATTAGGACATATTACCGTACCTGTTGGCATAGGCACAGAACTACATAAACCAACACAGTATTTTACTACAGAACGTCATTGGAGCGAAGCCACACTTATACCACAAGTGTGGCATGAAACAGGGGTTAATGTTTCCGCTTCATGGAATAACTTCACCGCACAAGCCTTAATTACGACAGGTTTAAATTCAGAATATTTCAGAACTCACCACTGGGTGGCGTCAGGGTTACAAACTCGTTTTGAGCACGTGAACAGTGATGATCTTGCTTTCACCTTTCGCTTAGATTACGGCAACATGAAATCAGGCTCTGGTATCGGTATTAGTTTATATAATGGTGATACTTCTGGTAATCGGCATAAAACCAATAAAATTTCAGGTGATGGTAACTTAACCATTGTTGGTCTACATGGTGTTTTTGAACATGACAATTGGTTAGCAAGAGGGCAATACCTCTTCGGCAAATTAGATGATAGTGCTGCAATTACTAAAGCAAACAAAACTACTGCAGGGCTTAAACCAGGTGTTTTTGCTCAACTAGGTAGTGAAGCAGAATCAGCATTTGTTGAAGTAGCTTACGACACTAAAAGTTTATTTAATTTAACTACCCCATTATATTTATTCACCGCCTATGAATATGCCAACCCAATAAAAGAACTAGAAATAGGTACACCATCGACTCGTTTTGATACGCAAGAAATATCGTTAGGTGTTAACTATTTACCGACTAAAAACTTAGTTTTTAAAGGACAAATATCTCAACAAATGTACGAACAAGGCAACTTAGATGATACCCACTCATTTAGTTTGTCAATGGGATACTACTTCTCTATTTAGTCGTCTATTTATAGTTTTCTATATTAGTTAGACCCCGATTTTTTATCTTTAATTTTAACAAAGTACAAATTAACTACACACCATAAATAAGGAATACAACAATGTTAATGAAAAAAACTTTACTTGCACTAACAGTTTCAGCTTTTTGTTTAGGAGGTTGTGGCAGCTCATCTAGCGATGACAACAAATTTACATATTCAGAAGCAGATGCACAAGAATTAATTACCAACTTAACTAACGATGTTATTGTTGATGGTTACAAGACGCTAAATGATAAAGCGGATGATTTTATTAATGCGACACAGACACTTTTAACAGCTACTGCTACACAAGATGATTTAAACGCAGCACAAAACGCGTGGAAAGCGGCACGTGAACCATGGGAACAAGGAGAGTCTCATATCTTTGGTCCAGTTGATACATTAAGTATAGACCCGCATTTAGATAGTTGGCCTTTGAATACTACTGATTTAGAAGCTGTATTAACTGGTTCTGATGCCATTACTGTAGATTACATTCGTAATGCAGGCGATGATGTTCAGGGGTTCCATACTATGGAATTTTTGTTATTTGGTGACGGCGTTGCGGATAATGAAAAAACTATTGCTGACATGACTCCACGTGAACGTGAATACCTTGCGGCAACAGCAGAAGTATTTAAAGGTTATACAAATGATTTGTATGAAGCTTGGGTAAGTGGAGATGATGCTTATGAAGATGAATTACTAAATCACGATGACATTTATAGTTCACAATTAGCTGTTGTTGAAGAATTAATAAACGGTATGATTGGTATTGTTGATGAAGTGGGTAATGGTAAAATTGCTGACCCTTTTGGTGCTAGCAAAGATAAAGCTGACACTTCATTAGTTGAATCTCAATATAGCTGGAATTCATTAACAGATTTCACTGATAATATTATTGGTGTGAAAAATGTTTATCAAGGTGAATTTACAGGTTCTGCAGACAAAGAAGGTATTATTGATTTTGTTACCGCTGCCGATGCTGCTTTAGCTACGCGAGTAGGTGAAGAAATTGATGAATCAATTGCCGCGATTAAAGCCATTGCTGGTACTAATGATATGCCATTTAGACAAGCCATTAGTAACGCTGAAGGTCGTGTAAGAATTCAAGCCGCGATTGATGCCTTAGCAATATTGCAAGCTTCTTTAGAAAATGATGTATTAACCTTACTTAACGACTGGGAAATCTAGTAAGAATCATTAAATAAAAGTAAAAAATAAGTTATTACTAATTAAAGGATAAAATGCGTATAGGGATATACTCATTCATCCTTTTTTTATTTTTAAGTAATAAGCATAAGCATAAATATCCCCAAGAAAGAAAGAAAAAGAGAGCAGTAATGAATATTTTTACTCAAAAAAAATTATATCTAAGTTTAGCCATTTCTTTATCCGCAACAGTACTCAGTGGCTGTAATTCCAGTAGTTCAGATAAAGAAGAGAAAATAGAATATCCCAATTACACTTATGTTGAAAAACTAGGTGATGAAGCGACTGCAATTAATGCGAGTAATTCTGGTCACGGTTTTTCCACCCCTATGCCTACCTTAACTGATGAAGAATTAGATCAACATTTAGCAGGCGATGCAAATTTTGAAACTGCGTTTACCACCGCACCAAATAGTGAACACCCAGAGTTAGATGGTGTTGGTCCAGTATTTAATAACGCCGATTGTAATTCTTGTCATCAGCGTGATGGTCGTCCTTCTACAATTATTGTGCCTAAAGGTGAATCGAAATTATTAGACTCATCCGCAGGTCTGTTTCTGCGTATGAGTGTTGATGATGGTGATTGTGCTGAACCATTGGCAACAAATAATTACTGTAAAAACCAAGGTGTTGATGGTTTTGGTGATCAATTATTTCATCGCGGTGTTTTAAAAGCGCGTCCACCCGAGGATAATCTTCCTTTTGTTGGACAGGCTAACGTTTATCTTTCTTATCAATATTCAACCGTTACTTATGATGATGGTAGTTCAGTAGAGCTTAAAAAACCAATATTTACTATTGAACGCCCTTATGACGTTACCGCTGAAAACCGCTTAAATAGCGCTCTTTTACAAGCTGATGTTCGTTATAGCCCAAGAAATGGTATGCCTGTTTTTGGTTTAGGCTTATTAGAGCTAATCAGTGAAGCCGACATTCTAGCGCTTGCCGATGAAAATGATGCTAATGATGACGGTATTTCTGGTCGGCCAAATTGGGTTTTTGACATAATAAAAGAAAATAACAATGATCCTATTCCAGTATCATTAGGGCGTTTTGGTTGGAAAGCTAACACCCCTAGCGTACGTGTGCAGTCACTTGGTGCATTACGTGGAGATATGGGCGTAACTAATCCGTTATTTCCCGATGAGAGTATTGCGGGTACCGCTTTACATGAAAGTTACTTAGCACGCACAAATTATGTTGATACTGGCTCTGAAAATGGTGAACCAGAAGCGGATCAAGCTTTTTCAGATGAAGTGGTTTTTTATGCTGAAACATTGGCAGTACCAGCACGACGTAACGTAAATGATGCGTCTGTTATTGCTGGCGCAGTATTATTTGATCAAATTAATTGTACTGGTTGTCATCAACCTGACTTTACTACCGCAGCAGGTGAACAATTAATTGGTGGATTACCTGCACCTGAAACATTGAAAGGGCAACATATTTATCCCTTTACCGATATGTTATTACATGATTTAGGTGACGGTTTGGCAGATAATCGCCGTGATTTTCTTGCGACAGGTGTTGAGTGGAAAACTAGACCTTTATGGGGTATAGGGTTAACTAGAACAGTTAACCCTGGTGCAGGGTTCTTGCATGACGGCAGAGCTAAAACCATTGAAGAAGCTATTTTATGGCATGCTGGCGAAGCAGATAAAAGTATAACCGACTTTAAAGCTTTAACAAAAGACGAGCGTCAATCGCTAGTAGATTTTGTTATGTCACTGTAAATTTAATTTTGAATCACCTCAATTGAGGCTGTAAAGTTAATTATCTAGATTCAATCCCAAAGGGCTAACTTTTATTGTTAGCCCTTTTTTTTGTTTGGTTCTATTTCACTTACTTATTATGTTCAAAATACATTTCCACCTGCTCTTTCACTGGCGTTGGTTTGAATATTAAGTACAATAGCCTTTTCAAATTATCTTTATAAAATGACTATGCAATCTAGCCAGCAGTTTGCCTTGCAAAAACATAACAGCTTTAATGTTGAAGCTGTTTCTCCCACTCTTTATTTGCCAAAAACAATGGCAGATTTAAAACAGTTACCTAACTTATCTACGATACCTTTTTACATTTTAGGGGAGGGCAGTAATACGCTATTTGTAGATCAGCAAGCGCCTGTCATTATCAAGCCTAATTTTAGTGGTATTGAAATATTTGAATTACCTGATAGCTATACTGTTCGTGTTGGTGCAAGTGAAAACTGGCACAAGTTAGTGCAACTATGTTTAGCAAAAGGCATTTTTGGTTTAGAGAATTTAGCATTAATTCCTGGCAGTGTTGGAGCAGCACCGATACAAAATATTGGCGCTTACGGAGCCGAATTTTCAGATTTTTGTTTGCACGTTCATTGGTTTGAGTTTGCTTCTAAATCCGTTAAAATTTTAACGAATAAGGAATGTGATTTTTCATATCGCAATAGTTGCTTTAAGCAAGCGTTATACAACAAAGGAATTATCACCGAAGTTGTACTCCGCTTTCCGAAAGCATGGCATGCTAATTTATCGTATGCGGGATTAAATTCACTGCGCTTAAATGCAAAAGGTATAAACCCAACGGCAAAGCAAGTGATGGATAAAGTGATACGTTTGCGACAAACCAAGTTACCTGATCCCAAGCTATTACCTAATGCGGGCAGTTTTTTTAAAAACCCCGTTGTAAGTGCAAATAAAGCAAATAAATTAATCCAAATATACCCAAATATACCTTTGTATAAACAAGATAATGGCAAGGTAAAAATAGCGGCGGGTTGGTTAATTGAGCAGGCAGGACTGAAAGGATTTCGCGCTAATGGTGTTGGCGTTCATCATCTTCAAGCTTTGGTGCTAGTTAATTATAGTAATAACTGCGGTAACGCAATTATTACACTGGCAAAATATGTTCAACAGCAAATTATAGCAAAGTTTGATGTGCTTATATCGCCAGAAGTTCGAATGATTACCACGCAAGGTGAGCAAGACTTTAGTGAGTTAATTAAAGAACAAGAGAATACATAATATGGCAAAAGCAATTCAAGAGCAGTTAATTAAAGCATTAGCGGGTGGTGATTTTGTTTCAGGACAAGATATTGGTGATCAGCTAGGCATTAGTCGAACGGCTATTTCAAAACATATAAAAGCGTTAACAGAAATGGGGCTAGATATTTTTAGTGTTAAAGGTAAAGGTTATAAATTATCGCAGTCACTAAATTTACTTGATCAAGAAAAAATTAATCATGCATTATTACGGTTACAGGGTGATTTAAAAAATGATTTACAAAGAAAGATCACTTTACAAAAGATTGATCTCCCAAAGGTTGAAGTCCATCGTTTAATTGACTCAACGAATAGTTATTTAATGCGGCGCTTGCCAAATCAAGTCATTCAAGGACAAGTGTGCTTAGCTGAATTTCAAAGTGCAGGCCGTGGACGCAGAGGACGACAATGGATTTCTCCGTTTGGATCACAAATTTACCTTTCTATGTATTGGTCTTTAGAGCAAGGCTTATCAGCCGCAATGGGTCTAAGCTTAGTAGCAGCACTGGCGGTAAGTGATGCTATTTATTCGCTAACAAATATTCAAGTACAGCTAAAATGGCCTAATGATGTTTATTTGGGTGGCGTTAAATTGGCAGGTATTTTAATTGACCTTGAAGGGCAGGCGTTAGAGCCAAGTCATAGTGTTATTGGTGTTGGCTTAAATTTAAATATGCCAACGCAAGAGGCGAAAAAAATAGACCAACAATGGACAGATTTACAACGTCATTACAGTAAAAAAATAGATAGAAACGCATTATGTGCTCAGTTAATTCATCATTTAGCAAAGCGACTACATCAACATCAAAAAGAAGGTCTGTCTGCCATGCTTAAAGAGTGGCATGCACAAGACTTTTACTTAAATAAACGAGTAAAGCTACTAACAGGTGAGCGAATTATTAAAGGTATTTGTCGCGGAGTAAATAATCAAGGTGCATTAATGTTAGAAGTCGATGGCCAGATAAAACCAATTTATGGTGGTGAAGTTAGTCTGCGGGGTGATGAATGATTGTATTGATTGATATTGGCAACACCCGCACTAAATATTGTTTTGTTAGTGAAGGTAAAAGAAGTGCACCACAAGCGATATTAAATAATCAACTATTAACTGACTTATTAGGTTCTTCTTTTTTAGGTATCAATTTTAGCAATACGACTAAAATTTTAGTCGCCAGTGTTAGTTGTAATCAGTTAACGGATGCAATTAACACTTGGTGTAAAAGAAATAATGTAGCGTTTCAACAAGTCGTAAGTGAAGCACAAAAAAATGAAGTGAAAACTGGATATAAACAACCAGCTCAACTTGGCGTTGATCGTTGGCTTGCTTTAATTGGCGCAGCCGCATTATTCCCACAGCATAATAGTTTAATAATAGATGCAGGCACTGCGACTACGGTTGATCTTTTAGCGGCTAACGGTCAACACCAAGGTGGCTGGATTCTTGGGGGTATTAATACACTTATAACGAGTGTATTAACACAAACTAGCCAAGTTCAGGCCAATAATAGCGAAAAAGAAAGTTTAGCTTTTGGCGATAATAGTTCTGAAAATGTTCATAATGCGGCTTGGGCTGCCACAGTAGGGACTGTTAACTTCGCCGTATTACAAGCACAGCAGCAAGGTTTTCAAGTAGAACAAATTATTTTTACTGGTGGAAATGGCTCATTGCTCTCTTCATTTATTGCGCCATATATTACGCAGGAAAATACGGTTATTGATGATCTCGTTTTTGTTGGTTTACAAGCATATATTTAAATGTATTGATAAAAATCAAATATGTTTTGGATAAAAAAACATCAAACGTATAAAAAACCTTAAATAAAATAAGAAAAACATCAAGTTTTTCAATTTTACCCTTGCAAGGGGCAAAACATTACTCTAGAATTCGCACCACTTAATGTAGTGCCGACTTAGCTCAGT
>JQIA01000152.1_pt1 | contig 31144 bp, 24 predicted proteins | sample 811431 | NCBI WGS metagenome assembly JQIA01 (sample SAMN02998118, study PRJNA258478) | marine sediment metagenome | biome: marine; feature: seafloor; material: sediment; isolation source: oil-polluted sediment collected from 3 locations (0.5 km, 0.7 km and 0.9 km)... | place: USA: Gulf of Mexico ...
AAGGCGCGCCCCTGCTAAGGGTGTATGGGTTAACGCTCATCTAGAGTTCGAATCTCTATTTCTCCGCCATTATTAATATAATAACCGTTTTGCACTTGCAAAACGGTTTTTTTATTGGGCCAGACTTAAATCCCCTTATTCAGTTATTAAAGAATCCCTGTTTGCAGCCTGCTCCGGCAAATAATAATGAATAGTTTCTTTTATGGGGTTGTTAGTGTCACTAAGGCACCTTCAGATCTTCCTGACGTCTGTTTTCTAACTCCTTATTTCATTTAAGACACTGGTAATGTTTTCTTTCAGTTCCTGCGTAATTTCTTCGGAGTACATGGCGAGGTAGGCGAGAAGTCTTTCAAATAGTGACGGGTCGGTTGTGTAGAGTTTTTTTATTTCAGGTTTCAGGTCTATGCAGAAAACCAGTATATATTCCAGCCAGATCCTGTAATCAGGATCCGGCAGGTTTGAATTCAGGTTGCACAATAACCGAACCATGTTTGAAAATTTCAGATCATCTATGTCTTTGCTGTAAAGGGGGAAATCTCCCGATGAATCATTCAAGGTGTATATTGCGTCTTTAAAGGTTCGTATTAATTCATAATGTGTGTCTGAACTAAAGGCCTTTTCAAAAAGCATTACGCCGTTCTCAATGTCCTTCGGGAGTTGTTTCTCCATATTCAAGTCGGTCCCCTACAGGATCTGTGCCGGATTACATGGCAAAGTTCAGATTCCTGTATATGTCATTTTCTGATCCTTCAAGTTTTTTCATATGTGTCATATATTCTTCAGTGGTCGGTATTTTGCCAAGAAGAGCACAGACAGCAGCAAGTTCGCCGGAACTCAGATAGACGTTAGCCCCGTCACCGATTCTGTTCGGGAAGTTTCGGGTTGATGTGGATACAACGGTTGTATTATCATCAACACGCGCCTGGTTTCCCATACAGAGAGAACAACCGGGGATCTCTATTCTGGAACCGGTTTTACCAAAAATACTGTAATGACCTTCCTGCTTGAGTTTATCTGCATCCATTCTGGTTGGGGGCGCCAACCACATTTTTACAGGAAGGGTTTTTTCGCCCTCAAGGATTTTTGAGGCAGCCCTGAAATGTCCGATATTGGTCATACATGAACCAATAAAGACTTCATCGACGGTTTCACCGGCAACGTCTGAAAGAAGCTTTACATCATCCGGGTCATTCGGACATGCAAGAATCGGTTCTTTAATATCATTTAGATTTATTTCAATAATTTCAGCGTATTCAGCGTCTGAATCTGCTTTTAGTAATTCCGGGTTTTTCAACCAGTCTTCCATTGCTGTGATACGTTTTTCTATAGTTGAGGAGTCATTGTAACCTGTTTCGATCATATTTTTCAACAAAGAAATGTTCGATTTAAGGTAGGATGCTACCTGAGTAATCCCGAGGCTTATTGTTCCAGCCGCTGCAGAGCGTTCGGCGGTTGCATCTGTAAGTTCGAATGCCTGGTCAACATCCAGATCGTCAATGCCTTCAATTTCAAGGATTCTTCCGGAGAATATATTCTTTTTCCCCTCTTTTTCAACGGTTAGAAGTCCTTTTTGAATAGCCGTATACGGAATCGCATTTACAAGATCTCTAAGCGTGATGCCGGGCTGGATGTCTCCTGTAAACCGTACAAGGACTGATTCCGGCATGTCAAGGGGCATAATGCCCATTGCTGCGGCAAATGCGACCAGGCCGGAGCCTGCAGGGAAGCTGATCCCAACCGGGAAACGTGTATGGGAATCACCACCGGTGCCGACTGTGTCAGGCAGGATCATTCGGTTTAACCAGGAGTGAATCACGCCATCGCCTGGTTCCAAAGCAACGCCACCCCTTTCAGAGATGAATTCCGGCATTGTGTTGTGCATTGTAATGTCTATCGGTTTTGGATAGGCAGCTGTATGGCAGAATGACTGCATGACAAGGTCCGCAGAAAATTTTAAACAGGCCAGTTCTTTTAGTTCATCACGGGTCATAGGGCCGGTGGTGTCCTGAGAGCCTACGGTTTTTATTGCCGGTTCGCAGTATTCACCCGGGCGGACGCCGTCCTTTCCTGAAGCGCGGCCGACCATTTTTTGTGCAAGTGTATAGCCTTTTCCGGTATTCACAGGTGTCTTTGGTGTTCTGAAAATATCTGATTCCGGCAGGTTCAGGGCAACTCGTGCCTGAGCTGTAAGGCTTCGGCCGATAATGAGGGGGATACGTCCGCCTGCCTGTGCTTCGTCCAGAAGAATGTCAGTTTTAAGTGAAAAGGTAGAAACGGTCTTTCCTGTATCTTCATTTACAATTTTGCCATCATGGGGATATATGGATATTACGTCACCTGTTTTGATTGCCGTAACATCACATTCTAAGGGAAGTGCGCCAGCATCTTCCAGCGTATTGAAAAAGATCGGTGCTATTTTACCACCCAGTACAACGCCACCCTGTTTCTTATTGGGTACAAAGGGTATCTGATTACCAAAGTGCCACAATACTGAATTTGTTGCAGATTTTCTTGAAGATCCGGTTCCGACAACATCGCCGGTAAAGACGATCGGGTACCCTTTGGTTTTCAGTTCGGCAATTGTATCCAGCGGATTTTCGACTCTGCTTCCTAACATACTGATGGCGTGAAGTGGGATATCCGGTCTGCTCCATGCTTCGGAGGCAGGTGACAGGTCATCTGTATTGATTTCACCGTCTACTTTAAACACCACCAGGGTGATTTTTTCCGGGAGACCTGCTTTTTCAGTAAACCATTTTGCATCAGCCCAGGCATCTACAACTTCTTTTGCATATTTGTTGGTGTCATATTGCTTAAAGACATCGTCAAAGGCATCAAAGACCAGGAGGGTCTTCGACAATGCTTTTGCTGCCACGGGAGCCAGTTCCTCATTGTCGAGAAGGCTGATAAGCGGTTCAATATTATAACCGCCAAGCATTGTACCTAAAAGTTCTACAGCTTCCACCTTATTAATAAGTGGGGAGGAAATTTTGCCGCTGCAGATTTGTTCAAGAAAGAGGGCTTTTGTCTCTGCCGCCGGGTCAACACCGGGGGGGACACAATTGGTTATCAGGTCCTTAAGCAACGCCTCTTTACCTTCAGGGGGCGCCTGCAACAACTCTGTAAGGGCTTTAACCTGTTCGCGATCAAGTGGGGTCGGCGGGATTGAATCCGCAGCTCTTTCATCAACATGGCTCTGGTACTCATTCAACATTTAATAACTCTCCGTATTTTTTATCTGCCGGCTTTACTATGACAGTATTGTCAGAGCAGCTGCGTGTAACAGGGATTTTCTGTTTAAGAAAAACCAGGGCGGCAAATCAGTGTTAACATCCAAATAATTCCAATATATTAAAACCTTCTGCATAAATGAAACAGAGGATAATAAAAAGTCCGTTGAAAATCAACATGAACTTTTATGTTTGACCATGGACGGATGATAATGTATTATCGCGGATTAAAATTAATACAGAGTATATCGGGTCGGGAAATGTCTAAAGCGGGCGCAGGTTCCTGCCGATAGTTGCCTGTACGGGCTGTTTTTCTATGTCCGTGTCGTTTAGGACATGGCAGGTAGATTCAATAGAGTAGTGTCTGAATGAAAAACACCATTTTTGATCGGACACTAAGTAAGGGTATGTAAGGGGAAGACATGACAACAGACAGTTTAGATACGATTTTTACAAAGGAAGTGCTGGATAATCTGTTTCCTGCCAGTAAGGCGGATGATTTTTTTGAAGCACTATACGGAGATACTGAAGAAGGCGCCTATGATATAAGTCTTACTTATATTGGCAGTGACAGCGATGCGCTTGAGTTTGCTCTTGAACTGCATCAAAGACCAGGTAAATGTCTTGCCTGTAATTTGACTTATGGTCTGCCGGATGTATTTACACGGCACCCGTTGATCAATATTAAAGGTCTGGTGGTTGAACTGGGTAAACTTGCTGGAAGTGATATTACCAGCGGTGACTGGAAGATCGGTCGTACCCGTGAAATCACAAGGGAAAAACATATTGTTCCCCTGCTTGTTCAGCGTGTAAAATAAATTTCAAAAGAAGCCTGTCTTTCTGACAGGCTTCTTTATTCTTCTTCTTTATTCTTCTTCTTTGATCACTTCCACACCGGGGCATTCGTCCAGTACAATCTGCGGATTTTCTGTAAAAAAAGGCCAGAATGGATATGTTCTGCATTGTTCAGGGCGTACGTCATAGATGGAACATCCGTTTTTTTCTTTGTCGAAAAAGAGACAGGCATAATTCTCACCAGTCTTAAGTTCTTTTATCGAATACCTGTAGGCTTTTTTTCTAAGGTACGTGTCAATGAAGATTTGGGTATCGAGGTCTAAGAAGGCAGCTATAGCTTTGATCTCTTCCTTATTGACCCAGATAAACCCTTTTTCACCATTGCAGCATATACCGTTACAGGTATCGCAGGCCTTCGGATTGAATGAGAATATAAATTTCATTTATGACATCACTGATCGGTTACTTGGCAACGCAATACTTTTGGTAAAGGTCTTCAAAAACAACCGGCATTTCCTGATAAAAACCTTTGAGACAATCGATCATCAACACACGGATCTGCGGATGTGCCGCTTTTGAACAGCGAAGATTGAATACATGCCGCCATTCACGTAAATTTGCGGTCATCACTATTTCAGTTTTCAGGCTGTTTGGAAGGACCTCTCTTGCCTGCTCTGCACGACTGCCGTTTTTAAGCAGATATATGTAGGCATCTTCAGAGTCCTGTAGTGATTTTTTCCACATATTCTGCTCACCTTCAGACCAATCATCATACCATACGGGTTTGATAAACTCCATATTGCCGTCATAACGGACGTAGCGGGTACTCTCCTGGCTGAAACTTGAGAGACGATGTCTTACAAGCTCATGGGTTACGCCTCTGTTTGTTGTGATTCGGAGTGAAACTGAGACGTGCTCAATGACAGTTTCGTGACCCCTTGAAACGATCATTTTGATAAATTTTTCCGCACTGCCGTCCGTAATTTTATCTTCTGATTTGTAGCAGGTTCTGCCTGCCTGTTCGATGGCAATTAGCGGATTTTCAGGCTTTTGAAGCCATGACCATGATTGTTCAATAATTTTCATAGTTTAGCCCTTTTTTAATTTTAAGGTAATTTAAAATAAACGGATGTTTTATTTATTCCGGTTCACCATAAAGGTCAAGGAAAACATCCGGATTTTTGAGAATAAAATGTATGACATTAAAAACAGAATTCAGCGTTTTTTTAAAACCCTTGCCATTATTCACTTGAAGGTTTTTGCGAGAATGATTATATCTGATAAATATATTGCTTGTTATGCCTATTTAAATAGAATCTGATACAATAATCACCCTGGCGTCACATAAATGAACAATTGACAGCAAAATAATCCAAATCAGGACATTCTTATGGAAAACGTTCATATTCTGTTTATCATTGTCTTTATTGTTGTTTTCATAAAACTTAGTGATCTTGGCAGAAAGCTTAAACGGAAAACCGGCTTTCTGGAAGATGAAGTTCAATTGCTGAAGTCTGAATTTGAAAAACTGCACGAGAAGGTTCATTCCCCGGGAGAGGGTGCGTTCGAAAAACCTGCCGAAGCAGCGATGGATGAGCCGCTTCCAGATATAGAGCCCCCGGCTGTTGTTGAAATAGTTGAAGAGGTGGGTGTCGAACCTCCACCTGTGCCGGATTTCGATTTTACTTTTGATGAGCCGGAAGTGGCTGTTACGACAGATAAAAAAGAAAAAATCACTATTGATCCTTTTGTTGAGGACATTGCACGCAAACAGCAGAAACCTGAAAGCGAACTCCTTGCTCAATGGCAGAAATTTAAAGCCAATGTCGACTGGGAGCTTTTTGCCGGTGCAAAGCTATTTAACTGGATAGGTGGGGTTGCTGCTTTTGTCTTTGTTGTGCTCCTCCTTAAATATTCCGTAGACCGGAATTGGCTTCCCCCCGGACTGAGGCTTGCTGCGAGTGCCCTTGTCGGTATCGGGCTTGTGTTTTTCTCGGAAAAATTCAGGAAATCAAATTTTTCAATTCTGCGTCATACCTTAACGGCAGCGGGTATCGGTATCCTGTACACAGTCGTTTTTACGGCAACCCTTTATTACAGCTTTCTGCCTAAACCGGCGGGATTTGCCCTGCTTGTATTAATTTCAGCAACTGCTTTTGTCCTTGCTGTTTATCAACAGGGCCTTACGGTCTCGGTTTTAGGCGCGCTGGGTGCATATGCAACGCCCCTTATGGTCAGTACCGGTTCCGGTAATCTGATGCTGCTTTTTGTCTATCTTGCCATTGTGAATACAGGGCTTTTTAAAGTCTCAGAAAAGCTTAAATCTCCGGGACTTTTATTAACAGGTACTGCTGGTACACTGATAACGCTTGGACTTGCGGTTTTTGACCTGTTTCCCCACCAGAGTGGCTATGTTATTTCCGGCGTATGGGCCGCGAATATGGTTTTGTTTACAGCTTTTCTTATTCGGCAGAACGGCAATCCTGAAGAGAAAAAAATGGTGCTGTGGAACGGAATGGTCCTGTATCTTTCTTCTATTATACTGGCGTTTATACTGACCGCCGGTAAGGCTGGCTGGCATCCTTTTTTTCTAATCACAGTTTCAATTATAGCCGCAATTATTCTGGCTAATACCCAAAAGGGATGGCTGTCAAAAGTTATCCCCTATTCTGTGATGACATTTATTCCGGCGGCCTTCTGGGTGCTGACACGATTTGATGTGGAAGGGTTTTCAGTCAGTTATATTCTGATTCTTGTTTATGGTGCTGCGGGCTGTCTTGGCCCCGTGATGCTTGTAAAACGATATGGACAGACGGGGTTGATTCTTAAATGGTTTAACGTTTTTCCGGTTGCCGTCTCCCTGTTATGTCTTGCAGGATTATATCAGAATCCGGCCTGCTCATTCTTTTTCTGGCCGATGATGCTGGGGCTGCAGGTTATAGGCATTGGAATCAGTCTCTTGTTCAGGGCTTTCATACAGGTATTAATTTTGATCGTTGTTTTTGTGTTAGGCGGGCTTTTCTGGATGACTCATATTCCGCCAGATGCTATGGGGCTTGGCTTTTTTGCTTTTATCCTTGCCGGGGGGGGCTTATTGACCGGAGCCATTATTTTTGCAGCGGGGAAACTCCCTGAATTATTAAAATCCATTAACCTTGAACAGCAAGCCGGAAAAGGGTCAGGCCTTCCTGAAAAATGGTTGACTGCAGCACCTGCGGCTGGTGTCTTTGTTCTGATTGGCGCGGCCTTTTTTGTGAAGCATCCCCATTTCCCTCATACTGGAATGGTAACCCTTTCATGCTTTCTTTTCTTGTCATTATTCTTTTCCAGGCGGATCTGTTTTGAACCGGCTGGTGTTGTTGCACTTATTGCCTCAGTTGTCGCTCAGGCTGTCTGGATATTAAATCCGGAGAATGATTTTGCCATACTTTTTTCTGCTGTCAGCTGGTCTTTTGCCTTGTTTCTTGTATCGCTTTCTGCACCATTTCTTTTTTTCAGGGATATGGGAAAGTGGAAACGACTCTGGAATGCATGGGCCGTTTATGAAGTACTTCAGGCACTTTTTGTTTTTTATGCGGTAAAACGATACTGGGTTCACCCGCTTTCCAACTGGGCGCCCTTTGTGATGGTGATGTTGAAGCTGCCGCTTGTTGCTGTTCTCCTAAAGAGGCTGAACGGAAAAACAGAACGGAACTCTGTTCTGGCATTTCATGGCGGAGCCCTTCTTTTTTATGTATCGATTCTACCGGTTCTTTTGCTTAACCAGGGCTGGATAGGTCTTGCACTGGTATTTGAGGCAACGGCACTTTTATGGCTCAACAGGCGTATTGAACATCCTGGTCTAAGAAAGACAGCTATAGTTATGGCTCCTTCGGGACTTGTATGGCTGCTTGTTTCATTACCCGCTCTAAAGGGGGTTGATAGTCTGCCGGTTGCAAATGCTGCTGTTTTTGCGCTTGCAGCTGCGGTGATATCGCTCGGCGCAGCGGTTAAGTTTGCCGGTTATCCGGAAAGAAAAATAAAGAGACTTGATGTCCCTGACTATTTTTTATGGCTTGCACTGGGGGCTGGTTTCTATCTCTTAAATTTTATTATTGCAGATATTTTTGCAACACCGGGGACAAAATACAACGTATTTCCCGGACGAAATTTTATCCAGGCCGCATTGTATGCAATCACATGGGCAGGGTTCGGGGCTGCACTCTGGCGTATGACCCGCTTTCCGATGATTATGCGATTTGTCGGGCTTGGTATCTTATCTGCCGGGACATGCTGGTTAATTGGCCTCCCGGTTATCTTGCCTGAAGCTGTAGCAGCAATGAATCCGTTTATTAATCACGGGCTCTATGTATTTCTTCTTCTGGCAGCGATTCTCTACTTTTCATTTCACAAAGAGCCATGGGAACATCAGGATGGGAGGATAAAGAATATTTTTCTCGCCTTTTTTCTGATTGCTCTCTTTATGCTTGTGAAGCTCGAAAAAAGTACTATTTTTCAGGCCGGACAATCCTTTACACTCTTCTTTGCCCACACCCCTTCGAAAGCGGTTGCTTCAGCAACAGGGCTGATTGTGTACGGGACGCTGATGCTGATCTGGCCGAAACGGCTTGACCGGCCATTTAGAATTGCAGGTCTGGTGCTGGTGATGGCAGCGATTGTGAAATCATTGATTTTTCCGTTCAGGTTTAAAGCTGCATTTGGGGCGATGACACCATTAATGAATTTTCCGACACTGATGTATCTTGCGGTTCTTGTGGTGCTCGTGTTTTTTGTGGTTCGAAACTGGAAGGAACCCTGGCCGGTGGTGCAGGTATTGCCAAGGCCTTTTTTCGCAGTGACTTTAGCAATAACAGCCTTTATGATAATGAATGTTGAAATTGCAGGATGTTTAGGGCGTGGTGGACCATTTACAATGGCGATACATGGAGATCTTGCAAAACTCTTTGGCTATAGTGTTGGGTGGCTTGTTTTTGCTATCGGCCTGCTCGCCGCAGGTATCCGTTTCTCCTTGAGCATAAGCCGTCATGCAGCAATTGCTCTTCTTGCCATCACGGTTTGCAAGGTGTTTCTGTTTGATATTGCAACACTTGGGTCGGGGCTTAAAATTATTGTGTTCTGCGTCCTGTCCGTTGTATTGTTTTTTGTAGCGTACCTGTACCAGCGGTTTTTTTCTGAAGAAAAGGGACTCGATGAGGTTGAAAATGATGAAAAAAAAGTTCTGTAATTTAATAATAATGGTCTTACTATTCGTTTTTTTGGGAATTGTCAGCGACAGTATGGCAGATGAATGGGAAATTAAGGCACCTGTTGACGTTAACAAGACCGGTATTATCGAAGCCGTTCTTCTCCCTGAACTGTTAATGCGCAGGTCAGATGGGCGGTATGATCTTTCCCTCACCGGCCCGGATGGAAATCCAAGGACCTTTGAGCTTTTTATGCGTGAGAACTCGGGGGATAAGTCTGTGGTTCTGCAGCCCGAAAAAATTGCTTTGAGCAAAAGTGGCGGCTTTATCTGGGAATGCAGTACACCTGATATTCTTCTAAACGACATCAGGGTAAATATTGCAGACAGAAACTACCTTGGCAGGATTGATGTAGAGGCCAAAGATAATAACGGGTGGCACTATATTGCGCGGGATCAGGCCGTTTACAGGATTTCCGGTGCCGCAAGAGCTTCTATCGATATTGTGGATGGGAAATACAAAAAGCTCAGGCTTCATTTTTCAGGCTTCGACAAACGGTATAAACAAAAAATTGTTCCGATTAACAGTGTGACAGGATTCTCAAAAATTAAGGGTCGTGATTATGCTGAAAGAAAAATAGATTTAACCAAGAATATGAGAATTGGTGAGTCTGACAATTACACAGATATTAAACTGATTCTTCCGGGAAGCGGGATCGTGCTTCAATCCGTACTATTTCAAACAGGTATCCAGTTTCAGGGTCGTTGGGAGATCGGAGATGAGGTAATCAAAAACGGAAAAAGTGAGTTTGTTCTGAAGCAGTCCGGAATAATTTCACATGTGGATAGTGATGGCCAGAAAGTCAGGATTGATATTGGCAGGAGTTGGGCATCAAAATCGATGGTAATCAGATTAAAACCTGAAGCCGGTTTTATCGGAGTTGTTAGCGATATTTCGGTTGCCGTAAGGTTGCCACGTCTGGTTTTTTCTGCTGATACCCCGGGGATCTATACTGCCTCTACCGGCACGGGGAAAAAGAAAAAAATCCATCCTTATGCAGGGGATGCAAAGCGTGTGGCTGACCAGAAAGTTTTTTTTGGAAAACCTGTTATCAATCCTTTTTATAATTCTCAGACCCTGGTGGAAAAATTTCAGATAAAGGGTGGGCCGTTTAACAGTGCCGGTTATCAATGGAACAGCCTTATTCCTGTCGCGGCCCCTGGATATTACCGATTGACCTTTAATTTACAGGCGAGTCTTGATGATCGATTCAGGACAATCAGGATTGTTAAGAATGGGTTTCAAATTCCTTTTTTCTTTGGCAGAAATGAAAACAGATCGATTCCGCTTGAGACAAAAAGTGAGTATGACTCTGAGAAAAACAGAACGTCATGGATCGTGTCCTTGCCGGAAATTTCAAATAACTGGATGTCCATTATTCTTTCCGGTAAGGGAATATTCAGTCGGGATATTATTTTTTATAAAAAGAAGCCGGGTAATACCGGCTGGGAAAAACTGTTTTCAAAAAGATGGAAACATACCGGACGCGGGAACACGCGAATAAAAATACGTTACCCCGCATCACTGGCAAAGGCTTCTGAGTTTAAAATTGTTGTCGATCATGGTGATAATCAGCCCCTTCAGATAAATTCCTTTCAAGGTGTTTTCAGTGCGCCATCAATCTGTTTTCTTGCCCATGAACAGGGGGATTATTTTCTGTTTGGTGGTAGTGACAATGCTCAGCCGGCAAACTATGACCTCTCTCTTGTTCAGGACAGGCTCCTTTCAACGTTACCGGTTGAAATAAAAATGGGCGATATGGCGGCGAATGAGGCTGTTGGCTGGGAACAGAAATTTATCCGGCTGTTTCTGGATCAGAGCTGGGGGCTGTATATAATTCTTGGGATTGTGACTCTGTTGCTGCTTGGTATTATTATCCGCCTGTTTCCGAAACTGGAAAAACCTGAGGCTTAGTGATTGTACAAAAGAGAATGTGCTGTCCAATGTAAAGAGTATGGATTTACTCATTACACTGGACATGTATTTTATTCTGTAAATTCATAGGACGGGGTTAATTCAAAATTGCTGAATTCTGACCATTCATCATTTGTAGCTGAGATGCCGCCTGAATATAGTGTGCCGTCGGCCAATGCATCGGTCGTTTCCTGTCCGCTGATGCTGAGCGTCACGTTTGCAGGTATGTCACTTCCGGTGATCATAAAATTGGAACGATAGGTTGTTCCGGCATCATCGAGTTGTACAACAGCATACCATACGTTACCCACGCTGGAACCCTCCTGAACAAGCCAGATGTTTTCCTGATCAGTGCCCCGATATATTTTGAGGCTCCAGGTTTTGAGTGAATTGTCATACAGCATAACAGCATTCAGTTTCTCATATACTTCCGGATTATCAATATAGCCATAGTATTCTGTGGTTAGAGTAAATGTATTACCCGATACTGTTATGGTCGATTTCCGTGACCGTTCTGTATAAACATTGTCTGAAATCGAGATGAGAGAGAAATTTTGCAGAATATCATATACAATATCGCAGTAGGCACTTTGGAGGAGGGTGTCTCTCAACATTGCTTTAAAATCGTTTTCCTCGTCTATGGTGTGTGGTTCACCAAGGCTGTATGCGGTTCTTCCAAAGTTAACGTCCCATAGATAATCATTCAAATCTACGCCTAAATTGATAAAGGGTATAATTGGTGTATTATCCGGGGGATCAAAGAAATCACCGTCACTGTCACAGCCAGAGTTAAAACAGAACAACAGAAGAATAGCAGGAATCCAGAATATGGTTTTCATATTAGTTCTCCATGATTAATTAGATTGCTGTTTGGGAAATCATTTATAACAAGTGTTAAAAATTCAGATTAATTTGTCAAGCGATATGTTCTTTCGGGTGTAACGTTGTCCGAATTGATTCTTCGAAAAGTTATATGGAAATTATACAACAGCAAAAAATAATTCACAAGTTAAAAACGGACTATCTGCGGAGAATGCGAAGCCATCTCCAGATATTTAAGATACCGGCAAGGGCAGCCGCAACATAAGTGAGCGCACATGCCAGAAGGATGCGTCTTGCTGCCGGAAGTTGTTCTACAGGAATATATTTCCCGGTTTTAAGAAATGTCATGGCCTTGTTAAAACTTGCGTCAAACTCAACAGGAAGTGTTATCAGATGAACGATTACGGGAATGCCAAGTGCAGCAAAACCGCCTGTGAAGGTTAATATCCCGGCTGCCGGGAGGCGGGTCAGCATTGTAACAAACGGGACAACAATAATTAGCCCCATCCCGATTTTTTCTGCAGTGTGAGCAAATCCGACAAACCCGGTTCGTATTTTAAGGGGCGGGTACTCTATGGCATCCTGAACAGCATGACCCACTTCATGAGCTGCTGTAACAACTGCGGTTAATGTTTTTTTCCGGCAGGTATCGGTATTCAGGCGAATAACTTTGTCAATCGGGTCATAATGGTCACCCATGACAGTCTCTTCCACTTTAATCTCGGGAAGTCCATAGTCAGATAAGAGGATACAGGCAATGTCATATCCTGTACCTGAAAAATATTCGTCCTTATTGTATTTCTGAAGAATGTGTTTTGTCCACAGGCCCGGGGCGTATATGCAAAGAAGGATTAATATTATAATTATGGCATAGGGCATACAGAGACCGGTTTATGGTAAAAGAATTATCGATTAACGGGATTCAGCAAACACTGCATCTTACCGGAAAGGCAATTTTTAAATTCCTGCTAAGAAAAATAATAATTGAGGATTAAATCACATCCGTTAAGAATGTCGTTTTTCGTTGATATTTCAGGGGTTATTCCTGCTTTTTATTATCATCGTTCTCTTCAATTTTATCTGCTTCTTTTTCTGTTTCTGTAAGAGACTTTTTAAAGTTCTTTATCCCTTTACCGATACCGGATCCGATGTCAGGAAGCCTTTTAGCACCAAATACTAATACAAGAAGTAAGATAATGGGTATTAATTCCTGAAAACCTAATCCAAACATAATAGTCTCCTGCAAAAACAACAATTTTTAGAAATAACAACAAACAGTTAAAACAGCCCAACTGTTTTTTTGTAAAAAGCAAAGTTTTTTTTGCTTTTTAAGCGATAATGCTTATGTTCTCAACGACAAAGGATATTACCACTGTGATTATACAGTGTCAATCAAATACAAAAATTCAAAAAACAGGATAATATTAAGATGAGTGATTTTAAGGCGTGCGGGTTACCGGCACTGATAGGTAGTGTACCATTGAAAGACCATGCTGAAGCGACACAACTTGTAATGAAGTATGCAAAAGAGATTCCATTATGGGTTCAGCTCCCCTTTTATAATGAAGAGGGTATGGTTGCACAGTTTTTACCAGGTATGCCGGGTGTTGTAACTGAGGATGACAGGACATTTATCGATAGTGCTGCTGATGGTTTTGACGACGAAGTGCTTAAGTTTTATGAAGAATATCTGATGATAACTGAAGGTGGGGCGGAACTTACCGGCTCACGGTTTGAAGTTACTGAGGCCTCTGCAAAGGGGTTTTATGAGCTGATCAGGCAGGTTGAAGCATCAACGGAAACGGTAACTGCACTGAAAGGTCAGATTACAGGGCCGATTACATTTGCCACGGGAACAACAGACCGTGAGGGACGGGCTATTTTTTATGACGACCAGCTTAGAGATATTGCAATAAAACAACTTGCCTTAAAAGCAGGGTGGCAGACAAAAGAACTTGCAAGACTTGGCCATCCCGTAATAATGTTTTTTGACGAGCCGGCGTTGGCAGGGTTTGGCTCTTCAGCATTCCTGACCATTACAAAAGAGGATGTTGCTTCAGCCATTGGCGAACTGACTCAGGCTGTTCATGCTGAGAACGGGCTTGCCGGGGTTCATGTCTGTGCAAATACCGAGTGGGATCTTCTCCTCGATTCAGATCTTGATATCATCAGTTTTGATGCATATGAATACTTTGATAAATTTATGTTGTATGCTGATCAAATAAAGGCTTTTATGGCGCGTGGCGGCATACTGGCGTCCGGTATTGTGCCTACTTCGAATACAGAGGCTATTGATAAGGAATCCGCAGAATCACTGGCTGAAAAATGGGAAGAGCAGGCGACAGCACTTGAAGGTCTCGGCATCAGTCGCGAAACGGTTCTGGCGCAGACGCTGATAACACCCAGCTGTGGTACCGGATCGCTTCCACTTGAGTATGCTGTTAAAGTCCTTGAGTTAACGAAGGATGTATCTGAAATTATAAGAAATAACAAATAGTAACCATATATAAGTGAGGTTCAAATGGCTGACAGCAAAGAGAGGGTCTCTTTCACAGGGGCTAAAAGGTATGTTCTGGATGAGGAGCTTGCAAAAATAGTCAATATTTCGATGGCGCTTGAAATGCCGCTTCTGCTTAAAGGGGAGCCAGGAACAGGCAAGACGATGCTTGCACATGCTATCGCGGAAAATCTTAATATGCCGCTGATTATTCTCAATGTAAAATCAAGCATGAAGCTTGTGGATGCTCTCTACCAGTATGATACACTTACAAGGCTCAATGACAGCCGGTTTGGTGATTCGTCAAGGGATGTAAGTAACATTGAAGATTATATTAAAATGGGTAAAATCGGTCAGAGTTTTACAACTGATAAGCGAGTTGTTCTTCTTATTGATGAAATTGATAAGGCCGATACAGACTTTCAGGATGATATGCTGGACGTGCTTGACCAGATGCAGTTTGATATTATTGAGACAGACAGAACGGTATCGGCAAAGACCCGCCCGGTTTTTCTTATTACGTCAAACGCAAAAAAAGATCTCTCCGATCCTTTTTTAGGCAGATGTAATTTTCATCACATCGCTTTCCCTGACCCCAAGATGATGCGTAAAATTATTGGTGTGCACTTTCCTGAAATCAGTAATGAACTCGCAGAAAACGCCATTGCGTCATTTTACAAAATGCGTGACGTTGAAGGTATCGAAAAGAAACCGGCAACCCGTGAGCTGATCAACTGGATTCGAGCCCTTGAAGCTGATCCGGACTTTAAGGCAAAGCAGCTTATTAAAAATGAAGTCCCTTTTTTAGGGGTTCTCTTTAAAAAGAGTCCTGATTACAGCCGGGTTCAGTCCCAGTTAACACGACGCAGAATATTTTAATACGAGGTCGTCTGAATGTTTATTGACTTTTTCTATAAACTGAAAGAGGTCGGAATATCAGTGAGTCCGACATCTTTCTTGCGTCTTCAGAAAGCATTGAGCACAGGTCTTGTAACGTCCGTTGATGATTTTTATTACTCAGCAAGAACTATTCTTGTAAAGAGTGAACGGTACTTTGACTTGTATGATCAGGTGTTTGCTTATTGTTTTAAAGGCGTTGAAATGCCTGAAGATACTGGCCTTGAGCTGGACGAAATTGCACAGGCCATGTTGGATGAATGGTTAAAAGATCCCAAGCAACTGGCAGATGCACTCGGTATGGATGAAACCGAACTCAGCAAATATTCGCCTGATGAGTTGATCGAATATTTTAAGAAACGTCTGCAGGATCAGGATGAGCGGCATGATGGTGGCAATAAATGGATCGGTACAGGTGGCACTTCACCTGTTGGCCATTCCGGTCATCACCCAAACGGCATGCGGGTTGGTGGTGAGTCAGGGAAAAAATCTGCGATTAAAGTTGCAGACGAAAGGCGATATAAGAATTATTCAGGCCAGGGGCCGCTTACACAGGCAATGATCGGGGAGGCTTTGAAACGGCTTCGTTATCTTGTTCCATCCGGCCCAAAAGACAGGATCAATGTTGATAAATCAATTTACCAGACAATGAAAAATGCCGGGGAAATTGAAATTGTTTTTGATTCAAGTCTAAAAGACCGGTTAAAAGTGATCCTCCTGATCGATAACGGTGGATGGTCCATGGACCCATATGTTGCGGTAGTCCAGACCCTTTTTGATTATGCAGGGGCACAGTTTAAGGACGTAAAAACATATTTTTTCCATAATACGATTTATGATACTGTCTGGGAAGATGCATCCCGGTACCGTAAACCGGTAAAAATTGACTCCTTTGTTAAACGTGACCCGGACACCCGTATTATCGTTATCGGTGATGCTAGTATGGCACCGTATGAGTTAATGTCCAGAGACGGATCAATTTATGTGCATGACAGAAGCGGTAAGCCGAGTCTGGATAGGCTCAACTATATAACAGATACCTTTAAATATTCTGTATGGCTTAACCCGGTTCAACCCTATATGTGGGAATATACCCATACGATAAATGTTATACGAAATATATTCCCCATGTTTGAGCTTTCACTTGATGGGCTCGAAGAGGCTATTACACACCTTATGGGCAAATAATCACCGGCCTTTTGTTGCTATAAATTATATCCTCTGCATGACGGTATGTCGTGCAGAGGGTTATTAATTGTTTGACACCCCTACAGAAAAAAGTTAAAATTAGTACTAAATCTATTAAATAATTCGTAAAAACTTATTCAAATTTCTCACAGGCAAATTAATTAAGCGGTATAATCTGATTCTATTCGTTTATTGCTGCGACAGGTAAAAGCAGCTTTTATATCGTAAGAAGGTTTAATACCAGTATTCTCTATCGGTCAATAACTTAAAAAGACGTAGCATTTTATAACAAATTAAAAAGGAGCATCATCATGAAAAGACTGATTTTATGTGTTCTGGCTATTTTATTGTTAACACCGACAGTTCACGCAGATGAAGCCACACTTGCAAAGGAGAGTGAGGCATATGTTAAGGCAACCGCCCCGGATAAACCAACATCACCGCAGTTAATTATCGATAAGGTGAATGAAGCCTGCGGCATCCTTCAGGCTGAGGGGGCCGCTGCATATCCGAAATTTAAAGGAAAGGGGAGTAAATTCCTTTTTGAAGGGACATATATCTGGATCCATTCAGTGGATGAGAGTGAAATGCTTATGCACCCGATAAAGAATAAGCTTGTCGGAAAAAAACTCATCGGTCTTAAAGATAAGACCGGAAAACGATTTTTTTCTGTGATGAGCAAGGTTGTGAATGAAAGCGGTGCTGGTTGGGTCAGCTATCTTTGGCCAAAGCCAGGGTCAAAAGAATACTCAAAAAAAATATCGTATGTCAAAAAATGTATCATGGCCAATAAGCGTGAAGTTGTTATCGGTTGTGGATTATACAGCTATAGTGAAGATGATCTGAAAAAACTGACTATAAATTGAGGCTGATATGAAGTTTCCTGCTTTTCGCTTAAAGTTAAAAATTCGCTCCAAACTTATCGGGTTTGCCCTGTTCGCAATTTTTCTTCTGATCAGTGTTAACGGTGTCATTTTTTTTAATTTTTCAACAGTTCAGAAGGCAAATATATTTAAGGAAAAGGTATTTGATATTACCCAGAACATGCAGAACATAAGGGTTATTGAGAAAACTTACCTTCAGCAATATGAAAAAGAATATAAAGATCGATACTATAAGCTTTCTACGGATATCAGCAGCGGTATCGAAAAATTGAAAACAGATAAATTTAACAGTGATTTTGATAAACTGATACGTGACATTGAAATGAATGCCGGCCAGTACAAAAATAACTTCGACGGGATAATTGCTTCCCATACAGCCGGTGAAAAAATTAAAGGTGAGTTACAAAAACCTCTGGTTGATTATAAAAACAATGTCGAAGGTATTGTGAGAATTCTTGAAGAGACAGAATCTGACCTTATTATGGAGGGTGAAGTTTTGTCACAGGGTGAATCTGAAATGTTGAATGTTGCGCGTGATTGCAAAATTTTTGGTCTTTCACTTCAGGTTATTCAGGAAAAATATTTGGGAACAGAAAAAGAGACTTATTTGAAAGAGTTCGATAAGACGCTTAAGGCAGGGCTCGCAACAGAAATTGTTGCTCTCGTAGAATTTGCCAGAAACCTTAAGAATGATAAAATGATTGCTTTTGCCGGTAAGGCCGAAAAATCTTTGGGAACCTTTACCGCTATTGCGAAGAAATCTCAGATAAATGCTGAGGTGACACGAAAGAATGTCAGACGTTTGAATGCGACCGGAAGTAAAGCTGTAAAGAGTGCTCAGGTGCTTTTCCAGGAAGCAGATTCAGAAGCCAAGACCTCAATGACAACATCTATTAAAGCCGTTTTTCTTATTGTGGTCAGCGGCATCATTTTTTTTATTATCATCTCCTACTCTCTGATACAGTCTATACTCAAACCGGTTAAAAATCTTACCGAGATGGTAGCAGACCTTGCTGAAGGTGAAGGCGATCTTACTAAACGTATTGATGAGACGGATGATGAACTCGGTACGCTCGCGGGTTATGTAAATATTTTCATTGAGAAAATCCAGCTTACAATAAAAGAAATTGTTGGTGAAGTCGGTACGCTTAAAAATGAATCTGAGACATTATTGAGTGTTTCCGGGAAAATGTCAGATGGAACCGCTCAGGTTTCAGAAAAATCGAGTAATGTTGCAGTTGCAGCAGGCGAAATGAATATTAATATGGATAAAGCTTCTACAGCAATGGCGGATGCTTCCGGCAATGCCAATATGATCGCAACGGCAGCAGAGGAAATGACGGCAACAATAAATGAGATTACCGTTAATACCTCAAATGCAAGTGAAACAACGACCCGCGCAGTCGAACAGGTAAATGCTGCTGTTGGTAAGGTTGATGAACTTGGGGTTGCGGCAGATGCGATTGGCACAGTTACAGAGACCATAAATGATATATCTGCGCAGACAAACCTGCTTGCATTAAATGCAACAATTGAAGCTGCAAGGGCAGGAGAGGCAGGTAAAGGCTTTGCAGTTGTTGCCAATGAAATAAAAGAACTCGCCAGGCAGACGTCAGAAGCAACAAGTGAAATCAGAGAGCGAATCGAGGGGATACAGACAACAACGACAGACACAACAACAGAGATTACTCAGGTTTCAAGTGTAATCACAGATATCAACGAAATTGTTATGACGATTTCTACGGCAATTAAAGAGCAGTTTGAAACAACGAGTGAAATTGCCGGCAATGTAGCCCAGACATCTGAAAGCATCTCTACTGTGAGTGATAATGTTTCTCAAAGCTCTGAATTTTCACAGAAAATTGCGAATGATATTTCTGAGATTGATCGGTTGACGAACGATGTTTCTGACAGCGGCGGTCAAATTGAAAAGAGTGCTGATGCCCTTTCGCTTATAGCCAGTGAGCTGGATGATCTTGTTGGTAGATTTAGAATTGAGTGATAACGGGCATTTTGTCACCTGGAAAGGTATAACAGGCACTATTTAGTGGTTTGCCGGATCTGTAAATGTGATATTTTTCAGATAATCGGGAAGCAGGTCATATGCATCTACCGGAGAAATAAGAGGGAATTCGGTATCAACCGACAGTGATTTGTCTTCAGTCAGGTTTGCTGCTGGTTGCTGAGAGTAAAGGGTTTCTCCGTTTTCAGAGGTAATAGGAACAACAATTGGCCCCTGACTGTCAATAATATATGCGTACTGTCCGTTTAGCAGTTTTACAACACTGCCCGGAGGATATATGCCTATGCTTTTAACAAATGCGTACAATATGCCTTGTAGTGTTTCATCTTTCTGAGCGTACTTCCTGAAAATATCTGTCACAACATTAATTGGATTGAAAGCCTCTTTGTAACATCGTTTGGATGTCATGGCATCATAGATATCTGCAAGCTTGCTCACCTTTACATATAATGGCAGGTTACCGGCCGCAATATTTCCCGGGTAGCAACTCTTTTCACCATCAAACAGATTTGCATGGTGGAACATTGCAATGTTATGAATAATTGAGCTGCTGATGTTATTTTTTTTTAAAATTTCAGGGGCTTTTTCATAAGAATGTTTTCTTACAATTGAAAATTCTTCGTCTGTAAGTTTCCCTTTTTTATTTAAAATGGCATCGGGAATCATGACTTTGCCAATATCATGAAGAAAAAGGCCGGCGGCTATTTCCTGAAGTTCACTTTCGTTTAGGTTTGTAAGCTGGGTCATCCCCTCAATTTGTTTATCATTGCTGAAGAGCTTGTTGAATTTTGTGATGATTGCTGTCCCGATTGTGCATACATTTACGCAATGGTTGTGCAGATAATCGTCATATGAAAAGATTTCCTTTGTAAGATATGAAAATCCATTGTCATTGGCCGACAGAAAACTCACAAGGTCAGTTACTGTGTCTTCAACCGCAGTATAGTCAAATTCGCCGCCGGAGTCTTTAATATCTGTAAGGATTTTCTTTATATTGTTTTTTGCTTTTTTATAATTGACGGATGCTTCATGCTTTAGCTGACTGATTTCCTTTAGTTTTTTTTCTACATTTATACTGGCTGCAGGAATCGCCTCAAAAGAGTCGGCGGTTTCCAAAGCTCCAGGCGGTTTTTCCAACTCTATACTGTTGCCGTCTTTATCCCAGAGCCCGCCCGCATTATCAGGGAATATAGGGAGGGTTTTAACGCCGCTGCGTTTTATATTTTCAAGAATGGCAACTGAGTCGACAAGAACATTTTTTTCGAGTAGAAGTATATTGTTCTTATTATATACATCTATCCCGGTTTTTACTCTGCCGCCATTGCTTACAATTTTAATTAAATTGTCTATGCTGATTTTTGATTTAGCCATACAAATAGATAGAATACTTATGTTTGTTTGAGACGTTATGTTCTATCACTGATATGATAGAACGTTTAAGATTTGATTGGGGTTTATTGATTTTAATTAATATAAGTATAACATGTCAGGGCGATTTTTGAAACAATATAATATTCTTTTCGGGGAAGAGGCCTGATTGTACGCATTATATTAGTGAAATAAGATTGTTTGCAATCGTTACAAACTCCTTTATGGTAAGGGTCTCAGCTCTTCGTTTATGGTCAATGTCGCTTGCTTCGAGAGCCTGCAGAACTGTCTCGGATGTGATACCAAGCTCACTTTTTGAGAGCGAATTTCGCAGGTTCTTCCGGCGTTTACCAAAAGCGGCTTTAATGACATTGAATAAGAACTCTTCATTGTCAGCTTTTTCAGCAGGTGTATCAAAAAAAGAAATTTCAATAACTTCAGAATCTACTTTTGGTCTCGGGAAAAACTGGTTGGCGTTAAGATTTGCAATGCTTTTGATCGATGCACAGTATTGAATAACAGCGGACAGTCGACCATAGTCACCGGTCGCTGGTGGCGCAGCAATTCTTTGGGCCAGTTCCTTCTGAAACATAAAAACTGCTTTTTTTACCAGAGATCGCGATTTTATAAGCCATATAAGTATCTGTGACGAAATATTATAAGGCAGATTTCCCATCACTATTATTTTTCCGCCATGACGATTTGCTATTTCTGCGATATCTACCTTGAGAATATCTTTGTTAATTAATTCAATTTTATCTTCCAGGCCGGCAGCGAGAATTTCATTTTTAAGCAGAGGTACCAGTTGCCTGTCTTTCTCTATGGCATATACTTTTTTTGATTTTTGCGCGAGCGGGATCGTTAGTGCGCCAAGTCCGCTTCCTATTTCCAGAATAATATCTTCCGGCCCGATACCTGCTCTGGTGACTATCATTTCGGTTGTTGAAGGCTCAACAAGAAAGTTTTGCCCGTATTGTTTTTTTGCGTGAATATTCCAGGCCGTTAATATTGTTCTAGGTGTTCTCATAATATTTTATTATACGTCCTTGTAATGAAAATGAATAAAAAAGATGATTCTTTTTTATTGTACATTAAATTGTTTATATTTAAAAACTTATAACTATACAATCAAAAAAATGTAAATTTTCTTTTCAGAAGCCTATTACTTGCTGATGTATAAGGAATTAAAAAGTGGAATTGCTGTTATTTTTGATTGAGTACTTGACTTTGTATATATAAATGAGTTACTTATAAGGAATATAGGTAAACAATTGCTCATAAGGCCTGCTGTAAACAAGTTTGGGGGGCGGTGGCAGATAGCATTCTGCATTACTGTCCGGCAAATTAGTATTTGTAAAGACGTTGAATATTACAGCAGATTGGGCATAAAATTAAGGCACGATTCAAAGAAAATTACCACAATGTCCGGGGGGTGGGAATTGATTTGAAAAGTCCTATTACTCAGGAGGCAGAAATGGCAAAAACTGTAAATTTAGACTCAATGTTTAAAGCGGTAATGAAATCTTATGATTTACCGTCAAAACAAGATATTGAGAAGTTATCGGCAAAGTTGGATAGGATTGAAAAACTGATAAAGCAAACGTCCGGTAAGCCGGCAAAAGCTTCAGGGAGCAAAGCAAAAAGTGGTGTGGACAGGTCTGAAATGACTGCGTCCGGTGCTGTGCTTCAGGTTATCAAGAATTCCAGAAAAGGTGCTGATTTTGCGAGGATTCAGTTGAAAACTGGGTTTGAGGACAAAAAACTGCGCAACATCATTTTCCGATTAAATAAAATTGGAAAAATTAAAAGACAATCAAGGGGTATTTACGTTATCATATAGTCCCTGATTTTTCTGATAAACGAAACGAGCCTGTTGCTTCTCTTTATAGTGGTAACAGGCTTTTTTTTGTGGTAAATTTAATGTTTTAAGATTGTTAACACCTCTAACCTTATATTTGGAATGCTATGAATACGATGAATACAGATGCTGGCAATGGTGAAATAACGAAAGGGGATGTAATATATTCCTACAAAGTTATTAGAGTCGAGCCTATCGTTAACCTGGATGCTGTTTTTTATGAACTGGAGCACATACCGACCGGAGCAAGGCATATCCATATTGGAAATGATGACGAGGAAAACACCTTTAGTGTTGCATTTAAAACGGTGCCTTCTGATTCAACCGGTGTTGCACATATTCTTGAGCATACTGCATTGTGCGGTTCAGAAAAATTTCCGGTTAGGGACCCTTTTTTTTCCATGATAAAAAGGAGTCTGAATACTTTTATGAATGCCTTTACTGCATCTGACTGGACAATGTATCCATTTTCTACTCAGAACAGGAAGGATTATCGCAACCTGCTTGATGTCTATCTGGATGCGGCTTTTTTCCCAAAACTTGATGCACTAAGTTTTAAACAGGAAGGGCACAGGCTTGAATTTGAGAAGAACGATAAAGACGGTTCAGAGAAACTTGTCTATAAAGGTGTTGTTTATAATGAAATGAAAGGCGCGATGTCATCTCAGTCACAGGTTTTAGGGCGGGCCATGTTGAATGCTCTTTATCCTGAAACGACGTATGGCTGGAACTCCGGTGGTGATCCGGAAGTCATACCTGAGTTGACTCACGCACAGCTTGTCGGGTTTCATAAAAAACATTATCACCCAAGTAATGCCTGGTTTTATACTTATGGTAATATTCCTCTTCAGGAGACGCTGCATTTTATTGATGAAAAAGTTTTAAGTAAGTATTCGCAAATTGATCCAGGGACCGATGTGCCGAATGAAAAACGCTGGACCCAGCCGAAAGCAAAACAGTACTACTATCCGCTGGATGATAATGAATCATCAGACAAGAAATGCCAGGTTTCAGTTGGGTGGTTAACTGCTGATATCAGGGATTCGTTTGAAGTATTAGTACTTTCGCTTTTAAACCATATTCTGCTGGGGAATGCTGCATCCCCACTACGAAAAGCGCTGATTGATTCTGAGCTGGGTGATTCTCTCTGTGATGTTACCGGTTTTGATGCCGATAATAAAGATACGATGTTTGCATGCGGGCTGAAAGGGGTTAATGACGGTGACGCAGAAAAGATATTATCTATTATTTTAGATACCATGACTGATCTTGCTGAAAATGGAATTGAAAAAGAACTGATTGAAACAGCAATTCATCAGATTGAGTTTCGACAGAAAGAGATAACGAATTCCCCTTACCCATATGGAATAAAATGTCTTCTCCGCATGAGTGGTTGCTGGTTTCACGGTGGTGATGCAGCAAATCTGCTGAATCTGGATGGTGAGTTGGAGAGGCTCAGAGTGGAAATTGAAAAGGGTGGTTTTTTTGAGCAGAAACTAAGGACTTATTTTCTGGATAATACACATCGGGTACAGTTAATTCTTTCTCCGGATTCTGAACTTGAAGTAAAAAGGGCACAGACTGTAAGGGATGAACTCGATCAGATTGAATCCCGTTTGACGTCGGAAGATAAAGATGAAATTAAGCTCGGGGCAGAGACGCTGGAAAAACTTCAGGAGAGTGAGGAGGATTTAACCTGTCTGCCGACACTATCGATTGATGATATCGTACCTGATATTAAGATTGTTAAAAAAAGTACCGGTTATGAATCATTGCCGGCCTCTTGCTATAGCCAGCCGACTTCCGGTATATTTTATTTTTCCTCCGCATCGGGCTTAAGCAATCTACCGGAGGATGTATTGCCTCTTATTCCTTTTTTCTGCCTTTCTTTTACTAAGGTTGGTACACAGAAGAGAGACTATTCCGGCCTGGCGCGCCTGATCTCATCTGCAACCGGTGGTATTGGTATGGCTGCACATGCCCGTACCGGTTTTGATGGATCCGGAAAGTGTAGGCCTTTTATATCGCTTGGTGGTAAGTGCTTAAACAGAAACCAGGATAAGATGTTTGATATTATACACGAATGTACCAAATCCTATGATTTTTCAAATACGGATCGAATCAGGAGCCTTTTGCTCGAATACAGATCGGGGTTGGAGTCTTCTATTGTTCAGAATGGTCATGCTCTGGCTATTTCAAGTTCCGTCCGGGATTTTTCCAATGCATGCAAATTGAATGAAATCTGGAATGGTATTGAGCAGGTACGGTTTATAAAACAACTTGCTGATAGATTGACTGACACACCCGACGACGTTTTGAATGAGATCCGGGCAGGATTTCATACTATTGCAGAGGCTCTGTTTGATCATAGAAATTTCAGGTACGCTCTTATTGGTGAAGATGAGATGCTTACGTCTGCCGCGTCCGGTATTTCTTTGATTGGTGATTTTGCCACTTCTGACTCAGGTGCGCTTATACCTGAGCTGGAACTCAAGGTGCCTGTTAATTGCGCTGCCACAGGGCTTGGCTGGAGTACCAATTCAGCCGTCTCTTTTGTTGGTGCGTCCCTTAAAACGGTCCCAATGGGACATGAAGATGCGCCTGGGCTTGCCGTGATCAGTAAGCTCTTGCGATCAAACTATCTTCACAGGGAGATAAGAGAAAAGGGCGGTGCATACGGTGGCTTTTCCATGTACAACTCTGAAGACGGTACATTTAGCTTCGGCTCTTACAGAGACCCGCATGTATACAGAACAATTAACGTTTTTGAGGATGCCGGCAATTTTTTAAACGCCGGCAATTATTCTGAAACGGATATCACTGAATCTATTCTTCAATTAGCATCGGTAATTGATAAGCCGGATACACCGGCAGCGGCTTCAAAAAAATCTTTTTACAGGGAGATCCTCTCATTGTCGGATGAGATGCGGATGCGCTATAAGCAAGGGCTTTTGTCAATTGGTATGGCTGACATTCAGAAACTTTCAGCTAAATATTTTTCTGATAATTCCGCAAACCTTTCAGTATCGGTTATTTCGGGGAATGAAAAACTGGAAAGTGCGAATGAGAAACTGGGTAGTAAGCGTCTCAAAATAAACAGAATATAGTATTAAAAGCATTGGGCATTATGTTCTTCAACTGCCCAATGCTTTATGTCTACTGCTGAAACATGGATAACAGATCGTTTTCTGCTTCTGTTGTTAATGTTCCCCGTTGTTTTGCAATCGCCACCGTGTGTAAACCAAGAATCTTATATAAGGCTGTCAGCTCCGGCGTTTTGTCATCAATTTCTTTAAGGTGTTCTGCCACGGTTGAAACATCTCCTCTTACGACCGGACCGGTAAGCGCATCAACAGGGCCTACTTTTTTGATATTTGAAAGCGTTCCCTCAATGAGTGGGCCAAGAACTGCATAGGCATCTTTTTTATCAATTCCGGAAACCTCAAGAAGGTTATAGGCAAATTCAGCAAGGGTCACCAGAAAATTTGATGCGACAACGGCTGATGCATGGTACATGGTTTTTGCATTCGTCTCTATTTTAAACCCTCTTGCTTTTAAATCACCGGCTATTAACAGTCCGGTTTCAACGGCTTTTGTCTGACCTTCAACAGCGGCAATAATGCCTTCAAAGGGGTTGCTCTCTCCATCGGTTGTTGCAAAACTCTGCAAAGGATGTATTGACCCTGTTATGGCGCCGTTTTTTTCAGCTGCTTTCAGAATGGTTGAGGGCAGAGAACCGCTGCAGTGTAAAACAATGGCATTCTCTTTAAATCCGTTATTAGCTGCTATCCTGTTACATGTCTCTTCGATGATACCGTCAGGCGTCGTTATGAAAACGATATCTGCATTTATTGTTATTTTATGTGCTTCAGTGGATATGTTATCTGACTTGGCAATCTCTCCGGCATTTTTTGCGGAATCCAGTGTTCTGCTGGCAAAGCCGCTTACCGGATAGCCGGCCTGAATGAGAACCCTTGTAAGATTAATGCCAACTTTACCACAGCCCACGATCGCAAATGACGGTTTCATCGCTGTCTCCTTTATGGATAAAAAACGCCGGTAGTGGATAATACCGGCGTTTGGATAATCATAGCATAGTTTTCAGAACTTTAATTTATTAGAATTTAAATCCGGCTTCTGCAAAAGGACCACTGAATTTGATATCAATATCAAAATCGTCCTGATCCACTGCAACAGTCTCATGTCGGTAGCCGCCGGCAACGTAAAACGGGCCGGGGATATTTACTTTCAACCTTGCAATCGCACTGATGACTTCAAGGTCATTAACTGGTAGTGCACGGATTTCAGCTTCAATCACGAATAGATCAATAGGGCTCAGGTCTGCTGCAAGATACAGCATGGGAACAGGAAGTGTAACACTCTCATTTCTGCTGAGTGAACTGTCTGAGTAGGACATGGTTGCGTCCATTTGGATAATTCGAAGGTTAAGGCCAGCGTCGACATGAAACGTCCCAAGTGATGCGAGGCCAAGAAACGGAACACCATAATAAAACCCAATGTCATATTGATTAAAGATTAGTTCAGTATTTGTCGTTGCAGTATAGGTTGTGTTATCAAAAATAAAGTCCTGGTTCGTTGTGCCTTCGAACTTCATTGGCGTTGCCATCAGATAGATGTTTGGAATTACAGGTAGTTCAATTTTAAATCGGGCCATTGGAAATGCTTCATCTTCAAAGCCGAAGGTATCCTCAAAATCATAATCCAGCGTCGATTTATAGCTGAAGTCTCCTGAGGGTGATGCCCCCCAAACGCCGACTGCAGCTTCAATATCAATAAGAGCAAATGATGATGCCGGTAGCGCAGCAATAACCAGAAAGCAAATCAGCGTGTACAGTTTTTTCATAATCTATCTCCTAATTGTTGGTTTTTTTTATATATTAAATAAAATAATAGAATACTTGGTATTTCGGGTCAAGTCTGATAGCGATTATTTCACAGTTTATCATGTGTTGATTGCGTTAAAAACCAATTGACTTTAAAGGTTTATATACGTAAATTGAGAAATTTTTAGTTCGTTGTTTTTAGTATTTACAGGAATATAGCCGTGCTGGAACCCTCTTTAAATCAAACGAATAAATGGTTAATCTTTGCTTTTGTTGCAATCGGTGTTTTTATGTCAACACTTGATGGCAGTATCGTTAATATTGCACTTCCGACCATAATGACGGATCTGTCTGCTGACTTTTCAATAATCAGCTGGGTGATAATGATTTACCTTATGACCGTAACGTCGTTTCTGCTCTGTTTTGGTCGTCTGAGCGATATAATCGGGCGTCGAAAAGTTTTCATTGCGGGGTTGCTGACATTTGCAGCTGGTTCATTTTGTTGTGCAGTTTCAATAAATGCCTGGTCTCTTATTGCTTCACGAGCATTTCAGGGGTTAGGAGCAGCGATGATTATGGCGTGTTCTCCTGCACTTATTACTGATACTTTTCAAGCCTCTGAACGTGGAAAGGCTATGGGGGCAATCGGGACGATTGTCGCTGCAGGATTAACCGCAGGACCTGCCCTTGGTGGCTGGCTGCTGACATATTTTTCGTGGCGGGTTATTTTTTATATCAATATCCCGATCGGTATTGTTGCAGCTCTGGTCGTTTATCACCTTTTGAAGAATACCAATGCGGATATTGAAACGCCTGAACCCTTTGACTGGTATGGTGCAATTCTACTGGTTATGACTGTTGCATTTTTTCTAATATATGTAACCAGGGGCAGTAACTCAGGGTATCTGTCAATGCCGATGGTCTGCTGCGCCTTTGGGGCGGTCATTGCATTATTTTGTCTTGTTGCGTGGGAGAGTCGGGTTGAGTTCCCGATTCTGGATCTGTCTGTTTTTAAAATAAGGCTCTTTACCCTTCCTGTTGTATCCGCAGTTTTTTTATTTATGACCCTTTTTACAATGATATTTCTGATGCCGTTTTTTCTTATGATGCCCTGTGGTTTAACTGAAGCTCGGGCTGGCTATATGATGATGATACCTTTTGCTTTTTTATTCGTTGTTTCACCTGTTTCAGGTATTATATCCGATAAAATCGGTTCCAGGGTGCTTTGCACTATCGGGATGGGGGTATTGGCGCTGGCCTTATTTTCAATGACATTTTTAACGCCGGAATCATCAATGATCGCAATAGGATGGCGGATGGCGCTCTCAGGTCTTGGGGCCTCAGTTTTTTTACCGCCAAACAGTGCAACGGTTATGACGGCAGTTATGCCAAAGAAAAGAGGGGTGGCCGGAGGTGTTGTTGCTGCAGCACGAAATCTTGGTATGGTTATTGGCGTAGCGGTTGCAGGAGCAGTATTCAACCATGTCTACTCAGACCTGACCGGTGGGGCGAATGTGAAGACTTATAGTCCGGCGTTTTCGGATTATTTTATGTATGCCTTTAAGGCAGCGCTTAATACCGGTGCCTGTTTTGGCATTGTAGGTATGATTCTGGCCGCATTAAGGGGGCCGGATAGTAAACTGGTGATTCCGGAGAAAAAAATAACAGAAAAACAAGCGGGAAAGAAATAATGAAATTCAGACCATGTATTGATTTACACCAGGGTGTAGTGAAACAGATTGTAGGTTCAACGTTATCGGAGGAAGACAACGATCTTGAGACCAATTTTGAAGCGGAAAAGCCAGCCGGGTGGTTTGCGGAACTCTACAAAAAGGATGGTCTTACCGGTGGACATGTTATTCAGCTTGGTGGCGGGAATGAGGCCGCAGCGACTGATGCACTTTCTACCTGGTCTGGTAACCTTCAGATCGGCGGCGGGATTACGATTGATAATGCAGGACGCTGGCTGGATCGTGGCGCTGAAGCCGTTATTGTGACATCCTGGGTATTTAATGATGGGGTTATCAATAAAGACAGGTTGAAACGATTATCTGATTTTGTCGGAAAAGAGAGGCTCGTCCTTGATTTAAGCTGCAGAAGAAAAAGGGACGACTACCTGATTGTTACGAATCGTTGGCAGACGTTCACAGAAGCGGTGGTTTCAGAAAAACTAATGGACGATTTATCTCAGTATTGTTGTGAATTTTTAGTTCATGCCGTTGATGTTGAAGGTTTGTGTCGGGGGATCGAGGTCCCTTTGGTTGAGCTTCTTGGCTCATGGGCAGGTTTGCCGGTCACCTATGCCGGGGGGATACGATCAATGGCTGATATAGAGCTGATATATCAGCTTGGGAAAGGGAGTATCGATTATACTGTTGGCAGTGCGCTGGATATTTTTGGTGGTGATCATCTTAAGTATAATGATTTGGTTTCTTTAAATAAAAAGTAGCCATTTGAAATAATTATCCGGTCGATTCCGGATAATTATTTCAGTTTTTTTATGAAGGACTGGCCTCTTTTTTGATTTCTGTAATTCGTTTTGAAATATCTCTGACATTCATTCTACGGTTGTCAATCCACCATTTTGCGGTCGTTTGCTCATGCCATTCACTAAGAAAAGTTTCAAATGCCTGATCAGAGACTTTCTGCTCACTCTCATCATCAAATGTCAGGCTTTGTTTAAAATAATTCACTTTGTTGATCATCTCTTCCCGGATTTTGGTAGCCCAGGAAACGGTTTTTGCTGTACCGCTCAGTTCTGAAAAACCGATTGCTTTCTGCTCCTCATTTCTTTTGTCGGTCTCTGCCTGAAAAAAATCTTTTTTACATTGTTCACAAAACCAGTCTTTTTTATCCACAACAAACAGATTTTTTTCATGGCTGTCAAAAAGCTGTACTGTAAATGTTTTTCTACACGTTTTGCATTTTACATCATAGTCATAAGTCTCTTGTGACATAGTGCTCCTTAATTTGGTGAATTTTAAATATTACCTGTTTTCAGCAACAGATAGACTATAATAAAACAGTAGGATAAATATTTCAATATCTGTGATTATAAAAAAAATTTAGGGAATATCCGGGACTTGAGTTTTTCGACATGTTGTTGTTGGCCATATTGTCGAAAGTACGCGTACTCAGGGCAGTATCGCCCGGATATTCCACAAATGTATTTCTGCAGTTTGCTGCAGAAGAGACTGGAAATTTTTTCTGGGGTTAATTTTCACTTTATTAATAATTTGAACTCAATTCAGTGTTTTTTGTTTTTTATAACAATGTTATAGCACCTGGTGATGAATCTGTTCTGCTTCGTCATCAATGGGAGTTGTCATTTATGTGAAAGACAGATTGCAGGATATAATCCTGATCAAATCTATAAATTTTTATTCATTTGTGTAAAAAAAAGCAATCAAAATAATTAATTATTTTAAAGGCTATACAGAATATTTCACTTGTGACTGGCCTTAAAACGTGAATTGACTCTCTTCAGTTGTTCGTATATAATTAATTTTGATGGCGTCGTAAAAAGCCCCATCTACGCTGCGAAGCAAGTGCCCTTGGGGTACAAGCTTTAGTGATTTGCC
>JQIA01000153.1_pt1 | contig 31001 bp, 35 predicted proteins | sample 811431 | NCBI WGS metagenome assembly JQIA01 (sample SAMN02998118, study PRJNA258478) | marine sediment metagenome | biome: marine; feature: seafloor; material: sediment; isolation source: oil-polluted sediment collected from 3 locations (0.5 km, 0.7 km and 0.9 km)... | place: USA: Gulf of Mexico ...
TGGTGAACTTTGAATTTGTAGGTCCTTGTAGTGGAACTGCATTTGATATTAGCGTTTCGTGTCCCGCAGCACTACCACACTATGACAGTACAACTATCGGGAGGCCGGCTACTTTAGTGGCTTGTGAAGACACTATTAATCAAAAATACTATCACGCACCTGTAAACGGAACTGCGGGAATCCCCGCTCTTTATGATTGGGTCTTTAGCGACCAAAACGGACAGTCGGTTTTATTAGGTGGATGGTATAAAATAGAGAATGCAAATGGGGTGCAGTACCCTATTGAAGTTGATGACAATGGTGTCATTATTACAATAGGAACTTGTAACCCAACATAATAAAATAATATGGCAGCACAGAACTTTCAAGAATATACACTAACATATGACCAAGGCGTTCAAGGATGGCCTTCGTTTTACTCATACCTGCCTGATTGGATGATAGGTATGAACAACTATTTCTATACGTTTAAAGGTGGTGATTTGTATCGTCACAACGTAAACAATACAAGAAATAATTTTTACGGTATTCAGTATGGTTCTACGCTACGTTCTGTATTTAATGATATGCCACTTGAAAACAAGTTATTTAAAACCATAAACTTAGAGGGTGATGATACTTGGGGGGCTACATTGGCTACCGATATACAAGACTCAGGGTTTATTCAAGCAGGTTGGTTTGAAAGAAAGGAGCAGGTCTACTACGCTTTTGTAAGAAACTCAGGAACAGTACCTGCGGGTCAAGACGAGTATGCTTTGCGTTCTCTAAATGGGATAGGAAGAAGCGATAGTGTTGTTGGTAATACAATATTCTTTGATTTGCAGTACAAGATAAACAACATTATATCTATAGGGGATATGTTGTACTTCGCACTACCACCCTATACAACACCACAACTTGCGGGTCAGGTAACCGCTATAAACTACGACCCTTTATCGGGGGCAAACAACTTACAAATAGACACAACTATTCCGGGAGCAGTACCAATACCAATTCAGGATGCGTTCTTTTTATTTATTAAAAATGCTATCGCTGAATCACACGGGGTATTAGGGCACTACTGTGTGTTTGATATAACCAACACCAATACAAGCGGCATCAACCTCTTTGCAGTTGAATCTGAGGTTATGAAATCATACCCATAATTAGTGTCCTCAAAGACACAATTTATTTTAGTATCTTTGCGTATGGCGTTAGATGTAAGAACACTTGTGGAATCTGACTACGATAATGTACTCACAAAATGGTGGGATGATTGGGGTTGGGAAGCACCACAGAAAGATTTCTTGCCTGATAACGGAACAGGTGGAGTGATGGTATTGGATGGAGAAGAGCCAATATGCGCAGGATTTATCTACGTTACCAACTCTTCAGTAGCTTGGGTTGATTGGATTGTTTCGAGTAAGACATACAGAAAGAAACCACAAAGACAACAAGCAATTGGACTGTTGATTGAAACGCTAACAAATATATGTAAGAGTAGTGGGTATAAATATTCATATGCTTTGATAAAACATAAAGGGCTAATCGGAACATACGAGCAGCTTGGATATATCAAGGGAGACTCTTACACAAGTGAGATGATAAAAGTATTATAATATGGCAATGTTTACAACTATAGCGGCAGGCGTTGGATTAGCAGCAACAGGTGTTTCTACCGCAATGTCTTTCAGTCAGGCATCACAACAAAGAAAAGCTTCTGAAAGAGCAACAAGAGAGGCCGACCAAAAAATGGCAGAAGCAAGGGCACGATTAGAAGTGAACTATGCTAAGTCTATGGCAATTCAAAAAGAACCCTATGAACTACAAAGAGAAGCAGAACTCACAGGTACTGCTCAACTTATTGAGGCAGGTCAAGAAAGCGAGAGAGGTTCTCAAACTACTGCAGGAAAAGTATTAGCCCTTCAACAACAAGGTCAGGGTGCTATTCGCTCAGCAATGGGTGAGGAGTTGTCTGATATTCAAGGTATGATTATCGAGGAAGAGTCTCGTAATCGTGATGTAAATGTACAGTTGGACTTAGGTGAAGTGGCAGGTAAACAAAGAGAGGCTGCTGAAGCAAAAGCAAGAGCAGAGAAAGCAAAAGCTGAAGGGTTTCAAGGTGCGGTAAATTTTGTTCAACAGGGTGTTGCAATGTATCCTATGTTTGGTAAGGGAGGTTCACACAACAAGCAGTTGGCAGATATCACTCCTGTTAGTACGCAGTCCCCATCTACTCCTCGTATGGATGCATTAAGACAACAATATCCAAATTTATACGCAAGCACGCCACCTCCAACACCTGCTTTTGGTCAACCTCAGTTGGGTGGCTCTCAGTTTGGTATGCAAATACCAAACCTACAGATACAACCACTACAATACGGTTTACAAAATCCATCAATAAATGGTTTAAATATTGGAATGCAGCCAAATCCATTCTACTATGGACAACAACCCTATTCTTTTGGAGGACTTATGCTTGGGAGTGGTGAAAATTAAAATATAAATAATGGCAACAGGATACGCATATCAACCCACAGACCCACAGGCTCAATTAAATTGGGCTGAGGTAGGTCAGAATCTTAGTAATGTTTTAAATGCAGAGGCTGCAAAGCGTGATGCAAAGGTTGCTGAGATTAATGAACAAACCCGTGAGTTTCTTAAACAAGCGGAGAACATACCTCAAGGTGAATCTACATCTATTAGAGAGTGGGGTTTACAATATAGTGGGCAGCTTACAGAAGCGGTTAGACTTCAGCAAGACCTTTTAAAAAAAGGTGAGATTAATACGACTGATTTTTTAACTGCAAGACAAAATCTTCAAGACGGTACGGACCAAGCGTTTACATTGATGCAAGAGTATCAAGATGTATACGCAAAAAAGATGGAGCGTATGAAGAATGATAATCCTGATATGTCGTCTCAACAGTTAGAGGTGTGGCTTATGGAGAATGCAGAAGGTTTTGCAAACTTCAATAGAAGCCAACTTATGCCTGACCCAAGAACCGGTAAAGTAGTTGTTGGTATGAAGGTAAGAAATCCTAAAACAGGGTTAATGGAGTTAAGCACAGACCCTAACGACAGACGTAGCGTTAGCGCTTTACGTGGTCAGCTTATGGGTGAATTTAACGAATACAATATAGAGGCTAAAACTGCTGAATGGGTAGAGGGTAACGGGAAGTGGTCTCAGATTATTAGAGATATCGGCTCACGTACAGATGCGGGGACTATTACAACCATCCTCAACCCTATGGAAAAACTTATGAAGGTTGACGGTAGTGGTAAAAGAGTTGTAGACATAGAAAGAGCAAAAGCATTAGGAATACCTGAATCCGACCTTGAGGCAATGAACCTTTATATACAAGCAGAGGATGATTGGATTACAGGTCAAGCAGCAAATCCACTTACTGTATCATCTGTTCTTACAGAGAACGCAGGAGCGGCATCAAATGGTAAGGAGTTTACATTTACATATTCTATAGACGATGCTAAGGCAAATCCTGAAAAGATTTTACTTGACCCTCAAAGTAACCAACCTATTTTTGACAAGAGTATAAACCCTAACGGAGAAGAACAAGAAGAGGTCTTCCGTCAATATATGCGTAACGCAATACGCAACAAACACAATGTAACTACCGAGGTTAAGACTGTTAGTGATTGGAATAGACCAACACAGCCTACTGCTGCGCAGGTACAGAGAGGTATGGATAAAGAAGACAAGAAGAAACTTGCTACGGTTTGGAATAATATTTATTATGCGCCAACTGCCTCAGACAAGAACGACTTACTACAGTCTATCTTGGGTGATGATATGATGAAAGAAGCAGGGGTTACTGATATTGTGTTTGGTACTGATGGTAAATCGTTAGAGGTTACTTATTTAGATTCAAGAAAAAACAGAACCATTCCTATTTCTGATAACCCAACCCCAACTGAATGGGCGGGTATTGGTTCTGAGATTCACGGAATTAGTGATGCAAGCGAAGCGGTAAGAGCCGGGGGTGGATTCCCTCAAGGGGCAACATATGTTAACGAGTTTGGTGGCGTTGAAGCGCACAGAGCGGGAGAAGAGCCTGAGGTTGACTATATGCAGGCTGCGGTTATGGATATTAGCAATGTAGGAGGTCAGAACTTATCATTAGTAACGGGTGCTGATGATGCTGCATCAATTCCTAAATTCCAAGGATTATATGGTGACTATGGATTTACATTTGCAAATGAAGGTAGTTGGGGTAATGATATATTAGTTACTGCAGCAGATGGAGCAACTTATTCTTTCAATACAAACAATAGTGCAGGAAATGCGCAGAATGTTATGAGTGGATTAGTAGGTTGGATGAAGGGTCATATCCCTAAAGAAAACGCAGAGACTGCATACAAGACTCGTCAAAAAACCGGTGAATTAGATTAATAGAAATACAATATGGACGAACTTCAAAAGCTATATGAAATTCTTCAAAGAGAAGGATACTATACAAAATCTTACGAAGAGTTTGAACAGAAGTACAATAATGACAATGCATACCGTGATAAGGTTTTTGACGTGGTGTCAAGAGATGGCTTTTACACAAAAAGCAAAGATGAGTTCTTGCAAAAGTATGCAGCACCTCAACCTGAAATAAAAAAAAAAGAAGATGGTCAATTGGAGTTTCCTACTCAAGGGGGTACTATGGCCTCTATGGAAGCACAAGCAAACGAAAGTGGTTCTTCGGATTCATTAGCAAGCGAAGACCCTCTTAGTGGAACTCTACTTGCAGATGACCGCTCAAATAGAGATGTATTCGAAGAGAGTACAGGGGCAATTACATCAGACGTAATACAAGAGAATGAGGAATACACAGTTCCTCAAATGAATTACGAGTTTAACCAATACGGTTTCACATTTGAAGAGGCCGGTATTGGAGATGCTATGACCGTTACTGCGGCCAATGGTAAAACCCTAAGCGTTGACCTTGACCCTTGGACGGGTTCGGGTGCTGAGTCTGAGGCGCAATCTTTAAAACAATTCCTAAAAGAAAACAGAGAGGAAAGTGAAAAGCTAAACAACCAACTTGCCGTTCGTGTCAAACAACACGATGTGATTCGTGATGAAAAAGAGATTGAGAATACTGTAAAAAGGTTTAACGAACTAACAGAACAGTACCGTGCAGATGTTGATTCTTGGTCCGAAAGAGCGCAAGCTATTCAGGGTGAATACCAATCGAGATTTGCGAACCTTACACCACAACAAATTGGCGCTGACGAAACTCTAAAGGCAGAGTACGATTTGTTTGTTAGCAACAACAAGACACTACAAGCTGAATATAAAAACCTTGTAGAGGCAGAGAAATATTTCAAAGACAAGGGTTCTGAACTTGATAAGATAGCAGGTCAGTATAGTGAAATGAAGTCTCAGCAAGGTACTTGGGTGGGTGGTATTTGGAATAGTATAACTACCGGTGCATCAGCATTTAGTAGCACCTTAGCAAGTGTGGGGACTGATGTTCTTACAAGCGTATTACCTTATGCGGGCGCAAGCGCAACTGATTATAAAAATGAATTTATAAATGTTGCAGCAGAGATGGATATCGAACTGCCTGAGGGCTACGAGGATATGACTGCGGATGAACTTATTGAAAATACACCTTCAGATGAATATGATAAGATTGATGGAAAGGTAACAGATAAATTCAGGAAGCAAGTAAAGTTCGGTGACCCTCAGTTTAGAAATCCTTACTCATATGTAGCGGCAAGCACCGATACAGATATGGGTATGGTAGATGCTACCCGTGTAGGTATGACTGAACTTTGGGGTGATAAAAATACTACCAAACAATGGAGGGAGATGCAGCAGCAAAACTTTTGGGGAGGAGCAATCCTCGGACTCGCTGAATCGCTCCCTGCGATGATTGGAGGTGCAGGTCCTGTAGGATGGGCGCAGCGTACTGCTCAGATGTACGCTCAGGTATCAGACAACATCAACCAAGAAATGGAAAGCAATCCTGAGTTTGATAATATCTCGGAAAGCGAAAAGTATTTTGTTACTGCACCTGTAGGTATAGCGGTAGGTGCTTTAGAGGCAGTTGGTTTTAGAAATATCATTAACCAAAAAGGTTTACTTAACAAGTTTGTTGGAAGAGCACTAAACAAATCAACATCAAAAACCACCGCAAAAGAGTTCTCTCAGTTTATAAAAGAGGATGTAGAGAATATGTTAGCACGTGGTGTGCTTACTCTTACTGCGGGTGGTCTTGCTGAGTTTGAGACAGGTGCTTTGCAAGAGGTTGCTGAGGTTGGTATAAAAGAGATTTACAATCAGGCAAAAGATAAGGATATGTTCCAAACGCCTGACACTTGGCTTGAGTTTGCAGGCGATGTTATAAGAGCGGGTGCACAAGAAGCCGTTGGTGGTTTTATTATGTCTACTCCGGGTGCGGTTATTAATGCAGTACAAAAAAATGAGATATCATCACTACCCGAAGGCGTGTTTGATATGTTCAAAGAGATGTCTGCTGACCCTCAATACAAAACAATGTTTGTTACAAAGCTGAAACAACAAATCGATGCGGGTGAAATAACTGTTGAAGAAGCGAAAAGCCAAGAAGAACAGTTTAATAAACTACTTGGTATCGCACCACAAATACCTACAGACTTAAACGAGGCAAGTCAGAAGCAAGCGCTTGGGTTGTTGTACGAAAGACAAGGACTTGAGTCAGATATAGAAGGTAAAGACCCCAACCTTGTTAAAACCAAAATCGAAAGAGTTTCTAAGATTAATGAGCAGTTGGCATCACTATCAGAGCAGCAGGTTTCAGAGCAGGTTCAGCAACAAGAATCTGAAGAATCAATACCTGAAATGGGGGAAGTGTCTTCAAAGACACAAACTCAAGAGGATACTGATGTAACTCAAGAAGAGCGTGGTGATATAGAATCCTTCTTTGGGACAGAGGTAGAAGAGACTACTGTTCCTGTAAGTAACAACCTAAGCATAAATAGAAAGGGTAGTTTCAACTTTAAAGGTGATGCAAAGAAAACCCGTGATAGAGTGGTAAATGCAGCAAGAGTTGCAACAAGGGCAATAAGCAGTATACTTCCTGATACAAAGGTTATTCTTCACGAAAGTAATGATGAGTATCTCAAGTATGTTGGAAGAGACGGGCGTGGTGAATACATCCCCTCTGAAAACGCTATACATATAAACCTATCACAGGCAAATCAAAGAACAGTACCGCACGAGATATTCCACGCAGTCTTTTTAAATAAGGTAAAGACTGATGAGACTGCTCAGAAAATGGCAGAAAAAATGATGGTGTCTGTTCGTAAGAGTTTGCCAAAAGACAGTCAGCTTGCAAAAGATATAGATGCTTTTGCTGAGAGATATACAGGAGAACAAGCACAGTTTCAAAACGAAGAGAGGCTTGCTGAACTTATGGGAATCCTGTCGTCATCAAACAATTACAAACAACTATCAACTCCCGCTAAGAATAAAGTTATTGAGTTCTTGAAGGGTATTGCAAAAAGATTTGGAGTAAATCTTGAAAGCGACTTCGGCAAGACGGATGAAAGTGTTATTGAATTAATGAATACTTTATCACGTAAGACACGTGAAGGTGAGGTTATTACAGAAGAGGATGTTGACCTGTTAAACATTGAACCATATTCAGGCGGAGCGCCTGTGCAGATAAATCCTGAAGGGACTAAGCCCCCCGAAAAAAGACAATCTAAGCTTTGGCAGGGTGTAGACTTTGTAACTGAAATACCAACTACTACGCTACAGGAGTTTAGCAATAAAGTAGGTGGGCAACTGTTTGTAGTAACGTCTGACGTTACTAAAGTGGGTTATGACAAATCAGGTAAAAGAATAGACGGTGGTCCGGGATATATGGCCATCAAAGAAAACGTTGATAGCAATACAGGTTTTGCATCTGTAGATAAAGCAACTGCAAGGGGCACAATTGGTGCAATAATGAACCAATACCCTGCGGGGTCTAAGGTTGGTATAATGGTTATGACACAATCACCGTCAGCTACAATTGGTAATTCGTATGGTATTGAGTATTTAGGAAAAGGTCTTCAGCAACTACAGAAGTCTGACCCTAAAGCTTATGAACAGGTTTACCAATCATTAGCAGATATGATTACCAACAAGGATGGTAAGAGTGTGGCTATTGCGAGAGAGATTAAAAAAAACAAGACAGAAGAGTTCTTACTTAATCTTTTGAAAGACCCTAATGCATTCACATTAGAAGGTTTTGTAGAAGAGTTCTTAAGAGATACTTCTTTTGAGGTAAGAAGACCTATGCTGCAAAAAATAATAATTGCATCAAATGAGACCCGAACAAATAAATCCACCCCCACTTATAAGACTGTATTAAAAGATGCAGGATTTACTATTCAAGATTTTTTAAGTGAGTACGGTGATACGGATTTGATTGGAGAAAACAATATGAGGGAGGACAACGGTGGATTCCTTGTAGGTGGTTTTGAAATGGTTGTTCCCACAGAACAAGAGGTTGATGCATTTACTCAAGAGGCGCAAGACAAAGGCTTAACCCACCCATTGTTTAACGGAAAACTCCCAAGCAATGGAAATGTGTTTATGTTTGACGGGTTATACCCTATTCAGGAAAATCTTCAGGGCTACGTAAAACAAGAAACTAAGTTCAAAAAAGATGTAACCGCAGAGCGTGATGCTCGTGTTAGAGATTACGCAGAACTAAAAGGTGATGTTGTTTACCAAGATGAGTTTACTGACGAAACCTTGAGTTCTTACATTGCTCCTGAAGAACGAACCTATACACATTTAAAAGGTCCTCATAAGATTAATTTCAAGTCCTTAAACAAAGACCTCCTTGAGCCTAAGACACCTTCTTTAAAAGCAAATGTTGCAAGAGGTTTACCTGTTACGTTTGATACAGAGGCGGCTATACCTGAGACGGATGCGTTTACCGCACCCGCACCTCGTCAGCAGAAGTCTATGAATGAGGTTATTCAAGAAGCACGTGAGAGCAACTTTAGAGATTCGGCTATACGTGATTACTTAATAAGAGTACGTGGTTTAAAAGCAAGCGTTGTAGATGCTGCTATGAATATTCAAGCAGACTTGTTTGCAGCAGTACCAAATAGTTTCAAGAACATTACCGGTGGTGCTGAGGTTGGTGTTAAGTTGTTTAACAGGGTAAATGAATACAGAAAGAAACTTGTTAAATTAAACAACAAGAGAACAAGACTGTCCTCTTCTGAAGTTGATGCAAAGGTTCGTGAGTTTGCAAAAGAACAAAAGCAAACCTATAAGAAGGTTACAGAAATAAACGAAGAGGTTAAGAAGTACAAGAGAAAACTACTCGATGCAAACGCTAAACGCAAAAGACCACTTACCAATACACAGATTAATGATAAGGTTCGTGAGTTTAAGAACGAAAGGGTAGAAGAAAGAAACTCTAAAAAACAGATAGCGGATACAAAGATTGTTGAGTTCAAGCAAAAAGAAATTGCAAAGAACAATAAGAGAAAGGCCAAGTTAACTGAACAGGAGATAGTAGATAAAACTATCGAGTTCTTGGAGCAACAACAAGAGTACATTGCTGAAGCAGATAGAGGGCTTTCAACCATCCAAGCACAAATGCTTAGCGACCTTCAGAAATCAGTTGGTGTTAGACCTACTGAAGATATGGCTGCTAAGATTAGAATGGCACGACTCATTGTTAGACAAAGAGGTAGAGGAGCAAGAGATTTGGATGCGGTCAAAAGAGAGATTAGAAACTTTATTAGAAAGACCATACCTGCTGATGCTTACTCTAAGCGTGACGTTGTTAATATGATTAGAAAGGTTGCTGAAGCAAACCAAGATAACATCGAAAACATAATGGGTGAGGTCGAAGAGTTTGCAATTGAGAAAAACGTAGGCATCTTATCTAAGAAGATAAAGGATATTCTAAACGCCAAGTATGAGACTGTTCAATCAGGAAGGAAGAAAGCTAACCGTATTGATTTAGAAACAAGAGAAAGCATTGAGTTCATCAAGAACAACATCTTAAGCGAAGCTACTGCGGAAGAGATAACATCTAAGAATGAGGAACTCACTAAGATGTTTAACGAGTTGGATGCGAAGCCTGATAAAACACAAGCAGACTTTGTTAAAATGGCAGACCTTGAGGTTGCTATAAACATTAACAATGCTGAGTTGATGGACAATAATGACGTGCATAAAGTTGCTGCATTAGATGTTGCGAGTTCAGCCCTGTCTGATATGGTTGCGTTTGGTAGGTCTGCATTGAAGCAAGAACTTGCTGAAGCACAGTTAGAATACGAGAGACAATTCTCTGTGGTTTATGAAGATGTTGTTGGTCAGCCAATTGATATGACGGACCGTGCTGCAGCAAAAGAGAAGTTAGCAGATGCCAAGAGGGCAAGAGGTACTGAAGCTGAAAGAAACAGAGTAAGTGGAAGAATAAGGTCTTACGCAAGAAGTATTGGTGATGCGTTCAGCACATTCTTTACATCGCACGAAGCACTCGATGGTTTGATGGATAAGATTTCATCACTACCGGGCGAGATGTTTGGGGGTCGTACTCAAGATTTGGTTACCGATAGAGTAGATGAATCCTCAAGACGATACAAAGAAAGAAAGATGTATGTCGAGTCTGTTATCCAAAATAAACTCCAAGAAATATATGGAAAGAAATGGAGCAAGCAGGAGCGTGCAAACAGAGTCAAGAAGGTAACAGGTATCTACGTAAATAAAGAGGCCGTAGAACAAGCGCAAGAAGCTTACAATAATGATATGACAGGCACTAATAAGGCTGCTCTTCAGAAAGCTATAGAGCAAAACGAATTAGTCCTTAGTCAGAACCAAATGTACTACCTGTACAACCAATATAAAGACCCTGCTAACAAGGGGGCATTTGAAAAAATGTTTGGTTCAGACTACGCTCGTATTATGGAAGAGATTGAAAATGGTTTAACACCTGAAGTGAAAGCGTTTGCTGATTGGCAAGTGTCTGAGTTCTTCCCTGAGTTGTACGAAGTATACAATGAGACTTATCGTAACATATACAGAACTAATATGCCTTGGAACGTACACTATGCCGGTAGAATATATCGTGAGGGTGTCGAGCAAGAGCCTATTGATTTGTTGGCAGATAGTAACATATACAATACTGCGGTAGGGGCTGCATCTACAAAGGTCAGAACCCAAAACAATTTAGCCATCCGAAAAATGGATGGAACTGATGCATTGATTACATATCTATATGATATGGAATACTTTGCTGCATATGGCGAAACCATTCGTGATATAAATAAACTGTTTACTAATGACTATATCAAGTCGGCAATAACAGATATACACGGTAGTAAGACGATGGCATTGATTAATAATCAAATCCAAAAGATTGCTGCCAAAGGTATAAGAACTGAATTCCAAGACAGATTGGTAAACGGAATGAACAATGTGTTCATTTTATCAAGGCTTGCATTTAGTCCTGTGGTAATGATTAAGCAGTTGACATCAACCTTTACTTATGCTAATGATATTGGTGTAGGTAATTGGATTAAGTATGGCGCTAAAAATATTGCAGAACTAAAGAGTGTATATCAAGAGGTAAGAAACAACTCTGTGTATATGCAAGACAGAAAGAATGAAAGCATTATGAAAGCCATTGAAAGTTATAGCGATGGTAATATGCAGACATTTGTTCCGAACCAAACCAAACAATGGTTGATGAACTTTATGATGTGGACCACGAAGTTTGGTGATAGAGCAGCTATCTATCTCGGTGGTTTACCTAACTACTCTTACTACAAAGCACAAGCGTTAAAGCAAGGTAAGACAGAGCAGGAAGCAATTGACATTGCGATTCGCAAGTTTGAAAAGGACACAAAGAGAACTCAGCAATCAGGTGACTTACAGGATAAGGATATATTCCAAACCTCTAACCCACTTGTTCGTGCAGCAAATATGTTCTTAACAACACCTAAGCAATACTTGAGAAAAGAAATTCAAGGTGTACGTAACCTATTTAGAAAGGTTTCAGCTTGGGATAAGAACGCAGGAAAGGGAACTGTTGGGGAGAATGTAAGAACTCTTGTAATGTACCACGTGTTTATGCCTGTGTTATTCCAATACGTAGCGATGGGCTTACCGGGATTATTCCGTAGTTGGAGAGAAGATGATGAGGATGATTTGTTGCGTGCAGGAATAATCGGAAACTTAAATGCCTTGTTTATTATGGGTGAGGTTGTTGCGGGATTGGGCGACTACTTTACAGATAAGCCTTGGGCAGGTGAGGGTACTAAGTCTTTAGGGGTTTTAAATATCTTTAGTGAGATAATGCAAGACCTGAAGAAAGCAGACAAAACAAAAGACCCTGAGAAAAAAGCCAAAGCTTACAAAGATTTCTATATGCAGTTGATGACATTGGGTGGTATACCTGCTCCCACTTTGAATAAGTTTATTGAAAACTATGGTGATATAGGTAAGGATGGCGATATAGGAAAAGACATTCTTAGGTTGTTGAACTTTTCAAAGTATCAAATAGAAGGGCCCGCTAAAAAAGATAAGAAGCCAAAGACTCTTGAGCAAATGAATTCCGAGTACGATAGGCAAAAGAAAAGCGAAGAGCGTGCTAAGAAAAGAGAGGAAAGACAAATGAAGCAAGGATTCGATGATGGCTTTGGAGAGGGATTCGATGATGGCTTTGGAGGTGGATTTTAAATAAATAGTTATGCCATTTAAAAGTGAAGCGCAAAGAAAGTGGATGCACAAAAACCTACCAAAGGTTGCTCAAAGATGGGAGCGTGAATATTCTTCAAGAGAAAAACTCCCAACGAGACTACATCCTAAAAGGAACGGGTAGTGTCTTCAAAGACACAACAGTTTGTATATGGTATACAACAACATACCATTTATAATTATTACCAATATAAACTCTAAGATTTTTTTCTGCTCGTCAGACATAAGGTATGTATTTAAAGTTGTCGGCCTTATCAAAGTATGCCATTAGTTCTTGGTCGTTGTATGAACCCGCACGTGGTTTCCTACCACCCCATTTAATAGTTCCTAATAGTGACGTGATGCGTGAGTAAACTATACCATCATCACAGGCCCATATCATTACAGGGTTTAGTCTTTTGTCCGCTAACTTAACAAGCTTACGTGCTGCAACAGGAAGAGGGTACGCTTTCTCGTATGGCCTAAGTCTACCCTTTACTTCAACAAAAGATATAAGTTCACCATCCTTGTCGTAAACCCTATAGTCTACATCGTTAGGGTCAAGTTTTTTATAAGAACCATTAAACATTCTGACGAATGTTTCTATTGCTCTTTTCTCTCTCGATAAATCTGCATTGGATTCAAACCTCATTATAAGTCCATCATACAATTAATTGCGGTGTGTCCTCCGATGACAACGCCACAACCAATAGCTTGCTTTTTAAAGTTCTTTGCGTAAGCGGCTGCATATGATTTAGAATCAATACCGCATCCTACCTGCATACCAAATATCTTGAAGTTCTTTCCGACAGTCCACTCGGTGTATGCCTGTGTATGTATGTGTCCCTGTACCGTAGACATCATATCGTTCTTGCATTTAGTTCTTGCAGTACCACCCTCTCCGTGTACATACTGAACGCCATCATAAACAATCTGCTCTACCCAATTCCATTTAGTTCCGAGAACCTCATTGTAGGATTTAATCCAACGGCTTGGTATCTGTGAATCAAATGCCTTGCGCATTATAATCCTATCGTGGTTTCCTATACACACATCAGCAACAGGGAATGCCTTCTTCCATTTCTTGACGTGCTTGATTGCTAAGTCAAGTTCATCACCACCACCCATACCATCAGGGTCTGTAGTGTGAAAGGATGCATAGTGATTGTCGATTATGTCTCCAATAAAAATTACTTGGTTGCAATTGTGTCTTGCATACATATCCTTGCAGAAGTCAAGGTATTGGGGGAGAGTAAATGGAGCGTGGATATCGCCAATGACGAGTATCCTACGCTCCCTGCTATTAATAAAGTCGTATGCAACCTTCTTGTTCCCCTTTAGTCTTGGTCTAAAGTCATTATATTTCATCCTCTACTGAATTTTGAATTTCTTTTAATCGTGTTATGAGTTTTGATATTACATATTTTAGTTCATCAAATTCTCTATCGATTAAGCTTTCGTAGATTTCGGTAGCGGAGTCGTTGATTTCTTCCATCAGGTGGTTGATATGCTTAAGTCGCTCGTTATCGTATGCTGATGGTTTAGTCATTTACTTTTTATCCATTAGGCGGAGAAAGTCTTCCCCCATTCTTGGGTTAACTTTCTTTATGGCGGTGTATATTCTTCTTGATATTTTTCGAACCTCTTCCTTTTCTTTTGAAGTAGATTCAATTCCAATATTTGTATAAAGCCTGCAGTCCATAAACAAAAGTTTGTCTAACTTCTTTTTGTTCGACCAAGTTTTATACTCCACTATCTTGTTTATTGCTTCAACTGTATAGTCCATTGTACATATGATTTAATTTTTTAAGAACCTCCTCCTCGCTGCCTTCACGTGTTCTCTGTCTCACCATTTCAAAGATACTTGAAAATCTTTCACGGTCTCTATTAGACTCTGTTTGTTCTTTTTTTAGACCATCTATAAGCGAATATAGTGATTTATTTTCTTTCCGCAAAGAAAATACTTCTTTTATTAACGCATCGGTGTCTAAAAGATGTATAGATTCGTCATCTAAATACGTGTCTTGGTATACATTATTAAAGTTTTCTCTGAATTCTGCATCTGTTTTCATATACCATTCTACATTCTTTAGGTAATGAATAATTGTTGCGTGATTCTTTACGAGCATACGTCCGATACTTGATAGACTGTATCCTCTCTTCTTCATAATGTATGCGAATGTCATTCGTGCATTAACATACTTTCGTTCACGACACGGGTTGTCTATGTCGCATTCAAAATGAAAGTTAACTGCTTTCTTCAGCAGTTCTTTGTGTGTTGGGGTTATGTGTTCGTTCAACATTATAATATGATTTAATTGTTTTATTGTCGATTATTGCATCTAAGTATTCATCACACTCGACAAATTCTATGTCAACTATGAGTGGTACTTCTTCATTTTGTTTTAGATATTCTAAAACGTAAAACTTATCTATGGAATAGATGACTCCGTATACTTCTTGAGACCATCCGTTGGATACAGGAAGATACTCAACCACAGAAGCGATGTCGTATATCAACTCTTGTCTTGCATTAAAGGACAGACCTGTAATCTTATCCCTAAACCAATCGTCAATATCAAATCTACTCGCCTCTATATACCTCTGTTCTAAATCCATACGTCTCTAATTCTTTTAACCTATACTCCTGAAGCTTAGACAATTTACCCTTAGGTGTTTTGACTTCACTAAAGATTACATTAGAGTTGGGTGGGATAGCAATGATGTCAGGTATACCGTTCTTATTTGTCTTGATTAACTTCAATACAAAGTAGCCCTCGGCTTCGAGTTGCTTTATTCTTTTACTCTGTATTTGTTGTTCAGTCATCTATTACAAATTTAGCAAATCCTTTTTAAAGTGATTAACAGTATAGTCTTTCTTCTTTGATACCGCTTTGTATATCTCTTTTTCTATTCCTCCTTTAGAGAATATCCAATACACATCCGACTTAAGTCTATCCTTTGTTGTCATCCTATCTCTGCTCTGCCAATAACTTGTTGCAGAGAAATCTATGTTGTAGTATACAAGAGCATCTGCTTTTCGTAAGGATATACCCTCACGTCCGCTCACGATTTGTAAGGCTATACTCTGACTTGTGTCTTCAAAGACACTAAGTTCTGTTGTCAAGTTTTCTGCTCCAAATACTTGACGTAATGCATTGAGTTCTTCCTTGAATTTATAGAAGATTCCTATCTTCTTTCCTTTAAATTTCTCTTTGATAAACTCTGCCTTGCTTGTATCAAGAACAGTAGAGTTTCCTGACTCAAACTTTATAGTACCTGAATATAATTGATGAAGTTTCATCATAAGTTTCACAGGAGTATCGGCTAATATAACCTCATCCTTTCCCTCTACCACTAAGTTCTTTTTTAGTTTGGCGGTAAGGGTGTAGATAATTGGCTGAAGTTCTACCTCAAGCACGTGTTCTCTTGTGTCAACCTTAAAGCCCGCCTCTTTTTGTGAGTACGATATGGTGTGCTGCTTCATTGCATCTAAGATGGTATCCATTCCATTGGAGTAATCCTTAATCATCAAACCATTTATCCTTCTCTCTCTAACATTCACGTAGTCATCACAGAATCTGTAGAAGTTTTTGTATGAGGTGAATGGATTCTTTTTTATACCATACACTTGATGATACATCTGACTGTATGATTCAGGAGTTGGTGTACCTGATAAAAGTATTACGTATGGCTGATGCTTTGATATGATTTCCTTTACCTGCTTTGCACGTTTACTTGGCTTTGGAAACGCACCCATACTGTGTGCCTCGTCAAGTATTATAAGCTGATACTTATCTGTGTCTTCAACCTTGTGTAGTGATTCGTAGTTGATTACGTCTAACTCAAAGTCAGGAGCAAGTAGTTCATAGTCACCCTCGATACTTGATATAGCTTTCTTTTTTGTAACAAACAAAACGTGGTCCACGTTCATAAGGTTCGCTGCACTTAGACTTGTCAATGTCTTTCCTGTTCTTACCTCCATTGCGAGATATACAAACCCGTTGGTGAATAGGTGTATACAAGAATCGGTGGCTATCTTTTTCTGATAATCTCTTAGTGTTATTTTACATTGCTTTTCTTCCATTTGTTTTTTGTAGTAGGCAACAGAATTGTTTGCCATTTCTTTTATATCAGGGTAAACCTCGTATCTATCTATTCTAATCTTCTTAGCACTACGACCCCTTCCCTGTGTTATTTCTTTCTTCTTGTTTAGTATGCCCTGCAATAACAATGCTTGATTGTACATCATCTCATTACTATATCCCGGGATACGTGGCATTATTTTGAGTCCATTATCTTTTTTAGTTCTATACATTTTTCATACTCTTCAATTGATTGGAAGTAATAAATCATATTTGTTACCTCTTCTTTCTTTAATGGCTTAGCAGGATTGTGAACGAGAAACCCAAAGTCTGTTATGAGTATCTCGCCCGCATCCATTTGATTTACAATGATGTCATATGAATTTCTCATAGCAACATCAAGTATCTCATCATCGTCTAAGTAATCCATCATAGTTCCATTGTTTGTTGTGGCTCTACCTGTGGCTTAGGAATTATTCTCAACCATCTTCCGCTTGGGTCACGTCCCTCTTCGGGTTGCATACCTGTAGTAAACAATGCATAAGCAACGAGCCACTTGTAAAATCTTGTACGTGATATGGTCATCTTTGCCTTAGGCCCGTAGTCAGGATACTCACTAATGAATTCTAAGTACAGGTCTTGCTTCATAAGTTTATGTCCTTCACGTAGCATTTGATTCTTTTGGTTACCCTGCACTAATCCACACCACTCAATAAAGTCGTGTGAAGTTTCTGCTGATAGTTGTCGCACCTGTAGGTTAACAAACTTACTCTTAACTAATCCTGTTGTTAGGTAGTTTCTCAAACACTCAACCATATAGTTGTCAAACAAACACCAATCATCATCATCCCAATCTGCAAAGAAGTGTTTGCCAAACTCATCCAACGGTGTATTGTTTTTGTTGTAGTGTTGGTGAAGTTCAATCTCCCACTTACGTCTTGCAAATGAATTACCGCTACCCTTGATTGCGTAGTTGGTAGTGATTGCAATCTTAGGAGACTTTGCAAATGGTATCTTGATTGCATCCTTGTTCTTCTTCTCTAAGGTAAGACCCTCTGTTACAACAGAGAATAATCTTTCAAAGTCAAAGTTCTTTTTAACATCATCAAAGCATAGCACTTGCGTATCTGCTGATACTGTTTGATATGGAAACGAGCGCTCAAAAGCAAATGCTTTACCATCTATAACGACAAGCTTTTTCATTTGAGACAGAGCGTTCATAAACAAACCCTTTCCTGTACCACCCTCAGGGTTATCGCTAATCACCTCATCATTTAAGATTACTGCAGGACAGTATGATAAGTTCTTGTATCCGTGCATCAAGAATCCAATGGTACTCTCCATCGTTTTAATTCTGTTGGTATCATCACCACAGATACGTGAGATAAACTTTCTATACACGCACTCATCAAACTCACAGATATTAAACTTACGGTCAATCACGTGGTCTTTCCAAACGTATCCACCAAGGTCTAAGTAATCAATAGGTTCAACCGCATCCTGTGTAATCCTAACTGCGCAGTTCTTGTAGTACAGGTATGATGTATCCTTGGTATCCTCAATAAAGTAAATGTCTATTGTATTGAGCAGCGTAAGAAACTCTTCTCTAAAATATCTTACGTTGTCTGCAAAATAATTATAGATGCTGAGGTCATCCAAATCAATCAAGTGATTCAAGATAAAATCCTTTATCTCTTTCTCTGACGTGTGGTCAATGAGGTTGTTTGTTACACGAACAAACACGTAGTTCTTACCACCTTCAGGACAATACTTGTAGAACCCATTGTCTTCTAAGAATTGTTTGAATAGAATGTGTACAATCTTTATTACACCCTTCTCACTCTTTGTCCAAAAGCTTTGTGCCGAGTTCTCTTTTTCTACTCTGTTAATTACAGACTCGATTGTCTCGCCATCAAGACCCGACTCTTCCAATTGATGGCGGACTTCCTTTTTTGATACACCTCTCCGTAGTTTAGTTTTTATTTGGTTTACTCTGTCTTCATCCTCGTAATACTTCGTACCAAAGTTGCTTGAGTTTGCGTATGCTGAATCAATTGTGCGTGTAATCTCTGACTGAGGAAAGTCTTGAGTAGCGTATTGATTGAGTACGTATCCTGCTAATGATTTGTTGATACCGTAGTCATTGAATGCCATTGCCAATACAAAACAGTTTTGGTTTCTCTGACCCTCAACCATTGGATACTTCTTTGCCCACCACTTTACAAGAATGTCAACCACCTTGTTTTCATCGGTAATTGGAATGGTAGGTCTGTCTCTGTGTGAATGTACCTCTGTGTATTCAGGTTCATCTACCTTGTCCCACACAGAAGAGTTCTCATTGATATAGATTAACGGGTCATACGATTCATAACACACACGTGATACGTTCTTACACATCTTATCAAAGTGTGGTGAATCAAAGTGTTTCTGTAGTGCGTTGAAATAGTTAACGTGATTGTCTACGTCTGCAGGTATCTTAACCAATGCTTTCAATCCATTACCTGATGGAGAAATAAATACAGAAAAAATGTACTTGTCTTTGGTTAGGTTCTCCTTGTCTTGGAGAAGTTCCTTTTTCTTTTCGTAGTCATCAAAGTCTAAACAAATCAAACCGCTATGGTCAATCAATGATTGGTCGGTTCTCTTTGTAAAATTACCACTAAAGCAAATTGCAGGTAGCATTTTCTTTAGTTCGTTGCGCTCGGTTTTATTCTTCTCCAAGCGTATGCGCTTGATTAATTCTTTCTGCGCTCCATTCTTTATTCTGTTGAGTACAACCCCAACCTCTCTGTGAAATGGTGTCTCTGTTTCTTTAATGTTTTTGAATATGGTGATTGTTCCTGTCATTACTGTGCTGATTTAATGTTGATTTGATTTTGTAACTAATTGATTTTCAGTAACCCTGTCGTTAATGTCGTTTTTATTTTCCTGATATGAAGAAATAAAAAAATAAATATATAATTACTACTACTACTATTAGAGTAAAAAAATATCGGCAGGATTTATAGCCAAAAAAAGGGGAGCGGACTCCCCTTCCTTTGCTATAGTTGTTGGTTAGAACGGCAGGTCAGGTTCTGCTTCCTGTTGCACCGCTTGTTGTTGAGGTGCTTGTGCCTGTGTGTTCTGTGGTTTGGCTTCCCAAGTGTCTAACTCGCAGTAATACTTACCGCTCTTTGAAAGTTTAACATCAAGGTTTACCCAACCATTCTTAGCATTGGACTTCATCCATACGACTGCATCCTCTACTTTAATTGACATACGTCCCACGACAAATTCGGGGGCATTTTCGTTTCTCTTAAATGAGAAACCATCTGCAAAGATTTTTTCTTGTTGTTGCATAATACTAATTAATTTTAATTTGTTGCTCCAATGTATTGATAAGGTCGAGAATGACAATGTCTTTCTCTTCACGTGTTCTGCAGGACATTGGAACAGTAACCCACATCATACGCTTTTTCTTTGGTGTCTTTGAAGACACTAATTTATAGATAGTCTTCCACATAATAAAAGTTTATATCATCAGTAGCATCACCGCTAAAGAATTTATGGTAGACTTCAACCGCTCGCTTGACTTTATCCCGGCCACCTTTAACAAACTCTTCAGTTGGTCTGAAGATTCCGAGCATCTCATTGGTCTTGTCAATCACATAGAATACTAATGGTTTACCAAACAATTGTTGGTAGATATAGCATTGACTATCATAATTATACTTACGTGCCGACCACTTGAAATCAGATATCTTGCTTGTCGTCTTGATGTCAATTAGCATTTCAGGGTGTACGATATCTGCCTTGCCCTTCCACATTAATCCTTCAATCTCTCCAACGGCAGGCACTTCATACTCGTTGCCATCGTTTCTGATGTCATCATAAAAATCCATATTACCCATCATCACATCTACAAGTTTACGAATCTGTAGATTCTCTTTCTCAAGTAGAGCAAAGTCAAGATTCTTTTCTGCAATAAAATCTTTGTATGCTTTTGTGTTTCGGGAAGATACATCTACAAACTCCCATTCCTCTGCCTTGTGTGGCTCAAGAATAAGTTGGTGGAAGAGCCGACCCTGAGCGAATGCTTGGTTATCGGCTCGGCTCACACCAAACTCTTTTGGATTGGTTAGTAATGTACCTATGTCTGAATTGGAAAGATATTGCTTTCCAAACTCTCCGTAGTATTGAGAGTCGTCTCTAAGTTTTTCTAATACACTATCCATCTTAGTTCGATTTAATTACGTTAGCGATTTCCTTTTTAGCTGCTGCACCAATCTTATACTTGCGCTGCAGTTGGTCACCGATTTTCTTCAGACCAAGTTGCTTGTTCTCAGATACATACTTAAGAACCTTAACCCAATTATCATCGTCAACCTTTAATTCAATAAGCGTTGGAGTTGATGTTGCTTTCTTTACAGGTGCTTTTGTAGTTACCATTTCGGGAACATCCTCGCCTGTCCAAAGAGACAACCCAAGACCGTGCATTGCAATTGCTTTTGCAGTTGAACGTTGGATAGTTTTGTTTACATCTGTAGCGGTAACCTTGTCTACGGATAGCGCATTGTTTCTGTAGTCCATCACAGGTAGGTAGTCGATATGTTCCATACCATCTACCGTGATACCTACCTTCACCCAAGCCGAACGACCATCGGTAAAGTAGTTCCATCCTGTTGCGGGGTCTTCGTAAACATTACGAGTTGCTTCAGGATAGTTTTGCTTGAGCATATGCCAAGCGTTAGCCCAAGACAGATAGTCCATCTGTCCTTTTCTCTCAACCTTTTCACGCACGTTGATTGCTGAAAGGTTTGCATAAGTTGATTTTGATTTAACTGTGTTTGCCATTTGATTTTAATTTAATTGATTTAACTTTTCTTTGATTTCGTTGTACCGACCAAGTATTCTTTCTCGATACGATTTGTATGACTGTATTGTCTTTGTACTATTCTTTCCGTTGACTTCACTCCTGATTCGTTCTTGAATGCTATCAAGTTTTGTACGATAGTTAGACAAAGCTACAACATAAACTCCATTTCTCCAACCTTTTTTGTGAAAAACTTCAAGTTCTTGTGGATTAATCTTGGAATAGTAGTTGCCTCCCCTCATTGTATTAAGGATTACAACCTCTGTTGTTTCGTCATCTCGTACAATCTTAACTCCATAAACGAGTCTTGATTTGTAGCCATCACCATCAAGGATTACTGCGTACTCATCTTCTAAAGATTGATTCCATATATCCTCTAAGCTATGCCTCTTCATACGTAAGTCTTTTTACAACCTCAACGTAGTCTGTGTCTCTTGATAGTCTATTCTCAACCACGTTTATGCCGTGGATGATTGATGAATGTGCGATTGGATATCCGTTGTCTGTCATATACTCTTGGATATACACTACACGCATTGGTCTTTTGTAGCACAGGTAATAAAGCATATGCCTTGCATCTACAATGTCACGCCTCTTGTTCTTGGTGAATAAACTTTCTTTGTCTATATTAAATAGTTCACATACTTCCTCTGCGTACTGATTAAAAATATTTGCTTTCATTCATTTGTTTTTTTTCTGCTCTCGTAGTCTGAAAAGATTTCTCCGAAGTATGAGAACAGGTCGTTTAAAATTAAAGTTGTGCGGTCTGATTGTGTCTTTGAAGACACTCGCTCTCTTGATTCCCACTCCTGTACGTGATAGGTATCGTCAAGATATTGGTCATCGATTTCTTGTTCACGCATCTCGGTGAACATCTGCTTTGATTTTGACATATGATTTTGATTTAAAGTTGAGTAGTGTTTGACACCCACTCAATGTTGGACTTTGATTTTTCTTCTTCCGATAGTATCAGCAGCACCAAGTACCCACACAAATCAAACAATGTGTCTTCTGTTTCATCGTTGATTCCTCGGTTCTTGATTCGTGCTAACTTGTCATCTATCCTTGCACGTAGTGAATCACTTGCGTTGCCCTTGCTAAAGATGTTGATTGGCTCAAGTGCTGAGTTGCCATAGGCATCGTTCTTCTCTTGGAGCATCTTACAAACCTTGTCTGTAACCTCCTTGATTCTTTGCTTACTATCCTTCATAACTTGATATCATTTTCCAAATGTAACCTTCAATCTTTTTCAAGTCCTTCGACCTCTTGCCCCTGCCCCCCTGCTCATACTTGAGTAGGTAGTTGCCATCGCTTAGCATCTGCACATAGTGTCCGCCAATGTACTTGATTACATCAGTACAGTTCTTGTGAAGTTCTGCAAACCTGTGGAAATTTTGATAGTCATCTCGCTTCATCATCACGCCTGTGTCTACGAAGTCTGAGATGGTTAGTTCTTTCTTGTCTGACATTCTTTGTAGTCGTTGAATGTACTTTACGTTGTGAGGGTCTGCCATCTTCGTGTACAGAATCTCGTCTCTGATTAAATGTTTCATACTATTTAATTTAGTTCGTTAATACCGCAAAGGATTACATCCCCCACGATGGGATGTCCTGCGATTTCAGTTGCTTCATTGTTTCGTGGAAGTCCATACAGTAAACCCTCTTCGTTTACTACCAAGACCTTGTCGCTCAGATAAACAAATTCAACATACCCGCCAACGAGTTCTTGCATTTGTTTTAATGAGGTGATTTTTACATCACGTTCTCTCGAACCATTTGATTTTAATACTACTGCCATTGTAAAATGATTTAATTTGTTAAACGAAAATAACACAAAATTTAGACACTACCAAATTTTAGGTCAGATATTTTTACATACCAATAGCCGTTGATTAGTTCCTTGTCTGTGTCTTTCCATATTGTACGTGGCCTGTTCTCTGCGGGGAGGTGACCAACCTCGATGCAAATCTTTACACCGAGGTTTATTGCCTCGTCAATCTCCTCGTGTGATTCAAGCATAGAGTCTGAACCATCATCGTAAACTGCAAAGAGTTCGTGAGCCAACCAATACTCTTCACGTGTCTTGTGTCCGTGCTTCATCGCTTCGGTTACATCCAACCAAACGAAGTTGTCTTTTGTTATATGAATTCCCATTAGCAATGCCCTCCATACTTTACGTCACCCATCTCATCGTACACATCGTAACGGGTTTCTGATTCTTCTTCCTTCCAATCCATACCGTTGTCTGCTGAGACACCGAATCCATATTCAAGCTTGGCGTTATCTAAGTTGTCGTCAAGTTCATCAACGAATAGATGCTCGTTGTCCCACAACCAATCCTGTACGTTCTCATCTTCTACGGTAGAGGGAACGTTAACCTCAACAGTTGCCACCTTGTGGTATACTGCCCGTGTAGTTATTATTACTTTTTTCATTTGATTTTATTTAGATATTAAAAAAAGCAGGAGTGTCTTTGAAGACACCCCCGCATTGGATTTAGTCTTGGTATTTCAAAACCTCATCCTCTTTGAACCAACCACCACAGGAGGAACAATAATAATTTGAGAACCCATCGAATTCTACATCCCCGTAACAATCAATGCACGTGGGAGTCTCTGAAGTTGGGAAGTCATTGTCATCCCAACCAATGTCAAAGGTTTGGTGTGTTGGTTCTACCTCAACCTCATCTTTAACACCTCTGTCAAACAAGGTATGCTCGTATCGTGATGACTGCTCATACGATTCTTGTATTGGACTGTTGCCTGCCTCCTTAACTCTGTTGAAGTATATCCAACAGGTCAGAACCTTTCCGTTGTTTAGCTTAACAGGAATCTGTTCACGTCTGTACCATCTTGGATGACCCTCAAGCATATCTAACTTTTCAAATGTAGCATCGCTTACCTTGAACACGTCAACCTTTACATTGTAACCCAAACCTTTTTGCTTGAGTAGGTATGGCAGGCCATCAACAACCAAGGGATACTTGTCTTGAGTTTTCCCTGCGCCTACGTGCTTTGATGAGGTGAGGTATGTGTAGTAGTTATTGAAACCTTTCTTAAGAGTTCCATACACCGCAACCAAGTTGTCTTGTAGGACGTTGGCTTTTGAATACCATATCCCATCACGATATGTGTATAGGTTCCTGTTGTAGATTTGAAACGAACGTGTCCGTGTGTTGATGCTCACGAATCGTGAGTCGTACTGCTCAAGTTCTTTCTTCCAATTCTGACGTGGTACATTGCCAAGTGACTTAGCAAGAACCTTGCTATCACATTCGTCTGCAGTTCCAAGACCCTTGATAGTTCCGTTCTGCATTAGTAGTTCATCTTTGTTTGCACCACATCTAAATGGGTGAGTGTTTGACAACCCAACCTTACCTACTGTAGCATATCTAAAGTGAGCAATGAATGGTCTCTTTGTTAAGAGAAGTTTGTACTCGTTTGATTTGTGATACGTGGTCTCGAATGTATCGAGCCACACAATTCCTAATCCGTGAGGATTAATTTTCGCTGAAGTCTTAGCGATTTCGTTGGACATTACGTTGTCCTTTTGTTTGATAATAATTACACACATAGTGATTTGATTTGTGAGGAGTGTCTTTGAAGACACCGACCTCTGATTTAATGTTTAATTCTTGTACAAATATAGTCTAATTTATTTGACTATCCAAATTTATTTTATCTTTTATTCTGTTCCAATACGGGAGCGTTGATTCTTTCAGGTGACCTCGGCCTCCACCGTTCCACTTTCTTGCCACCACCTCTGCGAATTCCATAAACTCTTGGTCTTCACAACAGGGGATTTGCTCGGCCATAATCTCAAACATCTCGATAGATTTTTGTCTGTCCCATCTATCGTCCAACGTGTACCTGAATGGGGCGTTCCACTTGCGTAGCTTTCTATTCACCTCACGTACCATAATCGGACGTATCTGCAGGCAACCTGCGGCTTTTTCTTTTATGTTGTATGCATCGTCACTACCTCTGCTCTCAACATAAATTACTGCGCTCACAAAATCATCCCACGTTGGTTCGTAATGTGTCTTTGAAGACACAACCTCTACTGAAGTTGTATCTTCTTTAACACGTTGCTCTTCCAATCTTTCGATTGCTCTTTCAATAACCTCTTCATCGGGTTCGTCTTGTGTCATCCAAGCGAATGACATTCCAATTAGTGGTATCCAAATGATTGTTCCTATAAAGAGGAACATCAAAACGAGTGCGTTCTTAAATCTTTTCATCGTATTGTATTGTTTCTGTGACTGCATCAGCAATCTGTTCGTTAATGTATTGGATAATCATATCCTGTCTGTCCTCAAGCAAGCATTCAAAGTAGGTTCTTAGGTCTCGGTCTGATTCACCTACCATTTCATAAAACTTTTCTTGCTCTGTTTGATTCAGTTCATCTACTGCGTTGCGGATGTCTGTCGTGTGCCAAGTAAAGGCGTGTTGATTTTTGATTTGCATTACTGATAAATTTTAATTAGTCCTTCGTTTAGTTTTTCTACATACTCGTTGGCCTTCTTGCGTGACCAAGTCATATACCTGTTTGGTTTCTCGTCAAACAATTCCTCGCTGACATCGTCCCAACAGGATTCAACAACCACGTAGCGCTCAGGATTTTCTCCGTTGCTTACAAGCAAGTTGTACTCTGCGTGATTCATTGTCTCCTCGATGGTGAAGTACGTGTCACCCTCGTTGAACGGGTATGATGTGTACCATACCTCATCCAACAAGTAGTTCTTAGTTCTACAGATGTAGTCAATGAAGTTGTCAAGATGTCTCATATCTTTAAACTCACGAGTCATTGTCCATACACCTTTGCCCCCATTGTATCGTGGCTTTCCTGTTTCAAATTGAAGTGTTGCTCTCATTGTTATTTGATTTTAAAAGGTTTAAATTTTTGATAGATGCGGAAACCTTTTACGATTTCCTCTTCCCAACCATTCTCATTGGTCTCCATATAGCGGTCTGTCTCCACCTCAAAGATGAATTCACCATTGCTACGTTGGTACGAGATGTTGTTGTTGTTCAGGAATTTGTCGGTCAGGATTTTAGAGATTTGATGGTCTCTCTTTTCGCTGACATCGTCAAGCAATAGCATATTGCCATCGCTCTCTGCCCTGTAGTTGGCGTAGTGCTGAGTGTACAGGTACTGACCCGAACATCCGCAAGCACAAGCGTTGAGTCTACCTTTGTAGACACTTTCGATTTTGTTCCATTCAATTGTGAAGTCACGAGGTTCAACCTCGAATGGTGTGACGTTTTTGATTTTGAATTCCATTTTGAAATTTGATTTGTGATTGTGTCTTCAAGGACACTATCGGTTTAATACTGCGGTGAATTTACTGCGGTCAATCCAAGGATACTGAGCGATGCTCTCGTTGTATACCCTGTCGATGGCCTCCCATTTTGAGTGCGCAGGGAAGACCTTGATAAGTCTCCCCGCATAACGCACCTTGTAATACCTCTTGCGCTCCATTACTTTTTGAATAACTCGTGGTAGAACAATGTCCCCGATGCAAAGCTTAGGAACGTGACGAATCCGCACACGATGGTGAAGTACAAGTACGACACGAGCGAGTGACTGATGTCCCCGTACAAAGCGTAGAGCATACGACCTGCGCATACGTAGACAAATAAAGCGGTTAATACTGCGATTACCTTTCCTGTGGTTTTGAAAATTGATTTCATAATGTTGATTTAAAAAAATTAATGTTACCTGTTTCGACCTTTTGGTCTCATCAGCGCAGGCACACACCTGCGGACAGGGAGTAGTGTCCTTGAGGACACTACCCTTTCTGCGTTACGCTCTGTACCCGTTTCTCAGCAGGTCTCTGTCGTAGTGGCTCTCCGCATCCAATCGTCTCATAGGGTCAACAAAGTTGATGACCCCACGATTGATTCTGCCTGTCTTGATGTACTTGTTGAAATGCTTTGCGATTTCAAGAATCTCATCAGTCTTGGCCTCATCGCCATTGTACATAGACTTGACAATCGGACGAACCTTTTTGAGCAATGATGCGTGACTGCCATTCGGATTGTTGATGCTGAAGTCCATAATCGTGTAGAACAATTCGTAACGTCTCATCATCTGCTTAACCGATTGAAAGCGTGATACAAGGCGAACCTCAATAACGTTGGCTTTCTGTTGTACTGCCACGTAGCGTGTACCTTGGAAATTGCTCTCCATACGTGGGTTAGCATTGCAGTAGCGATTGCTTAAGCGCTTGCGGAACAATGCGAATACGATTGCAAGGTTCTCACGTGTGGCGTTGAACAATTCTTCGCCTGTCATCCCCTCGCAGGATAAGGTCACGTGACCCCCACAACGATGGTCAGATGGCGAGTAAGAATCCTCGATGATTTTACGTGCATCGTGCATCATTGAGAATACCTTGTTTCTCCATTTACCTGCAGGTAGTAAAGGCAGGATGTTGCTAACTCCCTCGTACCCACAAGATGAGTCACGTTCGTACCCTGCGAACAAAGGCAGGTCACGTTTTGCCCCACGTGAAAGACGAGTCTTCTCGACCTCGAATCCAATACCGAATTTGCATTCAGCATCTCCCGTTTCGAGCATTTTAAGGTTTCTGCGGTCTACTGATTTCAGTTGAGCGATATCGGTATTCTTAGCCCCTTTGCGATAGTCAATAACTCCCATCATCGATGTTTGGTGGTAGCTACCAACGTCTTGACGTAGGTTTCTGATTCCGTAATGCTCATCGTTTGGCCTTACTCTACTGCCCTCGGGACGTTCTCCGTTTCTACTAACGTAGTAGTCATCGTTGTAAATCTCTGTGTAGTTAATTCCGTTGTTCATTTTCTGTGGTGTTGTGGTAGTGTCCTCAAAGACACTACCGATTATTGATTTCTGTTTATGCTTCAAATGTTCCGTTAATCATTGCGAGAACCTCACGAACCTGCTCCGCAGTATTGCGAGTGTGAACCTGTCCGTTGGCATCGATTCTCCAAGCAACGTTGTCCCCGTTAGGATTGCGGAACGACAATGTAATTAGGGTCTCTACTCGGTCACGTTGTGTCGCTTGCTCTGTGGCCTCTTCGATTGCCTGCTCTACTGCCTCGTTGATTTCTTCTTCTGTAGCATCCTCTGAATGCTCTAACGAATCAAGGTCAATGTCTCTGCTGAATTCCAACAGACCTGCCAACGAGCGGTTTGCCTGCTCTCCTGCATTATCACACATTGTGTTGAATGCCTCAATAATTCGTGGGTCAAGGTTAGCCACCTTGATGACCTTGTAGAAGTAGGATTTCTGCCATCCGAAGACCTTAAGACCGAAGTCCGCTTTTGACCATTGGATGCCCTCCTCACGAAATACATCTTTGCCCTCTGATGAATCGAACCAATTGACTGCCTGCTTTACGAGGTCAGCCATTGACATTGTGTGTTCAAATTTGCGCTTCTGAGCATTGGCAACGTTGCGCTTTGCTCGTTTGATTTCGTTGAGGTTAATTGCCTGCTTGACCTGTGGCAGGTTCAAGAATGCGGTTTCGATTGATAGTAAATTGCTCATAATTTGTTGTTTTTAAGAGTTAATTTGTTGATTTTCAGTTACTTACGTTAATTTTAGTGGGGCTTTATCTCCCCCGTTGGTACAAATATAGACTATTTCTTTGATATAACAAGCACAAATCTCGTCTAATTCTAATCTTCTTTGCGTTTACAGATTACGCACGTCTGTTCACGTAGATTTATTTAGGTCAGAAATTTTTCGTGCAGGGGCTAACCGATGTCTTCGGATGTCTCGCATTGGGAAACGGGGAACGGGGAACGGGGCGCAGGGTCATTGTGTCCTTGAAGACACTAAACTTGAACCGATAGTTTTGGTTCGCTTCCTGTGGACGTGGGGCGCAGGGGCGCACACGTCAACGGGGGGAACAGGGGACGTAGTACGGGGAACGGGAACGGGGGACGGGGGCAGGATTGTGCAGGACGGCAGGCCGTCACAACAGGCCGTCAGAAAAACGGCAAAAAATCCGAGCGGGACGATTGAAAGCAGACCCCCACCCCTCGAAAAAAAATCGAGTTCCGTTGCGGGCCGGCTTGCGTGCAGCCCCATATAACCCAAACACTACACATATCTAATAAATTTTTCGTATCTTTGACTGATGAAAGACTACGTCATCGCAATAGAGAACAGAGTACCTGTAGGTTTCGCATTAGGTTGGGCTTGGTACAGGAGTGATGAGGAGTTTGACTATGGGGAGTTTATCCTCTATTTAGGTTTGATAGCGATAAATGTAAAATATAAGTAAGATGAAAAAATTTGGCGGAGTATATAAGAAGACATTACCTCAAGGGGTAACAGGAATTCAGCAAGCAATCGATGTAAAGGATATGAAGAGACAATCTGAAAAGGTTAATTCAATTGCACGAGGAATGGTTAAGGCTGATATTATCGCCACACGAATTAAAGAAATGTTTTGATTTGATATACTGTTGATTTGATTTGAAAGGGAGGAGCAGAGATGTTCCTCTTTTTTTTTGTGCCGGATATCGGAGTCGAACCGATACGGACTTTTCAGTCCAACAGATTTTAAGTCTGTCGTGTCTACCACTTTCACCAATCCGACAGTCCTCATTATTGGATTTGAACCAATGACCTTCATCGTATAAGGATGCTACTCTAACCAACTGAGTTAAATGAGGAATAGTACCCCCTATAGGACTCGAACCTATAACCTACACATTAGAAGTGTGTTGCTCTATCCAATTGAGCTAAGGGGGCTTGTGCTGATTATATTATAACATTGTCGATTTACTGTCGTTAGTGTGTCAATTATTAATAGCTAACTAACTGATTATCAATACTACTGTCGATAATGTCGATTTTAAAGTCAAAAGTTACAGTAAGAAAAATAATAATATATATATTACTACTACTACTATATAGAAGAAGAAAAACGACATTAGACATTTATTACACGAGCATTAGACATTATACCTGTTCGCATATAAAGCTACTACATTTGTACCAAATATATGCATACGCATACAAAAAACTTTAGTATATTTGTAAAAAATCAAATAATATGAATGAAATCGGATACTCTCCAAAGAATTTAAAGTTTGACCAAGAGGGTCGTGACAAGTTAATATCAGGAATAAGCACCATTGCTGCGGCAGTAAAGTCCACACTCGGCCCTTCCGGGCAGACGGTGCTGATAGAATCACCGCACCACACACACGGCATTACAGTTACTAAGGACGGTGTTACGGTTGCAAAGGCCGTTGACCTATTAGACCCCACCGAGAACCTTGCGGTTCGTATGATGAAGGAGGCAGCAGACAGAACGGCCACCTCAGCAGGTGACGGTACAACAACTGCCATTGTCCTGACCGAGGCTTTAGTCAAAGCCGGTATGGAGCACAT
>JQIA01000154.1_pt1 | contig 30994 bp, 26 predicted proteins | sample 811431 | NCBI WGS metagenome assembly JQIA01 (sample SAMN02998118, study PRJNA258478) | marine sediment metagenome | biome: marine; feature: seafloor; material: sediment; isolation source: oil-polluted sediment collected from 3 locations (0.5 km, 0.7 km and 0.9 km)... | place: USA: Gulf of Mexico ...
CTCAATCGAACCAGCACCATCTTCACCAAAGTCAAAGTCAAGTGTGTGTGTGTAAGATATCTCTGTCGCAGGATCAAAGTTTGATTCATCAATTGGTTTAAACTTCGTATTGATATAAGGACCATCATCTTTTACATGAACAGTAATTGTTCCTGTGTCCGTGTCACCATCTGCATCTGTTCCTGTTACACCAAATGCAAGGTCAATCACATCGTCATGGTCCGTTACATCTGCGTGATCCAACGTTCCAATAAGGTTGAATGTGAAGTCTCCATCAGTTTCTACAACTAGTGTGAAGATTGTCTCCGCTCCAGCTGTACCAGTATATGTGTTACCCGTAAGTGTCACTGTTACTGGAACGCCATCTGATGTAAGCGCTCCGCCTGCAACTGAACCAGTAGCGTTAAAGCTTCCAGCACCTGTTGCTGTTACTATACCAGGACCATCTGTACCAAAGTTAGCTGCAACTGTACCACTTACTGCAAGTGGACCAAGATCAGTTTCATCAACTGTTTTCTCTGCATCACCAACTTCTGGTTTAATGTCTATGTCTTCAACTGTAATTGTAAGTGTTGCTGGATCAGTATCACCATCTGCATCACGCAATGTGTAAGTAAACACATCTTGTCCGTTTACGTCACCTGCACGGGTATACGTATAAGTTCCGTCAGCTGCAAGTTGAAGTGTTCCAAAGTTACCAGTAACGGTTACAGTACCCACTGTAGGAACTGCATAATCAACACCGTTGAAGTTAACATTAACAACTGTTCCGTCTTCATCGAATCCAACTTCATCATTTGTAATAACGTTACCGTTAACACTGTTCACTGTATCAGCGACTGTGTTTGTATCGTTGTCTGCAACGGGGCCATCGTCATTCACTGCAATTGTAATGATTGAGCTTGTAACATCTGCATCTGCATCTGTTGCATCTACACCAAACTGCAATGTAATCACATCATCTGGGTCTGTTACGTCTGCATGATCAAGCTGGTCAATCAATGTAAATGTATATGTTCCATCTGTATTAACGTCCAATGTAAAGACATCACGACCATCCGCAGATGTTCCTGTATAAGTATCACCCACAAGAGTCACAGTAACAGGAGAACCATTTGATGTTAGATTTCCACCAGCAAGTGAACCACCTGCCAAGAATTCTGAAGCATCTCTTGGTGTAATTGTACCCGGACCATCTGTTAGGAAATCAACATCGAATGTACCGCTCACTGACAAAGGACCTGACTCATCTACTTTCGTGATTTCAGGGTCAATTTCAGGACGGTCATCAGCATCTGCCAATGTAATAGTAAGATCAGCTTTTGAAGGATCACCATCAAAATCAACAATTGTGTATGTAAACACATCATTGCCCGCAGCATCGTTCGTACGTGTATATGTGTATGAACCATCTGATGCCAACGCAAGATTACCGTAATCACCGATCACTGTAACAGTACCCACTGCAGGAACTGCAACTGTAACACCATTAAATTCAACTTCTGTTACAACTGTTGGTGTATCTTCACCAAGATCATCATTTATAAGAACATCACCAGTTTTCACTGTATCTGTATCTGAAAGTGAATTTGCATCATCAGCCGCAACAGGCGCATCATCAGCAACTTTAATTGTAATTAATCCATTTTCTGTATCACCTTCATTATCTTCCGCTTGGTAGCAGAAGTGAAGATTAATCACATCATTTGGATTTGTTCCATCTTCATGATCCAACGTCTCAAGAAGTGTGAAAGAATAAGAACCGTTTGCGTTCACTGTCATCGTAAAGATGTCACGTCCATCAGCAGCCGTTCCAGTATATGTATTTCCAGCAAGTGTAATTGTAATCGCTGAACCATTTGAAGAAAGCGTTCCACCTGCAACCGATCCGTTCACAGTAAATGTAGAAGCCCCTTTCGGTGTCACTATTCCCGGACCATCTGTACCATAATCAACAGTAACCGTACCACCAACTGTAAGAGGACCTGGAATTGGAAGATCACTTTCATCCAGTGTTTTTGTATCATCTTCAGGTTTTGGAATATCATCAGGCGTAATTTTAATTGTTACGTCTGTTGTATTTGTTGCTTGGTTATCTGTGAAATCAAACTCATTGTCTGAAACAGGATCTTCATCCGCAATAACTTCAACAGTAAATGTGTATGTTCCAACTGTACCATCTGGTGCATTTACACCAAGACCAGGAAGATCAGCAACATCAAGTTCCCAAACACCAGGCGCAACTTCTGTACCCGCTGTCAAAGAAAGCGTAACAGGAACACCCGTAACACGAACCAAAGAAATAACCTCTGATCCGTCGACGTCTGTCGTTGCCGTTGTAATTGTAAGAGGAACAATCGTTCCTTCTTCACCAGCACCACCTGTTGCTGCCAATGTAGGAACATCAGCAACAGCATCCGTAAGAATAGTATATGTCTCTGTAGACACTGCTGTCAGACCTGTTCCAGTATCTGTGGCTGTAACACGCACATCTAAAACTTCTGAGTCAATATCACTGTCTGCTGGAGGAGCTACTTCTGGTCCACCAAGGAAGTCAGCACCAGCCACTGTTGTAAACGTCCAAATACCAGTTGCTGCATCATATGTTCCGCCATTAAGATCGACAACACTCCAACCAACAGGAACATCAATTTCAACTGTCAGCGTGTCGTTTCCACCCGTAGTGGCAACATCAACAACAACATCAACCGAGCTATCTTCTTTAACAACTAAGCTTGGAATAGAAATTTCAGGGGCTGTTGGTGGAACTGGTGCACTTTGTACACGTTGAGCAAATGGCTCATCAACAAACTCAGGTGCATCATACTGAAGCTCTGTATATTGGTGTGGTCCAACCGCAGGATCATTCACCAATGGTGCGGCATCCACACCAGATTGGAAACCAAAACCACCACGACTTCCGCCTGCAGTTGCCGTTTCACCAGCAGCAGGTTCAATAGACGCCAATTCTTCCGCAACACTTGCAAGATCAATCGGAGCACTTGTGTTTGTAGACTCAACTGTTTGAGCAGGTTCTTCAGGCGTATTCGACGCTTCCAAAGCTTCCTCAGCAGGCGCAGCTTCAATAATAGTCGCTTCCGCAACTTCTAAAGAACTCTCTTGTGGTGCATCTTCACCAGCAGCCGGCTCAACACCAGCAGCCGTTGCAGCAAGTGCACCGTCTGCATCAAGACTAGAAATTTCAATTGTTTGGGGCACTTCACGAGAAGCAAGGAACGTAGGAAGCAAAGAAGACGCTTCAACAACTGAACCGTCTGCCATAGTCATAACAGGTGGTAACGCACCACTTGCGACTGTATAGAAATCCGTAAGTGTAAGATTGCCACCATCTGCAAACGTAAGAACCAAATCTGATCCTTTTTGAGTCATGGATTGAACATCAGACAAATCGAAACCAAATTGATATTCTTGGCCAGCTTGAACAGCAAGCTCAATAGAACCATCAACAGGTGCATTCAAAGTAGTAACACCAAAAGAACTTGTATCCTCACCTGCTGCGGGAGCCATTGCAGCAAAATCATCAGCACTCACATCTCCGTCAACTGACGCCAATTGAGTGTATAATTCTTTGGGGTTCATAATCGTATTATCAGAAAGCTGTATAATAGTCTCTCGTTCGCCATCTTGTGGCGTATCTGCAATCTCTTGAAAGTTTGCAATGACAACACTTGATCCATTAATCAAATCCATTGAGACAGATCCATCAGCATTCAGCTTGGGATCTCCAAGAACACAATCTTTCGGGAAAGATAAGGTATTCACTTGATTAGGGACTAAATTGATAACTTGTGCTGTTCCCGTTTCCGGTAATTCAACTGTACATACATCTTTTGGCATGGTTTGGCTCCTCCACTTTTTGCCTGATAAAAACAAACTCACATACATAATGCAAGCATAGTTCTAACAAATTACTAACGAATTAGCACGAAAATCTACAGCAAAGTGGGCATACTGTCAAATGTTATGTTAAATACAAAAATATTATTATTCAATTACAATCTGTTAAGCGCCTAAAAACAGCACATCAGCCGCCCTTTTTTTCTTCAAAATAACCTGTATTTTTATTCTTTTCTTGCCTATTTATATAAGAGTCCCTATATAACAGACCCAATTCTTCAAAAACAAACGCCCCTTAGGAGCTTTTTTGGGTGCTTTATTAAAAGGAAGCACTTTTCGTAGTAAAATTATTATTCCGAACGACAAATAAGATAGCTTTGGAAGACATTTGAAAAGAAAAAATCTACTTTTCACCCCCCAAATCCTCCCTTAAAAATATTTATTCCATTTTTTTTCACATGTGTAAAATCTGTGCATAAGCATGGGGACATTTTCTCTAATACCTGATTTTTAAAGAGAAAATTCTTTATAATATTATTCTAATTCTAATGTGTTTTTTGAATTATTTTAACAAAAACTTAAAAAAATGACTCGACAGATTTCAAAAAAAAGCGCTATATAAAATCATCTTCTCAAGATAAAAACTCTTCCTCAGTTGGTTTCCTTCCGAGAGAGAGGTCAGAGTAAAATGATAAGCAATTATCCCTTTATTTTGAATGCCTTGGAAAGAAAATGTCAGGTCGACATTTGGGTTTTACAATTAACATTATCTCCTCCTTAATCGGGAAGAAATGGTGTGTAGAGCTTAAGAGGTTAGACTGCAAAGACAACACAAGTAGGTATAGGCCTGTCGTAGCTGACATAAAAAAGCAGAACTTACTTGTCACTGGTCAATGCATTAGGTCTCTCTTCGAATTGGTATATGTGTTGCAACATATGTATCGCGTGTTTTGATCGACACGATAAGTTCCAATAATCTTTGGTTATTGGGTGCCAGAGTAAAAGCGAAAGTTGAGATTTTGTCTTTCCCGCTGGTTTGGTCAAAAAGATTGAGACCTGCACTTTACAGTTATGCTTCCTCTTCGGAGTGACCCGTAAATGTAAATGTGACAGGATCAAGCTTCCCAGAACAGCCCCAACATGGGGCCATATTAGAGATCTTTTAGATTTATAATATTGGTCATCATGTTGGGGTTTTTCTCTTATTAGAGCCTTTTTCATTACTACTCATGATGCTATACTCTCTTTTTTTAATACATATTTCATAAAATACATATAAAATTGAGTCATGAGTTTCCAGTTTGATAAACTTCGCGTTCTTGTTGTAGAGGACACTATACCAATGAGAAAGCTAATCGTAGCTGTGCTCGGTGCTTTAGGGATCAAGAAAATTGTTCAAGCAAAAGACGGCGAACAAGCTTTTCAAAAGATAAAAAACACACCTATAGATTTGGTCATCACCGATTGGTTAATGGAACCCGTCAACGGCATTGAACTCACAAAGATGATTCGTATGAACGATGATTCTCCAAATCGCTTTACCCCTATCATCATGGTTACAGGATATAACGCACTTAAAAGAGTCGAAGATGCCCGTGATGCTGGCGTGACGGAATTTTTAATCAAGCCATTCACCGCCAACGATATTGGAAAGCGGATTGCATATACGATTAACAAACCAAGAGATTTCATAGACGCCCCTAACTTCTTTGGACCAGACCGAAGAAGAATAAACCTACCAAATTACAAAGGACCGTTTAGACGTGAAGCAGAAAACAAAATTGATATGACGTAGCAGGAGTTAACCTTATGGCAGACGAAAAAGATAAACCTTTAAGAGTACATAAAGCCGATTTCAGCTTACAACGGCGTGTCGGACGCGGACCCATTGACCAGAGAACCCTTGAACGCGCGCAAGACCTTATTGAAGAAGCCGCAGACGATTTTGAACCACTTGCAATGACTCTTTTGGATAAACTTAAAACTTCTATTGAGGCAGCCCAAAAGAATGAAGGAAGCAATGACCAACTCATTGCAAATATGACTAGCCCCGTAATGGAACTCAAGGCCAATGCTAAGATGTTTAAATATGAGCTTGTTTCATCCCTTGCCAATATCATGCTCGGTTTCTTAGAAACCATAAATAAACTCGACAAAGACGCAGTTTCGATTGTCGCCGCGCATCACCAGACCCTAAACCTTATGATCATCAAAAAGATGAAGGGCGATGGTGGCGAACATGGTCATTTACTACAAACCGAATTGAGAGACGCAGTTCACCGCTATTTCTCAAAATCGTCTGGTTAATAAAGCGGCGACAGCCACTAGAACTGAAGGCGCACGACTTTTTGAACCTGATCCAACGCCTTAATCTCTACAAAAATCTCATCCGATATCTGCGCTTCCAAAGATGCGAGTGCAATTGCATGTTGCCCACCATCAATTCGTCCCAAGCGAAAATCAGAAATATTGTGCCCAGCACGTCCTAAAAGCGCACCCAAACGCCCAATAAAGCCTGGCGTATCATCATTTTGAATACATAACATTGGCCCCGTTAACGCAACTTCAATCGGCACACCTTCAATATTTACAATGCGAGGCTCTTTGCCTGTAAACAATGTTCCTGCGACATTCATCTCACCATCTGCACTTTTCACAATTACATTGATCAATGAACGATGGTCTTTGGCTGATCCATCATAGCTTTGCTTAATTTTAATACCGCGCGATTCTGCAACTTGTAGAGCATTCACCATATTGACTGAGTCCATTTGGCTTTTCAGCAAATTCGCAATAATTGTCGATGTAATTGGGTCTGTATTTACATCTGTTACAGAGCCCTCATATTCAATTTCAATTGATTGAAACGCACCATCACATAATTGTCCTGCCAGCTCACCAATTTGTGAGCCTAGCGCTACATAAGGCTTGAGACGCGGTGCTTCTTCCGCAGAAATTGACGGCATGTTCAGTGCATTTGTCACTGCACCATTTACCAAATAATCTGAAATCTGTTCAGCCACTTGTAAAGCCACATTGACTTGAGCTTCCGTCGTTGACGCACCCAAATGCGGGGTGCAAATAACATTCTCATGTCCAAACAACGCATTCTCTTGCGCAGGCTCAACTTCATATACGTCCAAAGCAGCGCCCGCAACTTTACCAGAATCAAGCGCGTCCCTAAGGTCTGCCTCAACAATAATTCCACCGCGTGCGCAATTGATAATTCTTACGCCATCACGCATTTGCGAAATCGTATCCTTATTGATCAAGCCTGTTGTTTTTTCATTCTTCGGCACATGGATCGTAATAAATTCTGCACGTGCGAACAGCTCTTCTAATTCAACCTTCTCAACACCGATTTCCTTAGCACGATCTTCGGTTAAAAATGGATCAAACGCGATCACTTTCATTTTCAAACCCAGCGCCCGATCCGCAACAATCCCACCAATATTACCGCATCCTATAACACCAAGTGTTTTATTAAACAGTTCAACACCCATAAAGCGTTTTTTCTCCCACTTACCTGCGTGCGTACTCTCATTGGCTTGGGGAATTTGGCGAGACAGCGCAAACATCATCGCAAGCGCATGTTCTGCCGTCGTCACAGAGTTCCCAAACGGCGTATTCATTACACAGATACCAGCCTCTGTCGCAGATGGAATATCTATATTATCAACACCAATACCTGCACGACCAACAACTTTAAGATTTTTAGCAGCGCGCACCATATCAGGAGTTAGATTCGTTGCAGAACGAATAGCCAAACCATCATAGTCTCCAATAATTTTTATTTGTTCTTCGGGGGAAAGCCCTGGTTTGAAATCAACTTCAACACCATTCTTTTCAAAAATTTCAACAGCAAGGGGGTCCAGCTTATCGCTGATTAGTACTTTAGGCATCGATTTACTCCTAGTTTTGTCTTGTTTAGGGAACAGACCCACATAGTTGCGGAGATTCGTATTTTAGACAAGATAAAAAAACAAAAACCTAGCGTGAGGGAACGCTAGGCTTCTGTCTTTGAGGGTAAACTGATTAAGCCGCTTTACATTGATCACATGTGAACGCGTCAATCTTCTCAATCTTCAACATAGATTGCACAGATGCACGCGCTTCCATACGCTCCATAAACGCATACACATTTGGAAACTCAACCTTCACATCAATTTCCGCCGCTGGTGTCCAGCGCGTCACGTTATAAAGGTATGCATCCACCAATGTAAACGCATCCCCCATAAGGAAATCTTGGTTACCCAAAACCTCGTTCACATATGTGAATTTACGTCTCAGAATTACACGTGCAGGTTCTTTTGCATTTTCTGGGTAGCCATAAGATTCAAAGAACGGAATAAAGCTCTTGTGAAGCTCTGATGTCACAAAATTCAACCGTTCTTGAAAGTAGTAACGATCCATTGTGCCATTTTCAGGAACAAGGTTCTTTTCAGGCACTTGATCACCAATATATTGCAAGATCGCAGGACCTTCCGTCAGGATCACACCTTCTGAAATTTCCAAAACAGGAATTGAGCCTTTTTTGTTCACTTCAAAAAAATCACGTCCTTCTTCAGTTTTCTTCGTTTGAAGATCCACAGCAATCACTTCAAAATCAACGCCCGCTTCATGCAAAGCAATGTTTGGGCTAATCGCACAAGCACCAGATGAGTAATATAGTTTCATAATATTTTTCCTTTTCTTAGGGGTAAAACGCCAAATCTACTATTAGACCAGTCGTATAGTTAAAAAACACAAAAATAAATTAAGCAATTCTCGTCTGTATATCCATTTCAGGAAACTGATGAACACCACCATCAAACGGCAATAACTTCACCCAATTAATTTTATTTAACGGCAAATCAACATATAAATGCGGAAAAAGGTCTCCACCTCTTGAAACATCCCATTTCCAGTGCTCTGCTAATATTGACATACTCACCTCAACAAGAAAAAGGGTCGTATGTCCTGTAAAATATTTCTCAGCTGTTTCGCGAACTTGTGCCGATGTTGAAAAATGCATAAACCCATCTTCCAAATCAATTGGTGATCCAGAAAAAACACCTGTCTTTTCTGCTTCTTGCCACAAATCTTGCGGAACTAATTTATAAACAACTTTACTCATTCTACATACTCAATATCTTTAAAAAACTATTCAAAAACCGATGCAATGGTTCTGTTGTTTTTTCAACTTTCATTCGTAACAAAGCGCCCTGCCATCCATCAACAAACATATTCGCTAACTCTTTAGTACAATGGCCTGATGAGACAGCACCCTCTTTCTGACCAGCAATAAAAAATTGTTCCAACGCGGTCACCCACGCATCCATGCACTCCTGTATATTTTCACGAACGCTTTCTGAAGAATCAGACATTTCCTGCGCCATATTTCCAAAGAAACATCCCCCCTTACACATAGAGTTCTCTCGCATCTCAATCATAGCGTTTATATATGATCTGAATCTTTCAATTGCAGAGCCATCTTGTGCAATTAAGAACGGATACATTAACTCTTTCGCTTGTTGCCTATAGTAAGACAGCACTTCAATTAAGAACGCCTCTTTATTCTCAAAGTAATGATAGAAAGATCCCTTCGGTACGCCAGCTTTCTTCAGGATGTCATTCAATCCTGCCCCATGATATCCCTTTTCATAAAAGATCTCATAGCCAGATTGTAACAACATATCTTTGGTGTTTGTGTTCATAAAACATAAACTAGACTGACTGGTCTATTTGTCAAGAACAATTTTAAATAAAACATAACGTCATATAAAATAAAGCGAGAATAATTAGAAACGAAAAACCAGTCTAGTGTTGAAACTAGACCGGTTTTTCTCCCCTTAACAAATATACTAACTCGACATTACATCATCGCCATACCTAAAGTATTGCAAGCCAGATGCCAAACAAGAAATAAACATAACATACTGATATATAACAATTATATAAAATATGTGATTTTAGTAATATATAACAAAATGAAGAAACTCTCAAATTGTCAAAACTATTTGAGACAAAAAGCACTTCCGCAGTAACATTGTCAGAAAACTGAGATAAATTTCTAAATATTAGGCGATGATTGCACCTGCATTATATAACGCATCCGCATCAAGGTCATTCAAACCATTAAGCTGTGCAACAGATTGGAAGCTCGCTCCACCAACGGCACCATTTGCATCTACTTGTACAAGTGTATCCCCGCTCGAATTCACAAACTGTACAAAATCATTAATATCACTCGCGCCATCCACAAACCCACTTAATAGATCACTTATATCAAGTGTATCTCCATCACCCAATGAATAATCATTGATCTGATCAACATCATTAAAGGCACTTGCGGCCTCAAAGACAAAAAGATCACGCCCAGCACCACCGTAAAGAGTATCCAAGCCATCACCGCCATTCAAAGTGTCATCAAATGGATCAGTGTAAGTAAAGCTACCATCCATAAGGTTCACATGATTTTGAAGTTCGGTTTGTGAGATTACTGAATTATAAATTGCTAAATCTGAGATTGTGCCATCAAAATAATGACCCGTGGTCCCATCTGCACCGTCATGGTAATAAGAGCCTCCATCAGAAAAACCAATTCCAATGTCACCGCTATGGGGATTCAGTGGGCCATCAATCACACCTGTTCCTACAAGCGCGCCATCTAAATACCCTCTAATTTCTCCTGCACCTGAATCAAGCACAAACGCCGCATGATATGTCGTTCCTGCCGTGATTGGTACATTAAGTGTAAACGGACCCCAAATCGCCCCATTCCCATCTCTGGCATTGAAATAAAGATCACCATCCTCAATATAAATCGCGATAGCATTAATAGTACCACCTTCTTCAAATATCACCTGACGACCTGTTGTTGTGTCTGCATTAAAGATCACCTCAATGGTGCGCTCTGCAACTGTTGCTGTGTTAATCTGGCTATTATCTGCGACTTGAATACGATCATTCACACCGTCAAAGTTGGCCGCGCTATCATCATTGGCATAAATTCCACCAACATTAAGGCTCACACCATTTTCAATCGTACCATTTGCGGCGCCTCCTAATGACCCAAGATTTACCGCAGTTGTCCCTGACGTGTCATCGAACTGCCAATAGGCTACTGGCGATGCATCCAAAATCTCACTATGCAACGTCCCAATACTTCCACCCACGGCGACAATCTGTTGCCCATCTGCATAAATCGTATCGTTACCGTCTCCACCGACAAGAACATTGTTTCCAATCCCACCAAAAATCGTGTCATTCCCTGCGCCACCATTAGCATCATCACTTCCCGCAGAAACATGAAGCTCATCGTCCCCGTCTCCACCAAACAATTGATCGTCCCCGTCATTGAATGAATTCGTACTTCCACCTGTTTGCATAGAATTGTAACGCGCGGCTAAAGTTGTTTGATCTAGTGCTACATTGTGAATAGCAACATCAGAAATACGTCCATCAAAGAAATGCCCATATCCACTTGCTGCTCCATCATGGAAATGGGTTGCATTATTCATTGCACCAATACCAATTTGTCCTGAATGCGAACTTAAAATTGTAAGTGCCGAACCTGAACCAACCAACACACCATTTACATACCCCTCAACAAACCCTGCATTCGTATCCATTACCAATGCTGCGTGATATGTCTCTCCCGCATTGATCGCCATATTAATCGTAAACGGACCCCACGGCGTACCGCTTCCATCACGAACATTGAAGTAAAGCTGACCTTCATCAATATAGATAACCATAGCATTGGTTCCACCACCTTCTTCGAACAAGACCTGACGCCCTGTCGTGGTATCTGCATTAAACACCAATTCAATGGTACGCTCTGTAATGTTACTAAGGTTGATAAGAGCGCTATTCGGAACAGAGATATAATCATTCACCCCATCAAAGTCCGCCGTTGTTTGACCGCCACTAAACAACGCAGCGTTCCCAAGCGTTACCCCACCGATATAAGTACTGTTTAATCCACCACCTGACCCAAGATTAACCGCAGTTGTTCCTGCAAGCTCATCCAATTGGAAATAAGCTACGGGCGTATCACCCAAAACTTGTCCCTCATACGTATCTGCATCTGGAATAATCGTGTTGTAAGCATAAATAATATCATTTCCTGCGCCACCGTTCAGAATATCTCCACCATCGCCACCATAAAGGAAATCATTTCCATCGCCACCGTTAAGCGTATCCGCACCGTCTCGGCCTTCTAAAATATCAGCACCAAGATCACCATTGAGAATATCATCCCCGTCATGTCCAACAAGGCGATCATCCCCGTCTCCACCATGAAGAGTATCGTTCCCGGCATCACCAATAAGTTGGTCGTTCCCCGCATCACCGAAAATCACATCATCGCCCTCATCTCCTGCGATCACATCATTTCCATCATCTCCATGAATAGTATCATTTCCTGCATACCCATGGATCACATCTTGATCCGCACCACCGTTAATCACATCGTCATCAGATCCACCGCTGATACGGTCATTTCCAAGACCACCATTAAGTGTATTTAATCCTGAATTCCCGTATAAAAAATCATCGCCATCTCCACCTTCGAGAAGATCATTCCCATCTCCTCCATAAAGGCGATCATTCCCTGCACCACCATAAAGTTCATCATCACCAAAATCCCCACGAAGCTGGTCAACGCCGTCGCCGCCATAAAGGATGTCATTTCCGTATCCACCCCAAAGCTTGTCATCCCCACCATCTCCATGGAGTTCATCATCACCAAATTTGCCTGAAATAAGATCATTATCATCCCCACCATGAATGATGTCCGTACCAGTTCCCCCGTAAAGGACATCGTTACCTGCAAGCCCATCAATGCTATTACCAAGATCTGTGGCAAACAATTTATCCGCTGCCGCTGTTCCGTACACAATTGGTGGGGCGATCCCTAAATCACCCGCAGTTTCATAATCGGAAAACTCTCCTTGGTCTAAAACAATGCTACCTGCACTGACACTTGCCCCGTTCGTGGCGGTAAAGGCCGTTAAATCAGCCGTTGTCCCACCCACATCAATATTTGAAAACGTTACTGTTCGTCCCCCCTCTGCACCACTATTGAGAAATACAAAGCGAAGTTGAGTATGGTTAAAAAGATCGGTATCAATATCGAATGAAAGAGTAGAGCTACTAGAACCAGCATAAAACTGGGAAAGTTTAGAGCCACCATAGTATAAAGCCACCTTCGGCGCCGAAGTGCCAAACGTCCCTAAAACATCAAATGTTAACGTAAAAAGTGCCATAATTATATTACCCTAAAAATACCCTACTCTTAGAGTATCAAGAAAAGGTTAAATTCATCTAATTTTAGATAAAATTGTACTTAATTTTTTATACATTATAACCCATTGATAAATATTAATATTTAAAAAACATACTACTTTAGCATAAGAAATTTCTAATGAATTATTGGCTATTATCTTGCCAAAAAAATCAGAGAAGGTAGAATTCTTCTCGTAAACACACACATTTACAAAAACCACTATAAAAGACCATTACAAAAAAAATTGGGCCACCCTATATGAACTCAGCACCAAGCCAACAAGACATTCGCGATAAATTCATCGCCTTCTCCTTTGCTGCATCAGATTTCCTTCTTGAAATCGATAAGCAGGGTACGATTATTTTTGCTGGTGGACAGGTAAAGTCACTCATCGGACTAAACAGCCAAGCGCTTGAGGGGAAAAACTGGTTATCCCTCTTCACAAACGAAACACATAACAACCTAAAAACGCTCATTCAGGGCGTACGTAAATCAGGACGCCTTGGTCCCCTCATGGTAGACATTCAAAATGAAAGTAACAACAAAACAAGTCGTGCTCTCATCATGGGAATGACACTTCCTGAAAACGATAATATTTACCTTGCGCTCAATGCCACACAATCGTTCCTCGACTTCCTAACAATCGGAGACAATAAAGACCATAGGCTCCTTAGTGAGAAAGAGTTTGAAAGCACCGCCATCAAGGCCTTTCAGTCCGCAAAAAAAGCAGGTAAAAATCTGGATATTACTTTTCTTGATACTGAAGAAATCGAAAAATATAAAGAAACACTTTCCATTGATGAGGCCAACCATTTTACTGAGAACATGCAGGCCATTATGAAGGAGCAATCCTTTGAAGGAAATGCAGCAAGCCAAGTTGACAGTGATAAATACGCGATTATCCATGACGATAGCGTAAACTCAGATTTTATTGAGAAAAAGATCAAGGATTTGATCGAGCGCACAAGTAACAATGCTAAAGACGTTGACGTCAAAAGTAAAACACTTGAAGCAGATATGGACAAACTAAATGAGCGCGAAGCCCGCCGTGCTCTTGTTTATACAATGAACCAAATGGAAAAAGAGGGAATCGACGCGGTAAGTGATGATTTAAGTAATAACTTCGATTCGTATCTACAAGAAAATGCAGCAAAAATCACCCGCTTAAAAGCCCTCATCAGCAACCAAGCCTTTAAACTAAACTACCAACCAATTGTGTTCCTCCCAAGCGAAGAAATTTGCCATTATGAAGCACTTCTACGCTTCAGTGAAAACCAATCCCCCTATGAAATGATCATTTTCGGAGAAGACATAGGAATTGCACCAGACATAGATATGGCCGTTTTAAAACAAGGAGTTGGATATACACAAGCACAGTTAAAAAGAGGAAACGGCGTTAAAATCGCCATCAATTTATCTGGGCAATCAGTACAAAGAGCAGGATTTTTTGATGACCTTCTAAAAATTCTTGATGATACAGGATGCGGACCTGACAATCTCCTCTTCGAAATCACAGAAAGTACTGCAATCGAAGATTTATCAAAAGTGAATGTTGAAATTCAACGCCTAAGAACGCGTGGATTCGAAGTTTGCTTGGATGATTTTGGCGCGGGATCTGCCTCTTTTCAATACCTAAACGGATTGGATATTGATTGCGTAAAAATTGACGGAAAATATGTACGAGACGCACTAAATTCTGCACGTGATGAAGCCATGATTCGCAACCTTGCACGCATGTGCCAAGATTTGGGTGTAACAACAATCGCTGAAATGATCGAAACCGAAGAACAACTCGACTATATGGTTTCTATCGGTGTAGACAAAGGGCAAGGATGGTTATTCTCCAAACCACAAGCTCAAGCTAAATACACAAAAAGACAGAAATAGCCTAGATAATTATTTAGCAGTATCTCTATCAAAAAGTTAATGCGAACAGGGTTTCTGTGATTTGTAATATTCTTATTACAATCGTTTATTTGTGAAGATCAATATAAAATGGAGCGGGTGACGGGAATCGGACCCGCATGTTCAGCTTGGAAGGCTGACGTTCTACCATTGAACTACACCCGCAACATGTTCTAAGAAGAACAAGAGCTACAAAACAAAATTTCGCCCCTAAAGTCAATTCTTGTTTTTAACTTTTTCGAGTTTTTTCGCCTTTTTAGGTGTTTTTCGAGTTTTTTTGGCCTCATCAACATCATATTTGAACGTCAACTCGCCTTTTTTGAAATCAATTAAGACCGCTCCACCCGATTTTTCAAGTTTTCCAAACAGCAATTCATTGGCTAACTCTTTCTTGATTTTTTCTTGAATTATACGCGCTAATGGACGTGCACCCATTGTTGGATCATACCCTTCTTTCGCCAAATACTCTCGTGCATCATCGGACAAGGTAATGATCACATTCTTCTCAGACAGCAAGGCTTCTAATTGCATCACAAATTTATCAACGACTTTTGCCACCGTTCTCTGGCTCAAAGCTTTAAACGGTACAATCGCATCCAATCTATTTCTAAACTCTGGCGAGAAGGTTCTGTTTATATCCTCCAAATGATCATGGTCACTATGCTCTGCACCAAACCCCATTGGGGCCTTCGCAAAACTCTCCGCTCCTGCATTTGTCGTCATAATTAAGATCACGTTTCTAAAATCAACAGTTTTACCGTTATTATCTGTCAACTTCCCGTAATCCATAACCTGAAGAAGAATATTATAAATATCTGGATGTGCTTTTTCAATTTCATCTAATAACAACACACAATGCGGATGTTGATCAACTTTATCAGTAAATAAACCACCTTGATCAAATCCAACATAGCCTGGCGGTGTTCCAATCAAACGTGCCACTGAATGTCGTTCCATATACTCGGACATATCAAAACGCGCTAATTCAACGCCAAGTGTCTTCGCCAACTGCTTACACACTTCTGTTTTACCAACCCCTGTAGGACCAGAAAACAAGTAAGACCCAATTGGCTTCTCAGGATCACGTAAACCCGCACGCGCCATCTTAATAGAGTCTGCAATAACCTCTATTGCATCATCTTGATCAAACACCAAAGTTTTAAGATCCCGCGTAAGGTTGGCAAGAATTTCTTTATCATCTTTAGACACTGACTGTGATGGCATGCGTGCAATCATCGCCACAACACCTTCAATGTCTTTCTCTGTAATAATCTTTTTACGCTGATCTTCAGGAACCAACATCTGCGCCGCCCCTACTTCATCAATAATATCTATGGCCTTATCAGGAAGCTTCCGATCACCGATATAACGATCTGATAACTCAACCGCGACACGCAATGCCTCTGGTGTATATTCAATCTTATGGTGTTTTTCAAAATATGGCTTCAGGCCCTGTAGAATTTTGATGGTATCTTCAACACTTGGCTCTTCCACATCAATTTTTTGGAAACGACGCACCAACGCGCTGTCCTTTTCAAAGTAATTTCTGTATTCCTTATATGTCGTTGACCCCACACAACGGATATCTCCATTGGCAAGCGCAGGCTTCAAAATATTAGATGCATCCATTGCCCCACCACTGGTTGCCCCAGCACCAATAATCGTATGAATTTCATCAATGAACAATATAGAATTATCAATCTCCTGAATTTCTTTAATCACCATCTTAAGGCGCTCTTCAAAATCTCCACGGTAACGTGCTCCTGCAAGCAATGCCCCCATATCAAGCGAAAATATGCGCGCTGTTTTTAAAACATCAGGCACTTTTTCTTCAATAATTAACTTAGCGAGCCCTTCCGCAATCGCTGTTTTTCCAACACCTGGCTCACCAACATATAACGGGTTGTTTTTGGAACGACGGCATAAAATTTGGATGGTTCTATTAACCTCATGATCACGCCCAATAAGTGGGTCAATTTTTCCAGATAACGCCTTACTGTTCAAATCCACACAATACGTGGCCAAAGCGCTCTTTCCCTCGCCATCGGACGATGTGCCATCAAAACTCTCATCTTCAACCGACTGTGGCAATGTATTTACACCATCTTGTGATCCTGTGGCTTTGGCAATGCCATGTGAAATATAATTCACCGCATCAAACCGTGTCATTTCTTGCTCTTGTAAAAAGAACACAGCGTGAGATTCTCTCTCAGAAAACAATGCCACAAGAACATTTGCCCCCGTAACTTCTTCGCGACCTGCCGATTGCACATGAATAGCAGAACGTTGTAAAACACGTTGAAATGCCGTTGTTGGTTTAGATTCTTCGGTGTTTGTTCCCTCTAAATAAGTGAGCTCTGTATCTAAATAATGGGTTAATTTTTCACGAATTTCGTTTAAAGACACACCACATGAACGAAGAACAGCCATCGCATCTTGATCTTCAGTCAGAGCAAGCAACAAATGTTCCAAAGTTGCAAATTCATGTTTACGTGTGGCCGCTGATGACAACGCACGATGCAGTGTTTGTTCCAAATTACGTGAGAGCATAAACTACTCCTTTTCCATGATACATTGAAGAGGTTGCTCATTAGCACGAGCAAAATCCATGATTTGAACCACCTTGGTTTCGGCAATCTCGAAGGTAAAGATACCACAAATGCCTACGCCCCGTCGATGCACATGCATCATAATATCGGTAGCTTCCTGTTTATTCTTATTGAAAAACCTTTCCAAAATATGAATAACAAACTCCATAGGCGTATAATCATCATTCAAAAGAAGGACTTTGTACAAATCAGGTTTCTTTGTTTTTGGGCGTGTTTTCAACAAGATATTTGTCTCATCTTCGCCAAATCCATCACCATCATCATGGTGCTCATCCTCACCATCGGACAAAACCCAGTGCATCGTATTATCTAAATCTATTTTTTCATCTTTATAATTCATGCAATCAATATAGAGCATCACATCCCAATATTTAAGAGCGAACTACAAAAATACATATTAATTTACCTCCCCTTGAATAAAAGATAATCTATGCAAAACTAAACGCAGACGATTTACTCATATAAACAACAACAAAATCATTCATCATGCGTCCATACAACCTTTCAACAACGAAAATCATCCTCTGGGGCGTCGCGCTTGCTTTTCTCACCAACATTCCCTTTTACGCATGGATTTTCAACACACACTGGAGTTGGACGTCAGGTTTCCCCCTTGGTTGGGTCGGCATGGGCATGGTCTATATGGCAACTTTTTTCCATGAAATCGGACATACCATATTCATGTGGTTTTACGGATACCCCACGATACCAACCTTTGACTTTGAGCATGGCGGCGGAATGGCATGGGCATTTTCTGGACAGCAAGTGCCAATTCTTCTGATGGTTTGGGGTGGAATGGCATACGGGTTATGGCGCTTACGCGAACACAGGTCTCTCCAAGCAGGTATTATTTTACTAGCGCTTTTAAATGTCACTCTTGCCTTTAACGACAACCACGCCATCGTATTTGACTTTATGGGGCCTGCCTTTGAATGCGTGGTTGCCTCCTTCTTTCTATACCGCGCCTTGTTCAATCTCGCCCCACGTGGAGATTTAGAACGGTTTCTCAATGCATTCTTTGGGTTTGGAATGATCTTTCAAGTCTTCATAAATGCTTACGGGCTTCTCAAAAGCGAAGCCTTTCGCCTCGTTTATTACCAGCAAAAAGGCTCTCATGGGTTTGGGGATTTTGACAAAATTGCCGATAGAATATCTGTCTTAAACTTTGATGGTGTAGTGACCATATGGATTCTTGTAAATACCGCCTGTTTGATTATTCCTTTTGCGCTCTTCATCGTACATTCAAAAAACTCTGATGTACCAATAGACTCACGCTGAGATTAAGGATACACTGGTCATAACAACACGCTATATGGTATCATGGTCTAAGGACTGAGATGCCCTCACCAGACACTACAATAATTATAAAACATGAAAAAGAGCGCGCAAACGATGTATAGAAAAAACATACTATCATTGATACTATTTTCCATTCTTACTTTGGGGCTATCATCCCAAGCGTTTGCAAACAAGAAATATGCCTCAATTGTAATGGATGCTGATACGGGCGTAATTTTGTCCCAAAGCCGAGCTGACAAAAAACTTCACCCCGCATCCCTAACAAAAATAATGACTCTCGTGATGGTTTTTGATGCGCTTGAAACAGGTAAAATTGGGTTACGAGATCGTGTGCGTATTTCATCTCGCGCGGCCTCCATGGTACCAAGTAAACTTGACCTTCCCGCAGGATCCTCAATTCGTGTTCAGGATGCTATTTATGCGCTTGTCACAAAATCTGCCAATGATGTGGCCGTTGCCCTTGCGGAACATGTTGGAGGATCAGAGCGAAACTTTGCACGTCTCATGACAACCAAAGCCCGTGAAATTGGCATGAAAAACTCATATTTTGTGAACGCCTCTGGTCTTCACGACAGACGCCAAATCAGTACAGCGCGCGACATGGCAAAACTAGGGCGTTACTCTGTTTACCGCTATCCAAAATACTATAAGTACTTTTCATTGGCCTCTTTCAAATATCGCGGCAAAACATACAAAAATCACAACAAGCTTCTCGGCACATATAACGGCGTAGACGGCATTAAAACTGGATATGTAAACGCATCAGGGTTTAACCTTGTGGCATCCGCAGAACGTAACGGTCGCCGCATTATCGGGGTTGTCTTCGGTGGAAGATCATCAAAACGCAGAAACGACCACATGGTCGTATTGCTCGATAAGGGATTTTCTAAAGTTGGTCGCCTTCGTATTGCTCGAAAATCTGTACCAAAACCAACGATGAAGCCAAATCAACATACAGCACAGCAAGTGGCCTCCGTCTCAACATCTAAAAAAATGAAGACACTTAAAGTTACACAAACAAGCTTTGAACAGGGTGATATTGACCCAAAAACAAGCACGAGATTTGATACTGGATTTATGGCACTCAAAGCACATAAGAAGTTCTTAAACAATCGCTATAACACGACGAAATCATTGGGAACACTTAAGACTACTCAAAAAAAACCAGCGTCACAAAAACAAACTATGGTGTCAAAAACACCTGACACACAACCATTTGGCACACAAATTGATCCTCAAAATATATGGGGCGTTCAGATCGGCGCATTCAACAGTCACATTGCAACGGAAACAGCCGTAAAAACAGCCAAACGCCTTCTTCCTGAATCCCTCAGATATGCACAAAACACCATATCACCTTTGATCGGTGCAGGATCACAACGCATCTACAGAGCACGTCTCACAGGATACTCAAAGACAGATGCTGAAAAAGTATGTACCTATTTCCAACAATGCATGCTCATCTCTCCATCAGCACAATCAACACATTAAAGCTTGAGTGTGAGAGGTTTAAAAATGGCCAAAACATCTCATCCCAACACTCAATCGGGAAATATAATCTTCTTCATATTGCTTGCCGTTGCACTTATGGCAGCGCTTTCTTTCACCATCATGCGTGGGGACGGTGGAAACCACAGCATTGATCGCGAGAAACTAATCATCTACTCCACTGAAGTCGAGCAATACGGTGCAGAACTTTCTCAAGCAGTGAAAATTATTTTAGAATCTGGAAAAAGTGAAACTGAAGTTACCTTTGCTCACGCCGATGCCCCTACAGAATATGGGGACGCAGGCGCACTTCCTACTGATACCCAAATTTTTTCAATTTCTGGCGGACAAGCTGAATATCGGCTACCAAAAGCAGATATTTCAACGGCTTCAAACTGGGAGTTCTACGGTCAATCAAACATGCCTCAAGTTGGTTCTGCAAACGCAGATCTTATTGCTGTTCTTCCTAATGTAACCAAAGATTTTTGTGATGTATTCAATCGCCGTATAGGTTTGGATATCACAACAACATATCCAGATGATCCAGCAACATGCTTTAAAGGCTTCGCCTTCGATAGGTATAATGGCACATATAACGCTACACCAAACACTTTAGACACAAGTACATTCAGCCTCATGCCCGCGCTTCGCGCCTGCGTCTCCTGTAATAGCGCCACACCAAATATTTATTACAACATCTACATGGTTCTCTACGAACGGTAATAAGCCCCCTCTTTCCAAAACAAATACAAAATAATTATTGCGTAAAAGCCCCGCTTTTCCTATATAAGAGGCATGAGAAAAAAAATAGCGATTGCGAGTGATCACGGTGGCGTTGATCTAAAGGATTTTCTAAAGAATGAAACATTCAGTATTGATATTGAATGGATTGATTTAGGAACGAACTCTAGCGAGTCTGTCGACTACCCAGACTTCGGCTATAAACTCGCTGATTTTGTAGCAACAGACCAAGCAGAATATGGAATTGCAATTTGTGGAAGTGGCATAGGTATAAGCATTGCCTGCAACCGAAATGAAGATATTCGCGCAGCAGTATGCACAGACTCAACAATGGCGCGCTTAACACGCATCGACAATGACGCAAACGTCTTATGTCTTGGCGCACGTATCATCGGTGAGGTAATTGCAAAAGACATCGTTGAAACATTTATTACAACTGAATTTGAAGCTGGCGGACGCCACGAACGACGCATGAAAAAACTTAAACAATCACATTAACAACGGACACGACAAACCAAACGAGGAGTATGAACCATGGGTGAAGCAATGACACAAGACACATCAAATGAATTTTTCGAAGCAGACTTGGCACAAATCGATCCAGAGATTTATCAAGCAATCCAAAAAGAACATAAACGTCAACAAGATCAAATCGAGTTGATTGCTTCTGAAAACATTACATCACGCGCAGTGCTTCAAGCACAGGGGTCAATCATGACCAACAAATACGCGGAAGGATATCCTGGAAAAAGATACTACCAAGGATGTGAACATGTTGATGTTTCTGAAAGCCTCGCAATCGAGCGCGCAAAACAACTCTTCGGATGTGAATTTGCCAACGTACAACCAAACTCTGGCTCACAAGCCAACCAAGGTGTTTACACTGCACTTCTTCAGCCAAACGACACAATATTGGGTATGTCACTTGCGGCAGGCGGTCACTTAACACACGGTGCCGCACCAAACCAATCTGGTAAATGGTTCAACGCTATTCAATATGGCGTGAAAGAAAGCGATGGCCTCATCGACTACGATGAAGTAGAAGCACTTGCCATTGAACACCAACCAAAAATGATTATTGCCGGTGCATCAGCTTACCCACGTGTTATTGACTGGGCACGCTTCCGCGAAATCGCAGACAAAATCGGCGCAATACTTTTTGTCGACATGGCGCATTACGCAGGTCTTATTGCGGGTGGTTCATATCCTTCACCATTCCCTTATGCAGATGTCGCAACAACAACAACGCATAAAACTCTCCGCGGACCACGTGGTGGAATGATTTTGACCAACGATGCAGCGATTGCAAAGAAAGTTAACTCAGCAATTTTCCCAGGAATCCAAGGCGGACCTCTTGAACATGTCATTGCAGGTAAAGCTGTTGCATTCAAGGAAGCATTAACACCTGGCTTTAAATCATACGCACAAGACATCGTAACAAACGCACGCATCTTGGCAGACAAATTGATTGAAGGTGGACTAGACATCGTGTCTGGCGGAACAGATTCTCATATCGTTCTTGTTGATCTTCGTCCAAAAGGACTTACAGGTAAAGTTGTCGACTTGGCACTAGAAAATGCTGGCATTACATGTAACAAAAATGCAGTACCTTTTGATCCAGAAAGTCCTTTCGTAACATCAGGTATCCGTTTGGGAACACCTGCTGGAACAACACGTGGCTTTGGACCTGCTGAGTGGCGCGAAATTTCAGACCTTATTCTTGAAGTCGTAGACGGCGTAAAAGAAAATGGCGCGGAAGGAAACGCACAAGTTGAAGCAAGTGTAAAAGCCAAAACAAAGGCCCTATGCGCACGCTTCCCAATCTATTCTCAAGCAATCGCATAAATGAAATAGGATAGATACTTATGAAGTGCCCTTTTTGCGGAAATGAAGAAAGTCAGGTTAAGGACTCTCGCCCAACAGAAGATAATTCTTCTATAAGACGTCGTCGTGCGTGCCCCTCGTGTGGCGCACGCTTCACGACATTTGAGCGTGTCCAACTACGTGACTTGATCGTAATAAAAGCGGAAAATAAAAAAGAAGTCTTCAACCGCGATAAGGTACTAAAATCTATGAATATCGCGCTACAAAAGCGTCCTGTTGAGGCAGAGAGAATTGAACGTGCCACAAATAGTATAGTACGCCAGCTCGAGTCTCTAGGTGACGCAGAAATTCCATCGCGTACAATTGGTGACTATGTCATGAAGGCACTCGCCAACTTGGATACTGTGGCGTATATTCGATATGCATCTGTTTATAAAGATTTTAGAAATCCTGATGATTTCAATGAATTTTTGGAAGATGTTAAGTCCATACAAAACCTATCACATGAGGCGGATGAATAAATGTTTTCGGGTATTATTACAGATATAGGAACTATTCAATCCTACGAAAAAAAGGGCAACGAGATAACGCTTGTCATTGAGACAAACCTGCCTTTAGAAACATATAACAAAGGCGCATCAATTGCATGCTCTGGTGTTTGTCTAACAGTTAATCGTTCAGACATTGGACACTTCCGTGTTGATATCTCCGCAGAAACATTCAAACTGACCAACGCATCAGAGTGGAAAGAGGGCTATAAATTAAACCTTGAATCCTCTCTACGTATGGGCGATGAAATTTCAGGACACATGGTGTTTGGTCATGTAGATACTCAAGCGAAAATTATTTCAATCAAAGATGATGGCTCCTCAAAGCGTATAGTCTTACAAGCTCCCGACAAATACAAAAAGTTTTTCGCCATAAAAGGCTCTGTCACACTTGATGGAATTTCTCTCACCATAAATGAAGTTGACGGTGATACTTTTGGTGTAAATATCATTCCACATACATGGAAACACACAACACTTTCTAACCGTAAAGCCGGCGATACACTTAACCTAGAGGTTGATATGCTTGCCCGTTATGTGGATCGTATGATCAATGCCCATACGGAAGCCAATAGAGAAAAAGGAAACAACGCGTGAACCTTTCTGTGTCTCCCTCTACAAAATCACAAGACCCTGAAATTGCTTCCGTCGAAGCAATTATTGAAGATATGAAAATGGGGCGACCTGTCATTATCATCGATGATGAAAATCGCGAAAACGAAGGGGACATTATTGTTGCGGCTGAACACGCAACGCCAGAAAATATAAATTTTATGGCACGCTTCGCACGTGGTTTAATTTGTTTAGCAATGGCGCCGGACCTCGTTGACAAGCTTAGTCTCTCTTTAATGGGTACCCCAGAAGATCTCTATAAAACAGCCTTCACAATGTCAATTGATGCGCGTGAAAATATAACAACAGGAATTTCTGCCTTCGATCGTTCACATACAATTCAACTTGCAATCAAAGATGACATCACAGCCAAAGATTTTGTCACACCGGGGCATATATTCCCCCTTCGTGCGAAAGAAAAAGGTGTTCTCGACAGAAATGGTCACACAGAAGCAGGCGTAGATTTTGCCCGCCTTGCTGGATTAACCCCGGCTGCTGCAATTTGTGAAGTCATGAATGATGATGGACATATGGCACGCCTTCCAGATTTACAAAAATTTGCAGCCAAACATAATCTAAAAATCGGAACTATCGCTGATCTTGTCAGATATAGGAGAGAAAACCATGTCTAAAGCACCACACATACTCATTGTAGAATCTCGGTTTTACAATGAAATTGCCGATCCTCTTCTTGAGGGCGCAATAGAAACACTAAAAGCCAATGGTGTGACATACGAAGTCATCACCATTCCAGGTGCAATGGAAACACCTGCGGCGATTCAATTCGCAGCAACAAATAAGACTGAAAAAAAATATGATGCATATATAGCATTGGGATGTGTCATCCGCGGGGAAACTTCGCACTATGAAACAGTATGCAACGAAGCTTGCCGTGGGTTAACGGATGTAGCTCTCAAACATAGTCTTGCCATCGGAAATGGGATTTTAACCGTTGAAAACCGTGAACAAGCAATAGCCCGTGCCGATATAAACAGAAAAAACAAAGGTGGTGGAGCCGCTCACGCAGCTCTTGCCATGCTCAAATTAAAAGAAACTTACAAACTGGCTTAATGAAAATGACACAGACAAAAGAAAAAACTGCGACCAAAGAAAATATCGCGAAGAATACATCGGCACGACTCCATGCGGTACAAGCCATCTATCAAATTCAATCAACGGGCCACAAGGCCAAAGACGTAATTCCTGAATACAGGGAGCATCGCTTTGGTATGGAAGTGGATGGTGAAAAATATATTTATCCTGACGATACTTTATTCACCAAAATTGTATCTGGTGTAGAATCACGTAAAAGCGACCTTCTTTCAATTTTAGAAGAAAATTTAAAAAAAGACGATCAAGCACGCAATGTTGAAGATCTATTGAAATGTATTCTTCTATGCGGAACACTCGAAATTTTAGATCACAATGACATTGATGCACCAATCATTATCAATGATTATATAGAAGTAACAAAAGCTTACTATGGGAATGCTGAAAGTGCTCTCGTCAACGCCACACTTGATGGATTTCAAAAAATCATCCGCGTCTAATCTCCTCCCCAAATAGACACTCCTATTTTTACATTTTCTTAACTTTAGAACTTTATAATAAAAGCATAAGGGTTCAATTACGTTAAAGAAATCAGGGTAGGACTAAGTCAAATGAAAAAATTAGGGTTATGGGTCTTCGTTATGGGGCTGACACTGTGTGTCGGTTTAGGGACTTATTTTTATTTCGGTAGCTCACAAGCTGTGGCATCTCTCGATGCGCACGCAAAAGTTACACATTCCAAAAAAGTTGATCAGGCAAAAACCAAAAATGCCGACTTTGTCGAGCTTCAACCACTCATCCTTCCAATTATCGATAAGTACGGCGTTTCACAAGTTGTTAGTCTTGTTGTTGCACTTGAAATCGAGAATAAAGAATACACAGAAACCATCATAAAATTGGGACCAAAGCTAAAAGATGCTTACATCCAGGATATGTATGGTGCGCTCAATAACAAGGCCGCAATGAGTGGTGGCGTTGTCCAAGTTGGGATGATCAAGCACAGATTGAAAAAAGTTACAGATGAAGTTTTAGGAAAAAATGTTGTCACAGATGTCCTGTTACAGGTGGTACAACAACGTCCAATATAACAAGTTTACTTAGTACGGCGGATTGAACCCTGTCAGAATAACCTTAGAGGCCTCGGTAAAATGAGGTCTTTTTTTTGTCTAAGATAAAAATTATGTTGCATCCCTCCCCCATTTTATGTTTTCCTGTATAGGTTAAGTCTTTAATTTTTAGAAAACTGGATAACAAGTTTAAATGACAAACACCAATACGACATGGAAAAACTCTCAGAATGTTGTGCGCAATTATCGTACAGCAACATCTGCGATTCCTTGCGGTATGTCATCCAATATTAAACATGTTCGCCACACCTCTGGCAAAAATTAAAGACTGACGAATATATTAACTGTCGGTCAAATCTCAAGAGCCGATAGTTACCAAAAGACCCATCAAAATCTTTCACCAACTATTTTCTTTCTGAAATTTGATCGTCATCAACAAAAGAAAGAACTCGCTATGCGTGACGTTATAGAAATAGAACCAAATACTGGCTTTATCCTAAAAACCAGTCGTCTAAATATTGTTCTCTCTACCCTACAAGTTGAAGATCAGGGTGAAGATCAGAACGAAATCATAAAATTTGAAGCACGAACAAATGATATGGGCGAATATGTTGGTCACGCAATGCTAAAAATTTCTAAAGAATGTTTTGGAAAAGTTGGGGAACTCACTTATGAGCTAGAGCCTAATTTTCGCGGTCAATGTTTTGCTACTGAAATGCTCAGAAGCGTAATCGCCTACACTTACGCAGAGCGTGAATTGGTAAGCCTCTACGGACTAGCCCCTGACAGAAACCTAGCAGCACAATACGTCTTACAGCGTATTGGGTTTGCACTAAACGAAGAGTTAGATGGCTTCATACGCTACGTGGCATGGAATCCAATTTTCCAAACAACACAAGAAGCATAGAGGTTAAAATGACACAAAAAAAAGAAGAAGCGCATATTGATCCAATATTAATTGATATACCGCTGCCAATCATCACACCGCGCCTTCTCCTTCGCCCCCCACAACAGGGCGATGGAAAGGCGTTGTTTGAGGCAAAGAAAGACAGTGCAACAGAGCTTAAAAGTTGGATGCTTTGGGCAAAGGGTGACTCAAGCGAGCAAGATGAAGAAATTCTCGTACGAAATAAGTATATAGATTTCTTAAAACGCGAAGACCTCATGCTTTTTGCCTTTGATCGCACACGCCCCGACTATTTGATCGCAGGAACAGGACTCCATCGTTTTAATTGGAAAACCCGTGTATTTGAAATCGGCTATTGGGTTCGTACACCAGACACAGGAAAAGGCTATGCCACAGAACTCACAAACGCCCTCACCCGATATGCCTTGGAAGCACTCGGCGCAACCAAAATTACAATCGGTCATGCGGACAAAAATGATAAAAGTCGCAATGTGATTCAAAAGCTTGGGTTTAAGCAAGAAGGAATACGGGAAAAAGAACACCTCCTTCCCACTGATGACCTCGTGGATGAATACATCTACAACCGTTTTGATACAAAGGGATTACCTGATTTGAATGTAAGTTGGGGAACAGAATAAATGACTGAAATCACAAATAATATATTTGTGCATTTTTCCTCTTGTATTTCTCATGGAATACGCTAAAAAAGGGGTCTCTTGAATAAGGAGCGCGGGTGTAGCTCAGGGGTAGAGCGCAACCTTGCCAAGGTTGAGGTCGAGGGTTCGAAACCCTTCACCCGCTCCATTTTCAAGAACTTTCCTTCTAAAAATCATCGTGAAATGAATAAGAGCAATCTTTTGCTCTACTTTCTCATATCTAATTCCCATAATCATTGACAACATACGTATAATTATGTCAGATATAATGAATAATAATAATAAAAAATAGAAGGTGTACGAAATATTATGTCTCAATCTGCGTATAGTGAAGAAACTAAAAATATAGTTGAAATAGAAAAGCCAATTGCGATCATCATTGCAAAGCTACCAGAATACAGCCAAGTAGTTGAAGAAAACACATGTGTTCCATCTCTGAAATACCATAAACAGAGCCAAAAATGGGAAATCGGATACGATGTACAAGGAAACCAAGATCCAATCATTGGGTTTCTAGATCGCATGAACAATCTGAACATCAGTGGTATTGCGATTGATACCAGTACAAAGAAAATCCTCGCAGACAACATCTCCGATGTTCAAAAGCTAATAGAAGCTTATATTCAAAACAACCCAGATCAAATTCCCACAGAAGAGGTGGATGCACTTAATGGTGTCTATAAAGATGCCCTGTCTGGAGTAGAGGGGGAAGAAAAAACGCGCTCTGAAAATGATATATCCCTTATTCACATGGTTGCCCAACTTCCTCTTCATCAAATAGTAGTCGGTCGTTTCTCTGTAGGTTTTAGAGAAACTAGCGACGGCATTCACCAAATTATATACACACCTGAATCTGGCGAAGCAAAAGATGAAATTGAGCTTTTCCTGTCTCGCATAGAGCCCCTTAAAATCGAGGGAATATCTTCAAACGGACTTACCCTTTCTGCCACAAACATAGGGAGCTTAGAGCGTCTGGTAGAAAATTACATTGAACATGATCCGGTACAAATTGGTGGAGAGAAGATTGTAGAAATTACAAACGCTTATCTTGCCTATAAAAGCGATCAGCTAGAAGAAATAAAAGACGATCTGACGACACAACATAATGGTGATCCCTCTGTCTTGGATTTTGAAGAATACACTCCATATCCACGCTCTACATATGCCCTCTATAGAGGCTTTGAAGCAGTACTTGCACATTATGGAAGTCAGGTCGATAACCTTAGTGATCCTGAAAATATTTTAAGCATAGCTTGGAATATTACTGAGGATGAAAGTAACTTCTTTATCTTTGTAGACGCCATTGAAGGTGAACCCGTTAACCCACTTAAAAAACGAGCAAAAGAACTCACTGGACAATTGATAAACCTTGCAGAATCAACAGTAGAAATGACCTGTGTTTACCTTGAAGAACAGAACCAATGCCGTATTCAAATCAGTAGCGCAAACATTGTTGGCATCAAAAATATTGTGAAATCCTATTACAATGCCGCACAAATATCAGAAAATCCAAAAACAGATGAAGCTTTCTCTTACTTAAAAACAAGCTTCCTACTCGGTGATACCCGAAACATTCTTCCCGCTGAAACTTTACTTGCCCTGCCTGCAAAACCTATTATCACGGCCAAAGAGCTCGATATCACACCTCAACCAATTACAATCAACGAGATCGAGTCCATCATGACCTCTGAGATTAGGCATGATCTTATTGATAACAGCAACCCCGTATATAACCCGCAATTTAACGCGCACTAAATAAGGGAATAAGACAGACATGAAAAAAAATAGCCCTCAGAACAAAGTACGTATCGCAGAAACATCAATTTCTGAATTCGTTTCACGCATCCCGCAAATAGGATTTTCCATCCCTCCTTATACCTCAGATCTTGTCAGAAGCCCTGACGGCATGTTCGGTGTTGCCTTTCTTCCTTGTGACAATAAATCCGAAATTGATCAATTCTTAGACAGTGTTAAAAAACTTGAGATTGAAGGGATCAGTATTGATGAAGAACACAACGTGCTTTTCACCAATGACATAGAAAATTTTCAAAATATGATTGCAGCATATGTAACACGCAACCCCGATCATATAGATGCCCCTCACCTTGAAAAAATGCTCAAACGATATGAAAGCATCCTAAATAAATTAGATGTAGGCACTGCCAATACGGAGCAAAACATTTCGCAATACACTCTTGATGTACCAACACCACTCATTGATATGAAGTATCGACGTAGCGCCTACATTCTCACAACTGCTCTCGAAAATATTGCTGAAAGCGTAATGTATGAAGGTCCTTCTTCCGAAGTAGGCGATGTAGAGCTCTTCACAGAATACGATGAAATTAACGACGTACAACACTTTGATGTTGGGTTTGAAAGAGAAGGAAACGTAGAGAACTGTAAGGGCATAGATATAATGAATGAATTATGCGATCGCCTCCTTGACCTTAACCACACACAAAACGTTGTAATACGAAGGGAAGATACAGATAAAGCACATTTCGTACATGTATCCAGCGACAACCCCATTGACCTAAAAAATCTGATAGTACGTTACTACTATCAATATGATTTATTTGGTCCAGAAGATGTAATCGTTGCGCAAAGCGGTACAGAATTCAAAGAAGCACGCGAAGAAGAACTTTCAGAAATTCGGGACGAGTATAACAAGTCAGGAAAACTTGATCTCGATCTTCTACCGATGCGAGCATACACTTCACATGAAGAAATGCTCGAAAATTATCAGGCAGGAAGTAATGCCATAATGGATGTCAGCCTTGCTGAAATCGAAGGAATTATACGGCATGAACAAGGGTCAGTGCCACAAGAACATAAGAATGGTGCTTACCTCCCCTATGCATTACATTAGAATTCACCCTTACGCTAATGTATAAAATAAAGGGCTAAAAACATGCATGCACGTAACCTAGCCCTTTATATTCAAAATTTAATTTAAGCCGCTTCTGCTTGGAGAGACAAGAAATAGTCCATCATGGCTACTTTTATCTGTTCAACTCCTTTTTGAAGCTCTTCCTCAGATATTTCTCCATCTTGATCTGCATCTAAAGCATTAAATACAGCTTCATCACTTTCTGCAGAATCACTGAGAATATCTTCTAATATAGAAGAGACATCATCATTAGACGCAGGGGGAGG
>JQIA01000155.1_pt1 | contig 30919 bp, 23 predicted proteins | sample 811431 | NCBI WGS metagenome assembly JQIA01 (sample SAMN02998118, study PRJNA258478) | marine sediment metagenome | biome: marine; feature: seafloor; material: sediment; isolation source: oil-polluted sediment collected from 3 locations (0.5 km, 0.7 km and 0.9 km)... | place: USA: Gulf of Mexico ...
CTACAGCAATAAATTGATATTTATTTTGAATTTAATTAAGAATTAAGCATTCATAATTAAGAATTGCTATATAATATTATTTTAAGAAATAATTGTATTAACCAGTTTCTTACAATCAGAAAAATTACTTTAGAAGATGTTTGTTATAAATAGTCATTTTTTATATTTATTAAGACGATAACGAAAAGCACCAATTTTCATACCCAATAATTGAGCAGCTTTAGTTTTATTATTATTAGCTTGTTTTAGAGTATTAAATATTGTTTCTCGTTCAATTTCTTTGAGTAGTGGATCAAGAAACTCATCTTTATTTAAATTATTGAATTGTATAATTTTATCTTTTGGCAATTGTAAATCATCAACTGTAATTCTACTATTTTCACAAAGAGTTATTGCTCGTTCTAAAATATTTTCCAATTCTCTTACATTACCAGGAAAAAAATGCTTGGTTAATGCCGTTATTGTTTCTGGTAAGACAGAAATTTTTTGATTAGTTGCAAATTTTTTTAAAAAATGTTCAATTAGATCAGGAATATCTTTAGTACGCTTCCGTAATGGTGGAATATATAACTCAATCACATTAATTCGATAAAATAAATCTTGCCTAAATTTACCAGCTTTTACTAGCTCAGCCAAATCAGAATTGGTAGCACTTAATATCCGCACATCTATTGGAATTTCTTTGGTAGCTCCAACAGGACGGATAGTTTTCTCTTGGATAGCTCGCAAAAGTTTGACTTGCATTGACAATGGTAAATCAGCCACTTCATCTAAAAATAAAGTTCCTCCAGAAGCAATTTGAAATAGACCTAATTTATCTGTATTTGCACTAGTAAAACTACCTTTTTTATGGCCAAAAAATTCACTTTCCATTAATTCTTGTGGAATTGCTCCACAATTGACAGCAACAAAAGGATTGTTAGCCCTAACCCCATTATTATGAATCATCCGGGCGACAATTTCTTTACCAGTGCCAGATTCACCTGTAATATAAACTGGAGTTTGAGTTCTAGCTAACTTTTCAATTTTATTCCGAACATTTCGCATAACATCAGATGTACCAATTAAATCTACTTTTTTAGTAGATGTTTCTGATAGTTTTAATGCTGAACCAACTAAATTTCGTAGTTCTTTTAAATCTTTAAATGGTTTAGAAATAGAATCAAACGCTCCTGCTTTCATGGCCCTAACAGCTGTTTCCATATTACCATGAGCAGTAATCATGGCTACTGGAGTATATGGGTATTTTTTTGCAATTATATCAATAATATCTAAACCATTTCCATCTGGTAATTGCATATCAGTCAAACATAAATTAAATCTATGTAAGGTTAAATATTTTTGAGCCTCAGTAAAATTTTTAGCACAACAACAAGCAATCCCCATTGGTTCTAAGGTCATTACCAATAAATCCAGAATATCAGGTTCGTCATCTATAAGTAAACAAAGCGGTTTTGACATTTTAGTTTTTAATTGCTTTCGGAAAGGTAATCCTAAAACAACAGCCTCTATCAGTATTGGAACATAAATTTAAAGATGCTTGATTAACTTCACATATTTCTCTTGCTAAATACAATCCTAGCCCAGTACCTTTAGATTCAGTTGTAAAAAAAGGTTCGAAAATTTGACTTTTAGTTTTATCAGTCATGCCAGGTCCATAGTCTTGAATATCAAGATAAGGCCGGTTTGATTCTATACCAATAGTCAACTGTAATAAAGGTTCTCCTTGACTATAACGTAGTCCATTTTCACATAAATTATTTACAATTTGATAGAGTTGTTCTTGATCAAAAGATACTTGCAATGAATTATCTATATTCTGTAAATCTATAGAAGAAGGAGGTAAAAAATGTTGGCTAATAAATTCGTTGATATAAGTCTGTAACCAAACAAGCAAATTAAAAGTTGATATATTCGGCGGTTTATTACGGCTTAGCTGCAATACGTTTTCAACTATAGTATTAACTCTTTGAGAATTTTTAGTAATTATATGAGTTAAACGAGAATTACTTTTGGAAATATGAGGGGATTCTTCTAACAGTTGGGCAGCATGACTAATAGCCCCTAAAGGATTACGAATTTCATGAGCAATACTAGCAGTCAAACGACCTAAAGAGGCAAGCTTAAGTTGGTTTGCTCTTTGTGTAGTTAAGGTTGCATCTTCTAACATAATTAAAGTATTGGACTTATTACCTTGTTTTAATTCAGTAAAAGTTGCAATAATATCAACATTTCCATTAGTAGGACGAAAGGTAGCAGAAGTAAGTTTGCCACTTTGTTTCCAATTATTTAATTGGTTAGCTAATTTTGGAGCTATCGATTTTAAAGGTTGTCCGTTAAGTTGCTCTTTTAACCCTAATAATTGGCAAGCAGTTTCATTAAAAAGTTGAATCCGTTTTAAAATATCAACAACCATAATACCAGAACTAATATTTTGTACAATCTGGTCATTAAGCTGTTCCATATAACGTAAATTAACACCATGTTGTTTAGCTAAATCTTCGCTAGTTCTAACTCGTCGAGCTAAAGTATGGGTTAAAAATGCGGTGGCAAAAAAGCTAATACCTAACATTCCAGCATAGGTATAATTTATATAAGCAGACCAATAATAAATATCAGCTAAGGCAACCTGTATTAACATGCTTAAACTGGCTATTGCAGCAAAGAAAAATGCAGTACGTCCAGCAGTATTTCCTTCAGAAAGTAGACTACCACCAGCAATAGCAACTATTAACAATACCCCTAAACCACTGCGTACTCCACCACTCGCATGCATTAATATTATGATAGCAAAAATATCAACTAGAATCTGTCCTATAGTTTGAATGTGGAAAGATGGCCAGCGACGTTGAATGGTGAAAATACTAAAAATAGCAAAACTAGAATATAACCAACCTGTTACTAAAAATAAACGTCCATCAAATGGTCCTAAAAAATCTGGAGTAATATCAATAAAAACAATGCCAACAAAAAAAACTGCTATTAAAAGACGGTAAATATTGAAAAGAAATAATGGTTTCCAACGTTGATTTAAATCAGAAGTCATAATTTGCTATGTTCTTTACAACAAAAGTTAGCATCACCTATTTTAATCGCTTCCTCAGTTGGAATATGTAAACCGCAATGCTTACAAGACACCATATTTCCTTGTTTTACAACTGGTTTGTCTTGGATTTTTAAAGCTTTTTTATTTTTTCTTTTAAAAAAACTCCAAACTATCCAAATTAATAATAATAATAAAATTAAACGTATTATATTCACGATTTTATTCTCGTTTCATGCGTTGTTATATTAAGCAGATTTAAAATTTTAAAATAGTATCAAAAGTATCTGGGTTTAAAACTTCTATTTTAATAGATTTGCCATTGATATGGAAAAAAACTACAGCATTCTGGGTGGTAAAATTTTGGACGTGTTGCATCCAAGGAGTGTTTCCTTGAGAACTATAAGGAGCTCCAGCAGTACCATTATTAATTTGATATAATGTGCGAAATTCTGGTAATTGTCTAATATCTGTCTTATCCCAATTTTTCGGATAAATATTAACATTTTTATCAATTTGTAACCAATTAAAGTTATGTTCATCACCAGTTAACATACCAACAACTTTTTGGCTTTGCATTAAAATTTGCAAATATTTATCCCGTTGTTCAATAATTCCTTTGGTTATTAGATTGTTATCACCTTGTTTAACAACTGCCCTGGCCTCATTATCACCTTTATACCACATATCATCTTTTATATGTCCTCCATTTGGAAATGCTGGAGTATGCTGAGTTACAAAGATAAAATCAATATTAGTATCACTATCTAATATAATTAATGTATTTTGCAACCATTCCAATTGTTTATCCATCAGATAACCATGTAAATTTCCACCTACATGTGGTTCATTTTTAATGGTTGGCGAATACCAATAATCAGAGTTCAACACAACCATTGCAATGTTATCATAAATATAGTAAAACACATTCTCTTTATAACTCGGAAAGTCTTGTTTATTTGGATCTGGATCATAAACAGCACCATCTTCACTAATCGGACCGTTGGTTGGATTAACAAATTGTTGGGCAAATATTGCTTCTGCAGATTCAGTTTCATATGGGAATCGATCTATCTTGATACTAGGTAAACCAGGCCGTAAAAATACATGTAATAATGCTTCATGATTTCCCATTGTAGTAATAAAAGGTGTGTAATGAGCAAAAGGTTCAATAGCTTTTTTCCAACTATTATACTGGATTTCTGTTTGCTCTATATTATTTAGATAACCATTAATCATATCTCCACTGAACTGCACAAAAGCAACATTTTTAAAATTAGCTAATGCTGCTACTTTTTTCATAATATAACTATTTACTCCAACAATATTTCTTTCTCCACTACCCCTAGCTTCTCTTGAATCACTGGTATATGCGAAGCTAAATGGTTTTCTACTACCAGGAATTGGAGCGGTTTTAAAGGAATATGTTTCGTTATAAGAATGCTTCTCAGTATTAGTTTGTACAGCGTAAGCGTATTTAGTATCAGGAGTTAAATTAGTGAGACTGATCTCATGGTGGGTAGTAAAATTATTATCTGTAAAACTTTGAGTAGATTGATTATTAGAACTGGTAAAAATAACAGCATTTGTTGGTTTTAGAGTATCAAAAGAAATACGGATGCTAGTATGAGAATTGCCATCTTCAGCGAGGTTGATAAAAGGCCCTGTTATGATAGAAGCAGAATTGATTATAAAACGTTTTTTCCAAATAAAGGCTACTTTACCATCGTATAATATATCTCCTTTCCCAGTTACTAAACGATAACCAAATGTGGCAGAGCCATTTTTTTGCCAATCAACCATATCATATTCACCAACTAACTTGGTTAAAATATTGATATTAACTTTACCATTTTTAATAACTTCACTCTGTTTAAAAAATACTGTTTGTGGGTAACGAGTATTTTTCACAAAACCATAATGTAATGTGCCATTAATACTACCAAATTTGAACTTAATTCCATTGTCATTTCCAACTGGATTGCCAATCAATTGTTTCAGTGTATATGGTGGTTTTGAGAATGCTAAAGGATATTGATTAGAACCGTTAATTAAAACCAGTTTTCCATCTAGTTCAATAATGTCAGGATGTAAAGCTGGGATAGTCAGGCTACTAAACCATATAGACGCAAGAATTATTATTTCCATAGACTTCAATTTATTTCATGTATACCAAGCACTGTCATAAAGTGAGTTTTTTAGACTTGACAGGTCTGACATAGTGTTTAAATATCAAAAACGCAAATTATAACAATGTAAAGTATATATTACACACAATTGGTTAAAGGTGTACGATAGTCATACACAATGGTGGATGACACTTATCCACCCTACATACATAGTATTACAAACAGTCCGAATCATTGAATTATAGCAATTCTTAATTATGAATGCTTAATTCTTAATTAAATTCAATAATATTTAATTCTTAGTTTTAGCGTAGAGACAAGGCATGCCTTGTCTACGCATGGATTTATGAAATTTAATATATGAAAATAATCTAATTATATTTGTGAATGATATTTTTATTTATCACTATTTGCAATTAACTTAGTTTCTAAACTTTCCCGAATTTTTTGTTCTCGTTCCAAACCAGCTTCAGCACTAATCATACGTTTTCTTACACCAGCAGACTCACTACGACTCATGCTTAAATCATGTTCTACTTTAGATAGCATTTCTTTGTAAGCCCATTCTTGAGAATCAGAGTGAGCAGTTATCCTAGAAATTTTTTTCTCTAATTCCATTCTAGCTTTATTTTCAGTAGTTAAATTAGATTTAGTATCTTGTTTTTCTTCATTTAAAAATTTTATATTTTTTTCAGATTTCTGTACTGTTTCTCGCATTTCTTGTACTAATGCTTCAGCCACAGCTGAACGCCTTTCTTCTTGTTTAAGCTTTTGCCAACCATCCTGTGCTTCACCAACTGAAATTTTAAGTTCTTTTTCTAATCGTCCATGATTATGTTGACTTACAACTAGTTCTTCCCTAGTTTCCTTAAGAGCAACACTATTTTGTTCAGCTAAACGATTAGATTCATATAAACGTCTTTGCATGTTATCATTGCTTTCTCGCAATCTACCAATTTCTTCACTTAGATGTTGATTTTCTTGTTCTTCTTGGGCAAGTTTTTCTCTTAGAACATCTACTTGATCAACAGCACTTTTTAGTTCAGCAATTTTACTATCAAGATCAACTTTTAAGGATTTATTTTCCCGTTTGAAAACTCCAATTAACTTATTAGCAGTAGCTAATTCTTCATTAACTACTTCAATTTTATTCAAAGTTTCTTGGCGCTGATAAACAATTTCATTTTTATATTGCTGATAGCGGGCTTTTATTAGCTCTATTTCTTGTAGAGCAATATCTTGTGATGCTTCCCAAATAATTTGTAAAGTGTCTTTACCAAGACGTTCAATTTCTTCAGGTACTTGTTGTGGATTGTTTTCTATTAAAGATAGATTAACTTGTATAGACATAATTTATTTAAAGTTATAATTAGGAATAATTTTTGCTGTACATTTTGCCAAAGATTTTAATTCTATAATTTTTAAGGTGCTGTTTGGCTAGATAAATAGAATAACCATTTGTTGTTTATAATTAATTATTCATGGCATTTAATGTTATTATTATATAATGTTAAGCTATTAGATTACAAAATATGTTACTTTATACTACAATAGGATTTATACTATTTTTTAAATAGGGGTTAAAATATGTTAAGTATATTAAAACACGGCTTATTAGGATTATATTTAATAAGTTCATCAGCTTGGGCTTTACAGCTTCAAGACATTCCATTACCGTTACAACCTTGGGTTGATTGGGTAACAACAGATATATCAGATTGCCCAACCTATTACAATCAGTTAAATAATAACCAATCAGAAATTTGTTTTTGGCCATCAAATTTGGTTTTAGATGTTAAATCTAAGCAAGCTAAATTCAGTCAGCAATGGCAGATCTATAAAGATGGTTGGATACAACTACCAGGTGATGCTAAACATTGGCCTCAAAACGTCAAAATAAATGATAAAGATGCCATAGTGGCAGATCGTAATAATATTCCCAGCTTATTTGTGTTAAAAGGTAAACTTAATATTCAAGGTCAGTTTGACTGGCAACATAGGCCAGAATATTTACCAATTCCTATTAATACTGGGTTGATCACTTTAACCATCAATAATTCTCCTATAACTATACCACAATTTGATGCTAAAGGGCGTTTATGGTTAAGTCAAACTGGAGCTTATTATGGCAATGCATCTGAAGAAAATCGTTTAGATTTAAGGGTTTATAGACATATAACTGATGACATTCCATTAAAAATTAATACCCATATTGAACTAGATGTATCAGGCCGGCATCGTGAAGTTGTATTAGGGCCAGTTATGTTAGAACAGCAACAAGCTATGTTTTTAAATAGTCCATTGCCAACTAGATTGGAAACTGATGGACATTTAAGAATTCAAGTACGTCCTGGTTCTTGGGTACTGAATTTACAAACTCGTCAACTTGGTAAGGTTGATAAAATTACTCTGAGTTCAGCTAAGTCTAAATGGGTTGATACAGAAATATGGACTTTTGAACCTAAAAGAGATTTACGATTAGTGGAAATAACTGGGGTAACAGCAATTGACCCACAACAGACATCATTACCTACAAAATGGCGTAAATTCCCAGCTTACCAAATAAAAAATGGTGAGACTTTACAATTTATCGAAAAACGACGTGGTGATCCAGATCCAGTCCCAGATCAATTAACTTTAAAACGCCATTTCTGGTTAGATTTCGATGGAGAAGGTTATAGTGTACAAGACCATGTTAGCGGTACAATGACTCGTGGTTGGCGATTAGAAATGGGTGAACCAGCAACATTAGGAAGAGTTGCAGTTAATGGCAAAGATCAATTTATTACCCGTTTAGATAAAAATGGCAATACTGGAGTGGAAGTACGACGTGGCCAAATTGATTTAGTTGCTGATAGTCGGCTAGAAAATGGTTTAAGTCAATTGCAAGCTGTTGGTTGGGATCATGATTTTCAACAAGTCAGTGCAGTTTTACATTTACCCCCAGGTTGGCGTTTATGGAATGCTACTGGAGTAGACGATATCCCTAATACTTGGTTAAAACGTTGGACATTATTAGATTTGTTTATAGTATTAATTATGGCAGTGGCAGTAAGTAAATTATGGCATTGGCGTTGGGGGATATTAACTTTAGTGACTATGATATTAATTTACCATGAAACTAAAGCTCCACATTGGGTTTGGTTACACATTATTGCTTCTTTAGCTTTGTTAAAAGTATTGCCAAGCTTAGGTAATTTTACTCGATTTATTCGTCTATATCGTGATATTAGCTTAATTGGTTTATTAATTATTATATTGCCATTTATGATGCAACAGGTACGGCAAAGCATCTATCCGCAATTAGAACAAGCTCACAAAAATTTGGAAAAAAACCATTCATATTCATCACATACAGATAATACTGCAAGTTCAGTACGTCAAGAAGTTAAAATGGCATATGCAGAACCAATGTTAGAAGATAACGAAAAATTTGGGAAACGTGGTGCTGCTACAAAAATAATGCTTCATTCAGATTATCAAAAACGTAAAGACTTATTACAAATTGATCCAAATGCACAAGTTCAAACTGGACCTGGATTACCGAAATGGCAATGGCAAGACATTAATATGAATTGGAGTGGTCCAGTACAAAAAAATCAATCGGTACAATTATGGTTGTTGTCTCCAACTGTCAATAGTACTTTAGGAGTAATACGAGTGATATTATTAACCTTGTTAACTGTCTTCTTTTTATGGATAGCGTGGGGTGCTAAAACTAAATTTAGATTTAATTTTAAAGGATTTACTAGTATAGCTATCTTAAGTTTAGGTTTATTTTTACTGTTACCTCTTACTAGTCATGCTGATGATATGAATAATTTATTATCTGGCATGGAAGAAAATACAGAAGAGGAGGATGATGATCAGGAAATGACTGAATTATTTGATAAAAATAATGCTATTGAAGATGAAGCAAATAAATTAAATAATTTAGAGAGAGTAATAATACATAATTTTCCATCTCAAAGTTTGCTAGATGAATTGCAAAAACGTTTATCTGAGCCTCCTAAATGTTTACCTAATTGTGCTAGTTTGCCACGTTTATCGATAGAATTACAACCAGCTCAGTTACATATTAGAATGGAGCTTCATAGTTTAGCAAATACAGCAATTCCATTACCTGGTACAACTAAACAATGGCTACCTGAGCAAGTATGGATAAATGGCAAGTCAGCTCAAAATTTATTACGAGATAATAATGGCCAGTTATGGTTAGATGTTAAAAAAGGCATTCATCAAATTCAAATAACTGGTACTTTACCAAAACGTAATACAATCCAATTGCCTTTGCCATTAAGACCTCACTTAGTAACTGTTACAACTAATAATGGTTGGCGGATTGAAGGTTTACATGAAAATGGGATTGTTGATAAACAATTGCAATTTACTCGTGAGCAAGATGATACTCTAGCCGAATTAGAAATGGGTGAATTACCACCATTTATTCAAATTGAACGAACTTTACTATTAGGTTTGGATTGGCAAATATTAACTAGAGTCATCCGACAAACTGCATTAGGTACTGCAATTGTATTAGAAATCCCATTATTGGATGGTGAATCAGTAACTAGCGAAAAAATTAGAGTTTCTGATGGCAAAGCTTTAATTAACTTATCTCCTAAACAGCGAGAAATTAGTTGGAGTTCCATATTTGATAAGCAAAATGATATAACACTTACTGCTATAGATAATACTTTTAGTAATGAAATATGGCGGTTGGATGCAAGTGCAATATGGCATGTTGAAATTGCAGGAATTCCAGTAATTCAACATCAAAATGAAGGACGTTGGTTACCAGAATGGCGACCTTGGCCAAATGAAAAAATTACTTTACATCTTACTCGTCCAGAAGGTGTTGGTGGACAAATAGCAACTATTGATCGCAGTGAATTAGTGATAAATCCAGGTCAACGTAATACTGATAATATTTTATTTTTAAATTTGCGTAGTAGTCGTGGAATGCAGCATAAGTTAATTTTGCCAGATGATGCTAATTTACAATTAGTTAAAATTAACGATGTAGTACAACCAGTTAGACAAGATGGAAAATTAGTAATTTTACCAATTAATCCTGGTACTCAAAAAGTTGAATTACAGTTTCAGCAGCCAACTGGTATGATGAATAATTTTAAAACTCCACAAGTTGGATTAGGTATTGATAGTGTAAATACTAATATCAAGCTTAATATGCCTAGTGAAAGATGGATATTGTTTACTGGTGGTGGGGGTTTGGTAGGTCCAGCGGTGATGGTATGGGGATTTTTAATTGTGATAGCCATGGCAGCATTTGGATTAGGTAAAGTTACTTTAACTCCATTAAACACCTTGCATTGGTTACTATTAGGCGTGGTATTAAGTCAAGTTCATGTTGTGGCTTTATTAACTGTGGTAGGTTGGTTTATGGCTTTGGGTTTACGCCAGAAAATATCTATAGAAAATACTGCTGCATGGAAATTTAACCTGAGTCAAATAGGTTTAGTTTTATTAACTCTAACAACCATAGGTATTATGTTAGCAGCGATTGAACAAGGTTTATTAGGTCATCCAAATATGCATATTGCTGGTAATGGTTCTGATGCTCACTCTTTGTTATGGTATGAAGATCGTACTAATGGAACTTTACCACAGGTATGGGTATTTTCTTTGTCTATGTGGGTATATCGGGTTGCTATGCTATTATGGGCTTTGTGGTTATCTTTTGCATTAGTACGTTGGTTTCGCTGGGGCTGGGAATGTTTCAGTAGTGATGGATTATGGAAAAGCAAAAAAATTCAGTTTAGAGAATCTGCTCCAGTTAAAAATAATTAATGGATGGACTTAAATAAGTGGTGAAATCTGAAGGTTTCACCACTTATTTTAGAGGTTTATTATTAGATATCTTATCTAAATAACTAGAGCCATATAACCATCTATGGTAACAAAGTTAAACATTAATATGAATGTAATATTTAACTTGCCATGTTCACATGTCATAAACAAGTGTTGGAAGATTATCGGTAATCTCCCAATTACGTTTTGTCCATGAGTAAAATCCACTTGATTTGTCCAATAAATCTTTCGGAAATCCTGGGGAAATATTTTTGTATTTATGTGCTATGGTTTCAGACTGTGCACCAGATTCATGTTCTGCTGACTCTTCAACATCTATAATCGTATGCCAGATACGGGTGGCATTACGCAACTGACCTTCCTTGTCAATATCCACAATGATGTCTTGGGACTGAGACCCACTACGAGAAGAGATATCTATTCTTACTACAAAGGGTGTATTGTCGATTATCAATTTATCCAATAATTGGAAATTGTCTTGGCGCGAAAGTACCCCAAGAAACTTTTCTTGAATCACTGTTCCATTTATCAAGACGGGATTCGCAAGACCATCAAGAGTTGTCTTAGAAATTGTCATTTTTGCATCAGGAATTGGATATTTACCGAAAAACACATACTGCAATAATAATTCAATCTCGCCTCCCTGCGATAAACGGCGATACTGAGGTACAATTTTAACCCAACTATCGTAACCGGTGGCAATCCGATAACTTTCATTCTGAAATTCCTTTATCGTCTGCTTTTGAACTTTAATGATTTGTTCTAGGGTTTCTTTGTCTTGAAAGTTTTGCAAAAAACCTCCAAATAAAACCATGAATCCCCCGACAACAAGATAAAATGTTGGGTTATTGAATAATGATAAAAATCCAGACACCATATCTATATCCTTTGAGTGCTAACCATTTATTATAAAGCAATTCTTCCCAATTATCCCTAAATATTAACCGACAAATCAAGAACATTTGCCCTGTTTAAAAATTATCCTGTCAAATATACCTAATATTTGATATTATCCGCTAAATCAGGCATACCAACAAAGTAATATTTTAATCCTACTTAATTTTTATGTCAAGCTAAGATTCTAATTTATTAACATATTTATCTCGTTCCCAACGGCTTCGTTGAGAATGCAATTCGTGACGCACTAGCGTCAAGTATGAAAAAAGGGAAGCTAGTGCGTCTGTAATGTGTTACCACTCAGGTGAGTTGGAACCAGATTTACTTATAATTAATTCCAATTGGTACTTAGTAGCTCCCTGTGTTATATCCCACATATATGTGTTATATAAATCATTAATAAATCATCTTAAAAAAATATTAACTTAATTTTCAATAATATATAACTTGGCATGATATTTTCGGGTTGATTACCTATTTAACTATCAATTTGGAGATTGTCAAGTTTGTTCAGATTACTTTTCTTACTCATTATTTTTAGTCAGTCGGTTCTAGCTAATTCTATAGATAATCCAGTCAATCACCCAGCCATCCCTTTACTTGATGAAGCCGGTCAGCATGTATTAAATAGTAATAATCCTTATAGCCCTAAAACTAGTTGTGGAACCAGTGGTTGTCACGATTATGATAATATTACTCATTCCTTCCATTTTGAAACTGGTCGTGATGAAGCTAGTGATGATTTTGGAAATATGCGTCAATTGCCTCAATTAGTATCCCCAGGTTATTATGGTGGTTATAACTGCATGGGAGGTAGCAATCCCGATATTTTAGCGAAGAAAGACAATGCTAGTGAAAGCGATTTTGCGGATCATGGTTCAGCCGGTTTAGTTAAGCGTTGTATTAGTTGTCATGCTGGCGGTGGTTGGATGGAGAAAGACCGCAATAATCGGCGTTATGATAGTGTTGATCCTAGCACTGTAAATGCTCTTGATGGTGATTATTATAATCGTGGTACTGATAGCAATAATAAAACAGCTGCTAGTTCTGTTATTAGTCAATGGGATTGGAAAAAAAGTGGGGTGGTTGAAAATGATTGTTTTCTTTGTCATTACCGTTTTGATGATTTAAAGAATTCTCAATTGCCAGCCGATACTGAAGCTTATGCACATTTTATCGATATGCGTAATAATAAACTAGCTAAAAAAGGCTTGTTCCGTTATGTTCCCAATGCAATTTTAGAAGTAATGAGTTCTCAATCCGATGATGGAGTTGAGCAATCTCTGCTAAATTTTGCACGGGATGATAATGGTCTTCAATTAGACGGTAATGGTAATCCGATTTTAAATTGGAATCCAGCGGCCTTTGATGAAAATGGGAAAGCTATTATTTCCATGTTGCGTTATCCAGAGAATGATCATTGCATGAAATGTCATCGCACCAGTAATTCCAGACGAGGTTTTTATGGTTTTGGAGAAGAAACAGCATTGGAAGCTGATGCCGAAGGAATTTATGAGGAAGATTATCAAGATGATGTGCATTATGGTAAAACTTGGACTGAAGCCAATGGAGAAACTAGGGAAATTAAAAATTGTAATGCTTGCCATATTGAAAGCTATTACCGTCCATCCTATAGCAATGTTGATTTAGACAGTCCGCATCAGTTTTTAAAAGGTAATTCAGATATGGATGTGCGGAACGACTTAGACTATCGTCCAGCTCCTAAATCATGTAAATATTGCCATGAAGAAGCTCAAAATCCATCAATTCCTTCCGGTCATGATACTTTATTAAATGCCCATAAAGAGCTGTGGAAAGCTAGTGGAGATATGTCTGGTTATAGTTCTAAGAGCTTAGATCGAATTACCCAAACTCATTTTGATGTTATCAGTTGTGAAGCTTGCCATATCACCAATAAGAAATACCGAGGCAAGAACATGCAGATAATGTATCGTTATCGCCGCTCTGAAGATGGTAAGTTGCGAATAGTTCCTTACAATCCGCGGCAACGTTATTATTGGAAAGATAACAATACTGGTTACATGTTGAATCAAACCGAGCGTAACAGTGTGTTTAGACTGGAAACTGATGAAAATGGTAAAAAATATGGTTCTTTAATTGATCCCTCAACCGATGCTGCTTTAGGAACAGTAGGAGCAAGAATGTCACATGGCAGTTGGCGATTTGATGATCCACAAAATTATGATGGTTTTATGGCATTAAAATCTGCATATGATGCTGTATTAGCTGCAAAAGGAATTGCTAATCCTAATGCTGTAATGGTATGGACAGAATCTAATTATTATGTAATGTCGCACAATACTCGTTTAGCAGTGGATTCATTGCAATGCGAAAATTGTCATGAACGTAAGCAAAATGGTTCTTTTAGTGCGTTAATCTCACCTAATAGTGTTTTAGGAGAGAGTAACGTTAAACAGCTAACTAAATTACCAGATCGTCGTTTAGTTGATGAAGGAATTGTAATTTTGGATAAACCATCTATGAAATTACATGATGATGGTACAGTTACGCAAAATATGGACGATATTTTGTATGAAAGCAAGGTTAATCCTTCCATGTCGATTCTTAATGCTGCTAGAGCCAATGTAATTGCTGGTAGTATGCGGAGTTATGGATTTGATGATGCTGTTACTATGGCTGAATTGGGTTCTTATAGTAAGGAAATTGGGAATCATTTATTTACTCCAGAACTATATGTTTTTAAACCAGATAGTGGTGATAATGCGTTGCGTAGGATGGCAATATTGATGAAATTAAATTCTACTAATGAATCAGTATTTGCTACTGCTCAAGTCCAAGCTATCCTCGGTGATAATAATACTATTGATAATGCCGTTAAATCTGGCAATGGTGGTTTAGTATCTTCAGTATTTAACCTACAAGCTTCTTATGCTAATGGTCAGAAGTTGACACAATTACCGGCTGGTGGACAAATGTTGGTTAAATTACCATTTGACCATGATAATGCTGAACGTGATAAGATTAATCTGCTTGCTTCCACTGACGGCAAACAATGGTCTGTAATTAGCAGTAATAATATTGTATTTGTCCAACCACACACTGATGTTGAAGCTGGCTATGTTTTATTCTGGAGCGATAAATTTGCTTATTTTACCGTTGCTAATAAAACCGTAGCCGCACCAGTTGTTGCTAGTGAGAGTTCTTCTGGTGGAGGCGGTGGTGGTTCTGTACTTTATCTACCGATATTCTTATTGCTTTTGCTAAGTTTGAGATATTTGCGAGAGAAGTAATTTTTGGGATTTTCATCGTTCCTAAGTTTTGCTTCAATATCGTTTAAGTTAATAATTTATGATAAATTGTCATACCCACGAAAGTGGGTATCCAGAGATTATAGATTACCGTTTCCACGGTAATAACATGATTTCTTAACTTAATGACAATGAATCGGAGTTTGAGAATGATGGTTATTTTGGCAATATAATGAAAAAAACTCAACATATTCAAAAACTATTTCCTTGGTTGGTTGGAGGAGGTATTGCAGTTAGCCATATTGCAATGTCTTCTAATTGTTCTATACCCAAAGTTGGTAATTGTTCTGGTTGTGGCAGTTGTATAATCGCCTTGTCAGTTTTGACTGGTTGGGCAATATTGAAAAAATCTAAACATATTGAAGAAACTTATTTCATTGAAAAATAAATATTTTAATTTTAGACCTGACAGGTTTTTAAAACTTATCAGGTCTGTTTTATTATGTATTCTGACTATAATTTCCCATTCAGTTTATGCAACTGGTTTATGGGGTAAATTAGAAACTAATGCTCAAGTTGACAATCATTATGGCAAAGATGATGTTTTTGCAGAGCAATTTGGTGAATTTCAGTATCAAGATGCAGAATTGGATAGCGGTCTATCATATGCACTACGAACTGGTATTTCTGGCATGGAAGCTCAATTTTATCAAGCTTATGCACGAAAAAAATGGGAAGCTTATCAACTGACAGCAGGCCGTTTTGAACAAGCTGATTTAACAGGTTTTTATTCACTTGATGGAATTGCTGCTACATATAAAAAATCTGATTTAGACATAAATTTATATGCTGGCCAACGGAAACGTATTGAATTGTTTGATAGTATTTCTGAGCAGAAGTATCTTATTGGTATTGATAGTAATTTTACATTATCTTGGTTAAATAAATCCACAGCTAAGTTAGGAATGCAACATTATGCTGGCGGCCAACAACGGGTTAATTTTGGTTTGACTGGAGTTGCTAACCAAGATATAAAATTAATTGCTGATGCTAATTATAACGTAGAAAATAAAAAGTTAGATAACTTTCTGCTCAATGCTAGTTCTAAGGTTAATTGGCAAGACCACTCTGGGTTAGTTGGAATTACTTATGAAACCTATCAACATTTAACTCCCCAAGTAACTTTTCGGGAACGATTTTATCGTTTATACGCTCGTGGTAGGCAGTCTGGTTTGAAAGCTTATGCACATTATGAATATAATCCTAATCAACAAGTAATGTTAGAAGGGCGTAAATTATGGCGTGATTTTGGTGCTAGTGGTTATATTGCTAGTGTTGGTCTTAGGCATAAACGAATTTTAGAAACTCGTGTGGATATATTGCTGTTGGATGATGAGAAAGCAATTAATTGCTTTGTAACTACTGAAAAACCTTTGAGTTCTCGTATGCTTGGCAAGTTAAGTGGAGTGATGCAATGGCAAGATACTAGTTTGCTTAATAATAACAAGGCAGTTGGATTAGCGAGCCAAATTGATTATATGTTAAAAAAGGATTTTTTTGTTAATGTTTTTGCTGAGTATATTTTTCATACTGAAATGGATGATGAATATCAGTTGGGTGTGCGTTTTGAGTATGCTTTTTATGGTATATAATAATGGTCACCTTAACAAATAATGACAATAACAGATGAAACTGAAATCAATCAAAATCGAAAACTTTCGTGCAATTAAGGAATTGGAGTTATCATTACATCCACGACTCACTGTGTTGCATGGCGACAATGCCGCTGGTAAAACTGCTTTGCTGGATGCCTTAGCTGTAGGACTTGGTCCAATTTTGACCCATTTGCCTGAAGTAAGTGGTATTAAGTTTAAGCGACATGATTTAAGACAAGAAACTCAAAGGCAGAAAACAGCACTTTACATGCGGGTAGAATTGACAAGCAATAAAAATGTACAATGGGACTGTATGTTACGCCGCGATAAAACCGAACACACAGCTAAAAAATTACCAGATACAGTAGGTTTGAAGCAACTTCATGCTTATCTGGAAGACATTATTAATGGTGTCCAAGACAATCAACCAGTTATATTGCCAGTAATAGTTTATTATGGGACAGAACGTGCTGTCTTTTCTTCCACTCTTGAGACAATAAATCGTAAAAAAATTAAACGTTTCAGCGCATTTAATGAAGCTTTAGAAAGTAAAGCTAATTTTCGTGGCGCAATGGAATGGTTTGTTACTAAAGAAAGTGAAGAAGCTAGAGAAAGTAAAAAATGTCAGGATTTGAGTTATAAGTTGGATGAGATTGAAATTGTCCGTCAAGCCATTGAAGGTACTATTAAATCATGCAGTAATTTGCGTAGCGAGTTGAACCCACCACGCCTATTAGTTGATTTTCAACATAAACAAAATAATAAACAAGCAGTTACTATGGAAATATCTCAACTCAGTCATGGTTTTCGTACCATGTTAGCACTTGTGATGGATTTGGCGCGGCGCATGGCACAAGCTAATCCTCATCTAAAAAATCCATTACATGAAGAAGCGATTGTACTTATTGATGAAATTGACCTACATTTACATCCTAAATGGCAACAAACTGTTTTACCAGATTTAATGCAAACTTTTCCTAAAACGCAATTCATTGTGACTACGCATAGTCCGCAAGTGTTGAGTACTATACACAAAGAAAATATCTGGTTGTTAGAAGACTGTGAAGAATTAGGAATTTGTGCTTATCATCCCATCATAGAACCTTATGGTGCTGAAAGTACGGAAGCATTACACAGCATTATGCATGTTGACCCACGTCCGCAGAACCTTCCCGAAGTTGAGGAATATAATCGTTACCTTTCTTTAGTCAATCATGGACAATACGACAGTATGGAAGCTATAGAATTACGCTCAAAGCTAGAAAAACTTATGGGAAAAAGTCAGTTTAACCTTGCTGATATGCTAATCCGTAAACATAAGGCATTAAACTCATGAGATACATTAATAAACTATCTCAGGCACAAGGGCCATACTGTCTAAAGAAAAAATTTGAGAAAGATATACCAAACAATTCTAAAAAAGCTTGGAAAAATTTTGGTAGTATATGCAAACAAGAAATAACAAATGACTATTTACGTCCAGAACAATACCATTTATGTGCTTACACAGAAATCAAATTGGATGTGTTAGGTTGTCATATTGAACACATCAAACCAAAAAGTCGTTACCCTGAATGTACTTTTGATTATCAAAATTTAGTGCTTTCCTGTTTTCACAGTGATAAACTGCAATATTATGCATACGCCGACCGTTTTGGAGGACATTTCAAATGTGGTGATAGAAGTAAAGGGGAAATAGATAAATATGATTTAGATTTGTTTATTTCGCCTCTGCAAGTGGAATGTGAAAATTACTTTAGTTATGAAGTGAATGGTCAGATTGAGCCAAATCCTAATTTGTCCGCTGAAGAAAATAAACGTGCAATTTATACTCGTGATGCTCTGAAGTTAAATGCACCTTATTTAGTAAGAGAAAGACGTAAAATTATTGAAGAAATGTTACCTATTATTGATGAATTACTGGATAATTCAGAGGCATTACGTCACTTTGCAGATATTGATTTATGTGTCACCAATGGCAAACTTTATCCTTTTCATTCTGCTCGCTTACAACAATTTAAAGAATTAGGACAACAAGTATTACAACAAAAAAATTGTTTTGAATAATTTTATGATTCACAAACACATAATCACAATATCCCTAATATTTATTTCCCTCACAACTTTAGCAGTGGAAGACCAAACCTGGTGGCAAGAACGCCAAGATGATATCTATTATCCTCACGATAAACATGAAGCAACCATGCAGGAAAAAGGTGATTCTTGTTTACTCTGTCATAGTTTCGCCAAAACAACTATACACAATCCAAAAATCCTCAATAAAATTAATGTGATTGCCAATGAAGCTTTAGCCCCAATTTGTCATGAATGCCATAAAACTAATATAGAAGCTCCTTGGGATTGTAAAGTTTGTCACCCTAATCCAACTACTATTTGGCCACAAAACCATCAATTTGACTATACCAATAACCATGCTAATGATGGAAGAGATGAAGCAGTTTGTCAAGAATGTCATATTGAATTAAGTTTTTGTACTGATTGCCATTTTAAACGTAATAAATCTTCCCAAGTTCATCCTTTAGGCTACCGTAGTTGGCATGGTTTAGAAGCACGTAGTTCTGCCATAAACTGTGGCCGTTGCCATAATGGTATGTACTGTCAACGCTGTCATCGAGGCCAAGGTAGGTGATTATTTCACGCTAAGACGCTAAGACGCAAAGCCACAAAGAAAATCTAAATCATATCTTGTAGGGTTTATGTTTTTAAACTTAGCGACTTTGCGTCTTAGCGTGATAATTTATATAAAAACATATGAAAAAACTAATCTTTCTAGTAATAATATTTTTAATTAGTTGTAATAGTAATGATAGTCAAGAAACTGTTTCCAACAATTTAATTGTTACCAGCTCTCATGGAATTGATGGAGCAGCTTACGGTTTAGCAGACTGTGATGCTTGCCATGCCATTAACATAATTCACAAAAGTTTAAATATACGCGACATTGTTGCAAATAAAGGCTTTGAAACTTGTATTGGCTGTCATGGGGATAATGGTACTGGCGAACCACGACCTTGTATAATTTGTCATAATTCCATTGACTTACCGCTTCATCCTCAACAATCTGGCCATTTTACCCATAATTTTAATACCGATGAAAGCGATAAAAACTGTGTAAGCTGTCATTATAGTTCGGATATGAATGGTCATTTTATGCCAAAGATTGATTTAACTAGCTTTCCAAATGCCAGTAATCATCAGCAAGATTATAATAATATTAGTGAATTTTGTTTACGCTGTCATAACCGTGATAACCCTCAAACTGGTTTTGAAATTAGCAATCAAGACTATAATCATCCCTTAATTGCCATGCAAGATAATTATAATTTTGTGGATAAACATGGTTGGATAGATGGTACTGGTACTCGCACTTATAATGGCTTACGTTTTAATTATCAATATTTTTCCTTAGTGGAATGTACTGATTGCCACACCATGCACGGAACTAATAATAATAGTTTAATTATTGATCATGCTAGTAAAGGTGCTTCTAAACTGCCTTCTGAGTTAGAAAATTATCCAGTGACTATAACTGGTGGTAATTCTGCTCAGTTATGTGTGTTATGCCATCAAATGCAAGATATTATTGAACAAGGTGCGAAAAATACTGGCAATGATTTAACTGGGGTTCATGAGATTTCAGGAAATTGTAGTACCTGTCATTCTCATGGAGAAACGGTACAAGCAGGTTTATAATTATTTTGAACAAGATTTAACGGATTAAAAGATAAAACATGATTAAACCGCTTCAACAAAAATCTTATCTATCTTATAAAAATTTTAATAACTCAAGAATAATGTTAGCCTAGTTATGCTAAGTCGTTCAGAAAAATACAGAAGAAAAGAAATAAAACGACATCTTAAGGAAGAACGTACATCAAAGATATATTGTAACAATATACTAATTGGTGAATTTGAAACTCCCAATTTAGACTTTTTTGGATTTATGCTAAATTTAAGGCAAAGAACGGATATGAAATATTTAGAAAGAAATTTGAACGGCTTGAATACCTTTGGAATATAGATGATGATGAAATTTGTCAAGAAATAGCTAAAAAACTAGAAGATGAAAAATATGCACTTATGGAACAAATTGATTATCTAGGAATTTATGTATTTCCTCCAAAAGGTAAGAAATATCGTGTTAGAGACTTCAAAATTTGTGATGGTATATGTGAATTTAAATTTTGGGAATTATGATTCTGATAAAAAAATGTCCTGTATAAAGTTATAAATGCTTAATTTTTAATTAAATTCAGAAAAATTACTTATTGGATATGGTCGTAATCTATACAACTATACAAAGATGGATAAGATTTAAACGGTTTAATCATGTTTTATCCTTTAATCCGTTAAATCTTGTTCAAAAATACTTTAAAAAAACACCAAATCATGAAAAAAGCGATATTTATTATATTTTTATGGACTAATAGTATAGCCACAGAATTGCCTCCATTACATCATCCAGTAGGAATCTCTCCGCCACAAGAGATGCAATTACCGAATGAATTTAAGTTAGATAAAGATGGTTTATTGCAATGTAGAACCTGTCATGGCATTAAAGATATTGCTGACTTACCATTTGCTGAAGTTGATGTTAAAGCTGATAATTTTTTCAATGGTGGCTCTTATCAACAATTAACTGATTTCTGTTATCGCTGCCATGAAAAATCAGCTCAACGGTTAAATATTCATAAAATGTATAATTTGGGCAAAATTGATAAGAAAAATTGTGACTATTGTCATGTGGAAACACCAGAACCAGATGATCCACCAAAACAATTAGAATTCCGTTTACCTAAAGAAAAACTATGCTGGGGCTGTCACTTAAAAACACCACATTTAAATACTTTAACTCATAACCGTAAAGTATCGGATGAGATGCTGAAAATTATCCAAGCTTCTGAACAAAAACATGAAGTTATTTTACCGTTAAGTATTGATAACAAAGTGATTTGTATTACTTGCCATACTACTCATGAAATTGGAGTTTTGAATACTGCCAGTGGTAAACAGGTTCTAGGTGGTGATGTTGATAAAGGTGTTGTTTATACTCCTCATGCTTGGGATAAGGTTTATCAAGCGGATAAAAAACAACGAATTGCAGAATTAAATATTAATCAAAATCCTAAACTGACTTATCAACGATTAGAACAAGAAGTTTTGCTACGTTTATCTGCTAAGAATGGGATTTTATGCCGAGCTTGTCATCAGTTTAAGGATTAACTAGAAAATTATAAAAGGAGTGCAAAATTTATTTTGCAAACTAAAGTTTGCACTCCAATTCATAATTAAATAACCTCATGTTTAATAAACTAAAAAATATCCCTAAAGGACAAAAATTCCGCTATTTTATGATCATTCTATCAATAGCTGTATTTTTATCGCCTTTGTTATTAATTCCACGCTTAATTGGCAATGATGATTTATGTGGAACTCTATGTATGCGAAGATTTTATTTGTATTTCCCCGGTATGACGTTAGATGATTTATGGTCGCATATTAAGGTTGCCTATCTTGGTTTTGCATTTTTGCTGGTAATTTTGACTACAACTTTTTTTTCTGGACGAATTTGGTGTAGCTACATTTGTCCGGTTGGTGGTGTGCCGGAATTGTTAAGCAGAACGCTCAATGACCGTTGGAAAATTGAATTTCGTTCTTTGCCGCAAGTACCGATTCGCTATGGCTATTTTAGTGTTTATTTAGTGCTGTTTCCAATGTTAGGAGTAAGTGCTTGTAGCTTGTGTAATTTTATTACTGTACCACGTATTTTTGAAGCTTTGATAGGTGAATTTCGGGGATTCTTATATATTTTATCAGCGGTTGGATTAGCTAATTTAGGGCTATTTTTAATTTTGGGAGTTTTTGCAAATAAAGGCCGAGCTTACTGTCAGTTCTTATGCCCAATCGGAGCTATAGATGCGTTGGTAAATCGTTTTAGTGCCAAATTGCATTTTACTCGTCGCATTCGAGTGGAGCGAAATCGTTGTACTGGTTGTAATATCTGTGCCAAAAAATGTATGTGTGGGGCAATTATTATGCGAGATAGGATTGCGGTAGTTGACCAGCTTTCCTGTATGTCTTGCCATGAATGCGTGGATGTTTGTGATTGGAGTGCAATTGACTGGCGGCATAATCCGATTGATAAAAGCCCTAAACGTAAGAAAAAAGGGATTGATATTCATCCCCAACCAATTTGGGTCAGCGTGCATAAATTTAAACCAAAATCTTTGCTACACGTTAATTGGCAACGGATATTGTTTATAACTGCTTTGGGAATGACTCTTGGGTTTATTTTAATGACGCAAGTTATTGCTGCGGAACGTTATATTGACCCAGATGGCTGTATGTCTTGTCATGGTCTGCCGAATTTAGATTACATAGATAAACAAGGTTTAATGCGAACTGCGAGTATCAATGCCGAACATTATGCTTCTTCTCTGCATGGTAGTGTGCCTTGTCGTGATTGCCATCGTAAAATTAGTGATTATCCGCATGACCCAAAAAATGGAGCTGTTGATTGTGCTGATATTTGTCATTTAGAAGAACCATCAGAAGGTGAATCTTATACTCATGCCGATGTTGTCGATGAATTTAATGCTTCCGCACATGGTGAAGGTTTAACTAAAAATTTAACTGCCAGTAATCGGCTGGAAGAAGGAGATTCGCCATCTTGTCGCAGTTGTCATAATAATAGTTTGTATATTTCCGCAGAAAAAGTTGAGTTATTTCAAACTGCTTTTGAACACCAAGACCAAGCTTGCGGAAATTGTCATCAGGGTACTGCATGGCAAAACAGAATCGGAGGCCATATTTTACGGCGTTTAATCGGGGCTAGATGGAGTAAAACAGAAGCAAACAAGTTATGTATAGATTGTCATGGTGATACTGATAAAATGCAGAAAGTGGAAATAACTGATATTAATAACGAAAAAAGCAAACCAAGTGCGGATTTTATCTTGGCAAGTCAGACTTATGAAATGACTTTGCATGGGCGTTTATTAGCATCTGGAGTTGAGGAAGGAGCTTCTTGTAATGATTGCCATGCACCTACTGGATTGAAACATGGTGTATTATCTGCTAAAGAGACACATGCAACTACTCATCCAGAGCAACTGACTAAAACTTGTTCGCCATGCCATGCTTATGCAAATAATCCACTAAACAGGGAGTTTGTACTAACTAATCTGCATGATATTGAACAAGTTCCAGCTAATTTTGAGCTTATGCCTTTTGATTTAGCTACTTATTTGGAATCTAATTGGTATCGTTCAATTATGTTAATGTTGCCGTTAATTGTTTTGTTATCCATTGGAAGTTTATTGTGGTCATTGTTTGTCAAATCCAAGCGAATTGAACCGTTATTTGGTAGTAAGCATTTTCAGAAACATATTATTGATGTGAAGTCTAAGAAGAAAGACTGATCACGTTAAGTCGCAAAGCCGCTAAGAAAACCTTAATAAACTAGAAAAGGTCTGTGTTAAGATTAATGATTTTAAACTTTGCGTCTTTGCGGCTTAGCGTGACACAGGAGGATTTATGCAAGAACCAATAATTAATTTCAACACTCCCACCCAATTTTCCGTTCGTTATGATGACGATGATACTGGAGTTTTAGAATTTAATAATCCAATTTCTGATGATAACTATCAGGATTTACGCTGGTATTTAGAGACTTATTCAGGGCTTTATATTGCCGAACCAGATCATGCTAGGGTAGATCGGATTGTTAAATAGTTGCCTAAATGGGGCGAAGCTTTGTTTGATTCGGTATTTTTGCGGGATCGGGCAGCTCAAAGAATGTTTGAACGATTGCAGGATGAGGATGAAGATAAACGTTGAGTGACTATTAGTGCGGTATTCCCGGTGATATTGAGTTTGCCGTGGGAGTTGTTGCGAGACCCAGATGGAGCTTATTTGTTTAATGAAAATCCTCGAATTGTGGTACGACGAAGTTTGAAAACTTGTGGTGGATGGAAAGCTAAGAAAGTTAAACCAAAGAAAAAGTTGCGGTTGTTGTTTGTGATCAGTCGGCCAAAAGGTGCAGGTTTTATTGATCCAAGGTTGGAAGCTCAGGCAGTGTTGGCAACAGTTGCTAAGGTTAAGCAAGTTGAGGTAGAGTTTTTACGGCAAGCGACTATTGATAGTTTTATTAATCGGTTGGAAGATGAGAATTTGCCAGCGGTAGATATTGTGTATTTTGATGGGCATGGGGTGTTTGATAGCACTGATGATTTGGCTGAGAAAGGTGTGCAGTTGGAGGGTATGAAAAAGGAGGAATCGGAAACTGCCAATATGGGTTATTTGTTGTTTGAGGATGCGAAGGGTGATAACGCATTGGTAGCTGCGGATACTTTGGAAGAGATGTTGCATCAGCAGAAGGTTAGCATGATTGTGTTGTCGGCTTGTCAATCGGCACAAGTTGGTCAATGTTATTAAATTAAGACAGGAATCTAAAGTTTTTTGATACCTACTTTCGTGGACATGACAATTGATCATAAATAATTAACTTAATGACATTAAGGTTGTGACGTGGATTATGTTCTTAGAATTAAATTTATATTTCCAAAACTCCCAACAAATCATTATTTAGTGTAACATCCATAATGACAATTTATTTTACCATCACATTTACTGCTGAAGATGAAAAAGCAATTATTTAACTTGATAAGGAAAAGCAACAATTCCTCTTCTGTTCTAAAAATTTAGAGAGGTTTTGCAAATATTTATGAAATTGAAATATATAAAAATTAAAAATTTTAGAGGTATTAGAGAAGAAATATTTTTGCCTCTACATTCTAGATTAACTATTTTGGTTGGAGATAATGCCAATGGGAAAACAACAGTTTTGGATGCTTTAGCAACCGGATTGGGCATAATACCCAGTTATTTTAGCGTGAAAGGAAAAAGAGCCAGTGATGATGATATTTATCAGTGTATCCCAACATGGGATAATGATTTTTTTTATTCAGAGTCGTTAATGGGTGGCTTAGAAAAAGCTCCTTATATGAGAATAACTCTTGAAACATTAGACGATATTTTATGGGATGTTTCAAAATATAATTCTCGGAAAAAATCCCAAGACATTCCAGAAGCAATCAAGCATACACAACTTTACGATTTTCTTGGTAAAATTGTTTCAGGTGAACATAGTGAACTACCAGTAATAGCTTATTATGGTACTAACAGAGCCATTTTGTCCTCAGAAACTAAGTATCTTAAAAGTGAAAACAAACATGGGCGTTTTTATGCTCTGAATAATTCATTGAAAAGGAGTTCTCGTTTTAATGAAATAAAAGATTGGTTTGCTGAAGAAGAAGATATTGAACGTCGAATAAGACTTGAACCTGATAACAAAAATGAACGTGATGACAAGTACCGTTCTCCAATACTGCAAACAGTTAGAGAGGCACAAGAAAAGTTATTACCCGGATTTACCAATTTGCGGACAATCCCCAAACCTACTCGTCTTGTGGTCGATTTCAATTATAAACAAGAACCAACCGAAAATTTGCTACTCGAGCAATTGAGTGATGGTTATCGAACAACTTGGGCTCTCGTAGCTGATTTAGCACGCCGTATGGCTGTTGCAAACCCTCATTTAAAAACAAAAATTCTGGAAACAGAAGCAATTGTATTAATTGACGAAGTAGACTTGCATTTACATCCTAATTGGCAACAGCGTATAGTTGCCGTTGATGAAAAAGATGATGAAATATCCGATGAACGATCAGTTGCCTCCTTGCTTAAAGTGTTCCCCAATACTCAGTTTATTGTAACAACTCACAGTGACGAATTGGTGACTTCCGTTAAACCAGAAAATGTTGTTCGCTTGTTTCGTTCTGAAGGCACTATTCGAGCTGAACTAGTTAGTTCTTACACTTATGGGGCTAAAAGTGGTAAAGTATTGGAACGTGTTATGGAAGGTAGTGAACGTCCTCGTGACAACACATTTACAAAATTATTGAATCGCTACTACGAATTGATTGAAGAAGATGATTGGAATAGTGAAGATGCCAAGAAAATTCAAAAACGTTTATATGAATTATCTCCTGATGAACCTGAGTTAATTAGTATTAAAATGGAAATTCGTCGTCGTCAAGTAATCAGTGGTAAAAGAAGTCATGAAGAAAGTTAAACAATTGCAACAATATCCTGCTGGGATTAAGGAATTTTTTCGTCTGTATCCTCAAGAACGTAATTGGGATAAATTCAGGAATTATACAGATTATAAAAATGCTCTAGATGAAACCGCTTATGAAGAACTTAGAAAAACATTAGCTGATGTTCAGCACGGTTTGTGTGTTTATTGCGAGGCTGATTTGATAGCAGAATATAAAAATTATCCACCCAGAATAGAACATTTTTGTCCTAAATCCTTTGATAAAGACGACAATGTTAATTGGACATTAGAGATTGTTAATTTATTTGCTGCTTGTCAGGGAGGTACTAAAAAGTATTATGGTAGTGATAATACTGATAAATCCAAGTTTTATTATGCAGATAAGGGAAATAAAAGTTGTGATGCAGTGAAAAACGATAAAGTACCTGATTTGTGCGTGTCAAAAAAATTGCAGAACAAATATGAAGTGATTAAAATTTTAAAGCCAAGCGATATACCTGAAAGACCTGTCATCTTTAAGGTTACAATTAATGGAGAACATGAAGGAAAATTGTCTGAAAATCGAAAACAAATTAATGACAATGAGATAACAGATAAAGCTAAAAACACCATTATAGAGTTAAATTTAAACTGTGATCGCCTTGTTGATGCACGAATAGCAGTTATATATAAATTGAAAGAAGCATCATATAGCTTAGATGATAATGCTTCAGACGAACAAATTAAGCAATCACAAATTGAACTAGCAAAACAGTTTCTTTTTGATAAAGATGGTAAACCTGCCGAATTTTTTACCACTATTCGTGCCTTTTTTAAGGAAATTGCTGAAGATATTTTGTCCAAACAACCACAATCTTGGATATAAAAAATCTTTCTTCTAAATTATGTGAACCATTGACTTTTTACGATGCACCGATTATTACCGCTATCCTTGATGAAATCTAAAACCCAGAAAGTTTAAAGTGGTTTGAGGAGGATTGATATTTTTTTTGTCAGAATCAGAATTAACAGAATAAAAGTAATAATATAAAAAAACCATTCTGAAAATTCATTAATTCTGTAAGTTCTGATTCTGACAATTTTTAAAAAGATTAAATCCTGAACATCCTTTAATCATGTACAATCTTGTTCAAAAAATTAAATTGGAAGGAAAAAATAAATTAATTCTTACGCAAAGCCGCTAAGAAAATCTAAGTCATACCTGATGTTAGTTTTTAAACTTTGCGTCTTTGCGACTTAGCGTGACATTAATAAATAATATAATTAACAATGAAAATTTACCTAATAATTCCACTACTTATCCTAACAAATATAACCAACGCTGACAGCTTATACTTTTCCCAATTAGAACAAGCAACTATTGATGCTGAACTATTAGAAAAAACTGCGGAAAAATTGCAGGAACATAAAGCAACTCAACCCATAAAATTCCCATCTTTTCACCAACCCAACAAACCACTTATTGAAATTGAACGGTTTTGTACTTTATGCCATAACAAATTAGCTCATCAAGAAAATGTTGCAGTGCGTAGTTTTCTTAATGCCCATAGCCGTTTTATTTCCTGTGAAACTTGCCATTTCCTACCAAAAAACACCAATTTAACTTATCGTTGGCTACAAAATGATGCCAGTATAGAAAACGAAGAAAACTCACATTTACAACCTCATCCAGCAGCTCATTTAAGCCCTTTTTCACAAGGAATGCCAGTAGTTTTATCCCCAGAACATCCATTATTTAAAAAGATTAAAACTGAATGGAAAGATTTGCCTAATTCAGAACAAATTCAATTAACTGCTAAAATTCATGCTCCACTGAAAGAAAAGGGTATCTCTTGCAAAAGTTGTCATGATCCCAACCAAAAAATGTTAGAATTAGCTCGTATTGGAGCTTCCCAAAAAAAACAACAAGCAATAGAACAAAATAAAATTGCCTATTTATTAGATAAAGACAAAAAATCAATCCGCTTAATAGATCTACTTGAATAATATGACTAAATTTTTAATACTATTTATGGTAATTTGGTTACCAACTGTTCAGGCAATTCCATTAATAGCTACTGCTCAAAAACCGTTAAAAGCTAATTTTAACCAGCCGACTGCTATTGCTATTAGTGATAACGGCCAAGCTTATGTTTTAGATGGTGTTAATGGACGAATAATGGTATTTAACACTAAAGGCCAGTTCACGTTCAAGTTTGGTAAAATTGGTAATAAATCTGGGGAATTGAAGTTACCGATGGATATTCACATTGCCAAACAACAAGTTTATATCGCTGATACTGGCAATCATCGTATTAGTACTTTTAACTTAAAAGGTCAATTTAAACATAATATTACCCTGAATAAAACTTCTGAACCAGTAGGTTTAATAGTACAAGATACTGATATTATTTGGACTGATCGTAATCAACATCAACTATGTCGTATCAACGCTTCTAATAAACCAAATTGTTGGGGAACTAGAGGTAGAGGTAAATTGCAATTTGACTTCCCGTTTATGTTGGCGAAAGATAGTGATAATTATCTATATGTAGTTGATATTTTTAATATTAAGGTAAAAATATTTAATCAGAAAGGTTATGCTTTTGGTGATATTGCTAATTTTGGTTTACAAGCTGGTGAATTGGTACGTCCAAATGGCATTAGTATTGACGAACAAGATATTGTTTATATTAGTGATTCTTATCAGGGGACAATCTCTGTATTTAAAAAACGTAAGTTTCAAGGTTTACTGCAAGATACTAATGGCAAACCTTGGTATTTCCAAACTCCAGTTGGTATCAAACGTTGGCAGGATAAGCTATATGTGGTTGATGCTGGAAAAAATCAGGTAGAAATATTGCAATTGCAGGATGGAAAAGCTACTTCGTTTACTAAACAAACACCATCTTCTGGTAAAAACTGTGTGACTTGCCATTTATCTTGGTCTGAGGATTTTATAGCTGAAAAAAAGTCATTGCCAGTAGCACAACCCAAAATGTGTTATAGCTGTCATCATGGTGCAATCATAGATTCCAGAAAAATTATTGGGCAAGGTTCGCAACATCCTAATTTGCATATAAAATCACAGAGTGAAAATACAGCCAAGGTTTCGGCGGATTTTCCATTAATAAAAAAAGAATTATACTGTGGTAGTTGTCATACTCCTCACCATAAAAATGCTAAAGAAACTGGGCTACATGCTGGTCACAATAACTCTTGGTTGCGGGTTGGTAATAAGAAAGAAGACTTATGTCATAAATGTCATGAATCTTATGTTGATCTACAAGTAAATAATCATCCATTGGGTATTTTCTTAAAAAAACCTACTGGTAATGCCAAAAATTATGCGAAACATTTACAACATGGTTTACCAGCCTCACTGTTGAAGCAAGGAGCTCGTTTAAGTAAAGAAAAGGAATTGGTTTGTGCTAGTTGTCATCTGGTGCATGGTGGTGAAACGGATACTCCATTGTTAGCTCAGACTGCCCAAAAGCTATGTAAAACCTGTCATGCCAATTATCATAGTAAAAGTAAAAAAGCTGCTCACAAAAAAGGCATTCATCCAGTTGATATTAAACTAGAAAATGTGATTAAAATCGGTAATAAGAAGATTAAACAAGTAACCTGTGATACCTGTCATTCTGTCCATGACGGCCAAATTAATACTGCTTCTTTAACCAAGCAAGTCAAAAACCAAGCTGAATTGTGTAAAACATGCCACACTGATTATCACAGCAAGAATAAAAAATCTGCCCATAAAAAAGGCATTCATCCAGTTGGTATTAAACTAGAAAAACCAGTACAAATTGGTGACCAAAAGATTAAACAGCTAACCTGTGATACTTGTCATTCTGTCCATAATGGTCAAATTAATACTGCTTCTTTAACCAAACAAGTCAAAAATCAGGCTGAACTATGTAACATTTGCCACACTGATTATTAGACCTCTTGCATAAGTATAGCTAAGTATTTGATATAATTAACTTTACCTATATAGAAATATTTAATAA
>JQIA01000156.1_pt1 | contig 30837 bp, 28 predicted proteins | sample 811431 | NCBI WGS metagenome assembly JQIA01 (sample SAMN02998118, study PRJNA258478) | marine sediment metagenome | biome: marine; feature: seafloor; material: sediment; isolation source: oil-polluted sediment collected from 3 locations (0.5 km, 0.7 km and 0.9 km)... | place: USA: Gulf of Mexico ...
GGAGGCGAGTACGAGAATCGAACTCGTGTACACGGATTTGCAATCCGCTGCGTCACCACTCCGCCAACTCGCCATCCTATGGTGTTTGCAGGCTATAACAACAGGATATAGCCCATGCAAGCGCGAAAGCCGTCGAGATTAAAACATCAAGGCGAATATGATAACTGGAGCTAGTTCTGCAACAGTAAGTAAGATGTAAAACACCCGTATAGGAACGGTTTTAAAGCGGCGCCAAAGCAATACTAATATGCTGATGACCATGAGCTGTTCCAGTAGGGAAATAATACCGCCGAAATGTTGACTGTCCCAATAACTAAGCGGGCTTTCAAAAACCCAAGTGCTCACAGGCCAAAAATGCATGCGTGCATCATCATGGTGCAGGGGGAAATCAAAGCACAGATGTAATAGGGCACCGCCAGTAAGTGCTATAAGCCATGATTTGCGCAACCATAGAGCAAGTCCGCCCAGTATTGCCCATAGAATAAAAGAATTATCAATGGCGAAGACCTGTTGCCAGTTGGTTGAGAAATATTGTGTGGCAAACACGTAGCCTGGGCTGTTGTCTAAGATAAAAAGACTGAAACCTGCCATCACGTATAAAGAAACATCTGGCAAAAGCGCGCCAGTGATTGCAGAGACTGTGATTTTGGGGCACTCTGGCTTTGCAAATACGGCGGCAGCAAGCAGCAGGTGGGCAGGCGTGTTCATTGGTGTTTTCCAAGGTTGTTTAACAGATTATAGGGCAGTACATGGCAAAGTCCATTATGATCCAAGGGGCTGGATCAAACGTAGGTAAATCAATGGTTGTGGCAGGGATTTGCCGTGCAGCGGTCAGGCGTGGCCTGAAAGTACGGCCATTTAAGCCACAAAACATGTCAAATAATGCAGCTGTAACTGCAGATGGTGGTGAAATCGGCAGGGCACAAGCTTTGCAAGCCATGGCCTGCAGGGTGCCTGCGATCACGGATATGAACCCTATTTTGCTAAAACCTGAAACAGATACCGGGGCGCAAGTAATTGTACAAGGACAGCGGTTAACCACGGTAAAAGCACGTGATTATGCGCAATTGAAACCCAAACTTATGGCATCGGTTCTGGAAAGCTTTACGCGGTTGCGCCAGAACGTTGATCTGATTGTGATCGAAGGTGCTGGGAGCCCCGCAGAAACCAATTTACGGGCAGGCGACATTGCAAACATGGGTTTTGCCGAGGCTGCGAATGTGCCAGTGGTCTTGCTGGGAGATATTGATCGTGGCGGGGTTATTGCCCAAATGGTGGGGACTTATGTGATTTTACCAGATGCGGATAGGGACCGTATTAAAGGGTTTTCAATCAATAAATTCCGTGGCGATGTGAGTTTGTTTGATGATGGGCTTTCTGAGATTATCGAACGTACAGGCTGGGCTAATTTAGGTGTGATCCCATGGTTTAGTGAGGCTGCAAAATTGCCTGCAGAAGATGCCGCAGATATTGCAAGTACGGTAAAAGCATCAGGGTTTAAAATTGCTGTACCACAGTTGTCACGGATAGCAAATTTTGATGATCTTGACCCATTAGGGCTAGATCCTAATATTTCCGTTGAAATGATCCCGGCGGGGCGCCCTTTGCCGTTAGATGCAGATCTCATATTGATCCCAGGCTCTAAATCCACAACCGGTGATTTGGCATTCTTTCGGGCTCAGGGTTGGGATATTGATTTGGCTGCACATGTGCGCCGTGGCGGACATGTATTGGGAGTTTGCGGCGGGTATCAGATGTTGGGTAAAGAGATCCATGATCCCGACGGAATAGAGGGCCCTGCGGGCAGCCATATTGGGTTGGGGCTTCTGGACGTTATCACTGTGATGCAGCCTGAAAAACGTCTGGCAGAAGTATTTGGCCATTACCTGCCTACCGGGGATCAGATTAGAGGTTATGAAATACATATCGGTAATACCACAGGCCCAGATTGCACACGGGCATGGCTGGAAATTGATGGGAACAGAGAAGGGGCATCGTCGCCTGACAGGCGTATTTTGGGATGCTATATTCATGGGATTTTCTCAGCAGACGCATTTCGGGCAGCATATTTGGCAAGCCTTGGGGCGACATCGGCAAGGTTTAGTTATGATGTACAAATTGATCGTGTGCTGGATGCCTTAGCTGATCATATCGAGACCCATATGGATCTTGATCTGTTACTCTCATTGGCTAAGGCTTAACTCCTTGTTTATTCCAGTTCGCGGGCTGCAAGGGCGTGATGAATTTCACGGCGCACAAGTTTGCGCACATTGCGGGTAATTCTATCGCCCAGGTCGCCCTGCAATTCCGCGCGCACCATTTCACTGACAATTTCGCGTATAGTTTCTTCGTCGATGAATTGCGCGCTTGCAGGTTGTTCTGCGGTTGGCGGCATTTCTTTTTTCAGAGCGACCTCATCGTCTTCAATGTCGGTGGGAAGAATGATTTCTTCAGTATCTTCATTTGGTAATTGATGAAATGCTGTCGCCGAAATTTCTTGCTCAGCCGAGCCTTGGGCTGTTTTTGCTGGTGCTGTCTGTTTCGTTGCCGCCATATCAGCCCGTAAAACAAGCGGCTCGGGCTTTTCCAATGCAACAACAACCGGCTTTACGGTTTTAAGCTGGTCGTCAGTTACGGTTTGCAAAGAGGTGTTGGGATCGTTTGTTTGCGTTTCGGGGTTGATTTCAGTTTGATCGGCTACGAATTTTTCAGCCGGTGTCTTTGCGACATCTTGCGTCATCTCGGCAATTGATGCGTTCATTTTTTCAACGAAACTTGATGCTTTGTTGTCTGTATTGCCAGAGGGCGTTTCCGTTACCGCCTTTGGTTCGGGTTCCAGCATCTGCACTTTTGTAGGTTCTGGTGTCGTACTTGGGTGCTCTGCGACCAGACGACGAATAGAAGATAAGACATCTTCTATTCCGGTTGCTTTTTCTGCTTCGGACATTTTTGCCTCAGTTATTTTTTTCAACGATAGCCAAGATTGAGCTTTCAAACAACTGTGTTGTTAAAAAGAGCTTGATGAAATATTAACATTGGCCCGTGGATCCATCAGGCGGTGCAATTCAGCACCACTTGTTACTAGTTTCCACCTAATTTCATGATTTTATCAAATATTTTCAAACGTTTTTGTCCGAATTTATTGAGACCGTTGACCTTTTTATAGTTCAGATCCGGATCGTAACTTTCAATCCCAAGCCCCAAATGATCCACTGTTAATAGACCCATAGCCGATAAAACACCGTAAGCATTCACATATTCATCTCGAATAGCCGAGACGAGATCTGATTGCGCTTGCAATAAATCCTGTTCTGAATTCAATACGTCCAATGTTGTCCGTGCGCCTAATTTGGCTTCTTCGCTGGCCCCGTCAAAAGCAATTTTTGCTGCGCGAACCTGTTTTCGACCTGCAATAATCGTCGCCTTAGATGCAGTCCATGTTGCGTATATGCTGTGTACGTTTTGGCGCACTTGCACGCCGGCCAGTTGTAGATTTGCCTTTTGTTGGCTGAGCTGGGCTAAAGCTTGGCGTTCAAGGCTGTTTAAACGCCCGCCATTGTATATCGTTTGATCCAGATTTAACCCGATCTGGCCTTGGGTTTGTTTGTCAACCCCGCCACCAAATGTTGTGCTGTTATTATTAGATCGCGACACAGCGGCATTAGCCGAAATAACCGCTGATTTATTACCTTTGGAGATTGCAACAGATTTTTCTGCGGCTTTTACAGCGAATTGCTGTTGTAAAATTGACGGATGTCTTGCGATTGCAATTGCTTCGGCGGCATTGGCTGAGCTGGGCAGCTTGGGTGTCACGGGCGGTATGCGTAAATTCGTTGGTTTAGAGCCGACTGTTGCGATGTAAAAATCAATTGCCCGTTGCAAGGCTGCAATGTTTGTTTGCAACCCGCTTTCAGATGCCGCAAGACGTGATTCTGCTTGGGCGACATCAGTACGGGTGACTTCCCCTACCTCAAAGCGTTCGCGCGCGGCGCGGACTTCTTCGTTCAGCACTTTAACACTGTTGCGGGCCAGTTGAACATTTCTTTGGTCGCGCCTGACATCCATAAACGCAGTAACTGCGTCAAATAACACTGTTTGTTCAGTTGTTATCAGCGACTGGCGCGTGCTCAAGACATTTAACCGAGCTTGTTCGACGCCCAATATTAACGTGCCACCAGCATACAAAGGAACGCTTGCAGTGATCGATGCACTGGTATTAGGGGTTGTGTCTATTCTTGGGTTTGGGCTTTCTATGCGGGTTGCCGCAATATTACCAGAAACAGAGGGTTCGCGCGCAGCTTTGGCTTGGCGCACGGTTTCATCTGTTGCACGCAATCCGGCCCGGCCCACGCGCAAGGCGGGGTTGGTTTGGTAAGCTTGTATCAGCGCATCACTCAAGGTTGTTGCAAAAACCGCAGGGCTCATTGTTAAGAACAGGCCAAAAACCGTGGCTTGCAAAACTGTCGTGCATTTCAATGTCATGGTCTGAAAATCCCTTGGGAGTTAAACTTATGCAAACTTAAATTCTGGTTTGTTTTCAAAACCGTTAATAAGTGGTGCTGAGGCGTTGAAAACTGTGCGCCATGATAGTTGTTTGTGTGTTTTGTAACCAATGCGGCAGTCGCCAAAAGATCCATCGCGGAAAATAGCACAAATGCGGCCGCCATCTTTTAGCTGGTTAATAAGCGTGTCAGGCACTTGCTCTACAGAGCCTTGCAGAATGATTACATCATATGGGCCGTTTTTGGCATTACCTAATGTCAGATCACCCGTGGTGACAAAAGCATTATCTACGGATTGTTCCATCAATATGTCAGAGGCGTTTGCAACCATTTCAGCATCGGTTTCAACCGCGACAACAGCTTCGGCCATTGTCGCAATGATGGCAGTGGAATACCCTAAACCGCAACCTAAATCCAAAACCAATTCATCAGGTTGTACGTTTACTGCATCCAGCATTTTGGCAAAAGTGCGGGCATCAAGTAACACACGATCTTTGTTCAGGGCGATATGTTTGCCTGCATATGCGATGGGGCGGTCATTTTTTGGTACATAGGTTTCACGCGGGGTGTTCAAAAACGCTTCGATAATCGGATATTTAGTCACGTCAGAGGGGCGGATTTGACAATCAACCATTGCCGTGCGTGCCGTATTATAATCGGTCATTCTTTCACCTTGTCATAAAATAGTCGAGCCGTTGAAATCTTTGTGCCACAGTTCATCAGTTTGGGCAACCGAGCAGGGCAAAGAATTCAGCCTTTGTCACTGCACTCTTGCATGGGAATACCCAGATCAATGTTCGGTTCGTATTCCAGAACACTGGAATGCAGATATTCCGAAGGGTGTTTCCCTATTGTGCGTTTTTCGCGAAACAAAAAAAACTTGGACAGCCCGCGTTTATTACCAAGCTCGGGAGCATGAGGATCATACGGGAAACGACTGCACCAATTGTCAGGCAGGCTGAGACCACACATCTCTGCGCGTTCCAGCATCCAGATCAGTGGAATATTTGATAATGGACGGGCGTGTGGAAAAGTCCAGACATTGCCCCCGATGTCAGAATGTGCGCCGCGAAACCAAACCTGTTCCATATGTCCGTCCCAGCCGGTTTCTTGATACCATAAAACGGGGTTGAATGCTGTGCGGGTTTCACCAAGGGCCAATGCCTGAAATGCAAAGCGCACAGACCCGCCAATGCGGTCATTGTGAAATTCAGTGGCCATCGGGGCCAAGCGACTTAGCAAGGGGTAATCTATGCCCAGAGCTTTTACAGTATCCCAAACACCGATCATCTCTATATGGATATTCAAATGGCAGTGAGCAGCACAAAAGGTTTCTGTTTTGGATTTATGTTCTTCGCATTCATACATTTTGAATGCCTGCCTGACATGGGTGTCACTGGCTTCACTTTGCCTTAACAGACCTAAATCATTGATCATTCCAGCTAAAGAACGCACTGCATAGGCCCCGCGCGAATATCCAAATAAGTAAATCTTGTCGCCCGGTTTATATTGGCGGCTAAGGTGAGCATATGCATCCCGAATGGTTTGGTTAATGCCCCAACCACTGGCGATTGTGGCCCAGTTCCACAGCCCGTGCCCTTGAACGCCAGGGTGATACCATAAGGTTTCTGAATTACGATCTTTGACCTCATGCAAAAGCTTGTGCAACAATCCGGCGTTGGTTTCATGACCTTTTTCCATACGGCTTTGGGTGCCGTCGATGACAAGGATATGATTGATGGGTTTATTATTTTTCATAGGTAATGATTTGCACAGATTTACAAAAAAACAACCCCGTTCACGTAAACGCGATGTCATGGTTTGGATACTGTCGGGCCTTAAATGAAATTATCCATAAGCCAGTGGCGGAATTTTTGGGCGGCTGGGCGCAAGTTGGCCTTATCTTGGTATACAATGTGATAAGATTGCATGCCGTCTATTGCAAAACCTGGCAAACATGGCACCAGCCCTGCGGCTTTTATGACCAGATCAGTGGCTGGTGCGCGGGCCAAAGCGATTTTGGCACCGTGTTCTGCCAAACTCAGTGCCATGATGGAATTGTCCGAATAAACAAAACGAGCCCCTGTGGGGCGAATGTTACAAGCTTCGAAAAGTTGTATCCAGCCCGCGCGATGCTCTGTAACTTCAATCATTGGGAACTGTAGCAAATCTTGCGGAGTTTTGATCTGTCGGGCAATATCTGGTCGCGCAACTGGATAAAGTTTTTCGCCTAACAGTTTATCGCTTTCCGTACCATACGAAGAAGGGGAGCCAAAAATGATCTTCAAATCTGAAAACCCTTGTTTGAAATCCGTTACTGCATTACCAGTTGTCACATGCAGTTTGATCTCAGGGTGCAGGGTTTCAAATTCCGATAATTTGGCAGCTAACAGGCCGAATGAAAAAATAAAAACGCTTTGTACAAACACTTGTTCTTCCTTTGATTTGGAAAACAAACCTGATGTGGCGCCTTCTAAACTGATTAAGGCATTCTGAACTGCAGGCAAATATGCGCGCCCTACATCCGTAAGGATAACAGAATGGGCGAAGCGTTTGAATAAATCCGTGCCAAGCTGGGCTTCAAGGGCTTTAATTTGTTGGCTAACAGCTGGTGCCGACATGTTTAATTCCTGCGCTGCCTGCGCGAAACTTTCGTTTCGGGCAGCGGCTTCAAAAACACGTAGCCAATTTAATGTAGGTAAGGTGACGGACATATGAACAGGATAAGTAAAACTTAGCCTGACTGGCAAGAGATTTCGTTCTGAGAAAATTATTTTTGCAGCTAATCTAATGCAAGTGATAGCAAAGGAGCCTAGATATGCTGGAATGTGTAACACCTAACGATGGTAAGTTGACAAAAACGCAGCAAGACCAATACTGGGATGATGGTTATTTATTTCCAGTACAGGTGGTGTCGTCGACACAGGCAACCAAATGGCGTACTGAATTAGAGGCCATAGAGGCTAAATGGCTGGATAACGGCCTGCCGCTGCCCCTGAACACTTATAAGAGGGTCAATGCGCAATGTGTGATGCCATTGGCTTGTGACATAGGTTTGCACCCTGAAATTCTGGATGTGGTTGAAAGTGTGCTTGGCCCAGACATTATGCTTTATTCCACTGAATTTTTTATCAAAGAACCGCACACGAGCCATGTTGTGACCATGCATCAGGATCTGACCTATTGGGGCATGGGGGAAATCGACGGGCTGGTCACTGCTTGGCTGGCTTTATCCGAAGTCAGCAGTAAAACTGGTTGCATGGATTTTGTTAAAGGTAGCCACAAAAACCCGATTTTACCTCATGAAGATAGTTTTGATGAAAATAATCTTTTATCACGTGGACAAGAAATTAAGGTGGATGTAGCGGATAACGATAAGGCCGCGGTTCAGCTTGCGCCAGGACAATTAAGCTTGCATCACGGGCTGACCATTCATGGCTCTGGCCCGAATTCAGGTGATGATCGACGCATTGGTGTGGCGATCCGTTATCTGTCGCCTCATATCAAGAAACAGTCCGGCGATATGGATTACGCAATCCCTGCGCGCGGTGACTGTGCACAGGGCAATTTCATGACATATGGCGTGCCGAAAAATAACTTTTCCTCTGATGCGCTTGAGGTTTATGATAAAATAAAAGATATTCAAGCTGCGGTAATGATGGCTGGCGCAAAGGTTAATGATGGCATTTATGCGAAGGAAAAATAATGGAAAAAGTTAAGTTTATCCAGATGATCGATGGTGACAAAGAAGATTATGATTTTTTGACCAAGCACGAAATTGAACACACCAAAGGCACTGCAGACCGTTTGATAACGGCTTTGGTGGAGTTGGATGAAGGCCTGTCCGGTTACCAGATCACCCGTCTGGGCCATTCGTTGCAATCTGCAACCCGTGCATGGCGTGATGGTGCTGATATTGATTGGGTCGTCTCTGCCTTATTGCACGATATTGGCGATATATATGCGCCTTATAATCACGATGAATATGCGGCCACTATCTTAAGGCCTTTTGTGCGTGAGCAATGTCGTTGGGTGGTGGAAAAACATGGTGATTTCCAACTGGCTTATTTTGGGGCGCATGTGGGCGCAAACCCAAACAAGCGCGACATGTACAAAGGCCAGAAATATTATGATGATTGTAAAACCTTTTGTGAGCGTTGGGATCAAACCAGTTTTGACCCAGCATATGATACGCTGGATATGGCTTTTTTCACAGATATGGTGCGTGAAGTTTTTGCCCGTACACCAAACGATCCTGCGGTGATGCATGCGCCGGACCAAGCGTTGCGCAACCTAAAGCTTGCCACAGCACGTGCCATCTAATCGAACAAAAACGGCGTGCTATTTCGGCATGGGCGGGCTTTAAATTTTCGGCAGGTCAATGGTTTTCACATCACCATAGCCATTAAATCGGGTTGCGATAGAGTGGGTGTAGGCCCCGGTGTTTTCAAACAGAATATAATCACCTTCTTGGATATTTTCAGGCAGAGGTAAGGGCACTGCCAAATGATCTAACGAGTCACAAGTTGGCCCGAAAATACTGAAGTCTTTATGGGTTTTTGCTGGGGTGATATTTTGCGCGCAAATTACCTGATAGCGCTGGATATGCCCAATGTCACGAAACTCTGCCAGTCCGCCGTAAATTCCATCATTTAAGTAAATAACATTATCTGACAAGGTCTTAACACGTAGAGCCAAACTGAAACTATCGGCCACCATGGCACGACCGGGTTCGCAGACCAGCAGTGTTTTTCCATGCGGAAAACACTGTGCATATGTATGTTTTATCATGTTAAAAATAGGTGTCAGGTCAGGTTGTTCATCCCAGCGATGGCTTGGAAACCCACCGCCCACGTTTAAGCGGTGCAATGTGCATTTTGCCAATTTAGCAATCATTGCGGCTTCTTGAATGTAAGCTGCCCAGATTTGGGGGACGGTGCATTGCGTGCCTGGATGAAATGTCATCGATGCCATATGCCCACTTTCTATAACACGGCGCAACAAAGTGACACAAGCATCTGCATCTGCACCAAATTTGACTCCGAAATTATAAGCTGATCCCGCCAGATCCAGTTTCAAACGTACAGATATTTCACAATCCTTTGGGATTTGTTCCAACAGTTTTTCCAATTCACCCATGCGATCTACCGAGTAACTGCGCACGCCATTTTCCACTGCATGCATGATTTCTTGGGTCGAGCGAATAGGGTTGTGGTAGTGTAAAGTTGCATTTGGTAAAATCCCGCGGACCAAATCAATTTCCACCGGTGAGGCTACATCAAATGTTTTAATTCCAGACGCAATTAATCCGCGTAAAACCCGTGTAGCTGGATTAGCTTTGACCGCATAAGTCACAAGTCCGGGGAAGTTTTGTTGAAACATAATCGCAGTCTTTGCCAACACCCTTGGGTCAAAAAAGGCCACAGGTAGATCTGGCCCGAACTGACGTAAATAGGTATCGCGTGTTTGCCAAATTGCTTGTTGAATGCCCATGATTATCCTCTTTTTGCTAAGCTTGCTTTGAATTTGACTGAAAATCTCTCGGCAATATGGGCAATATGTGCTTATTATGTGGCAATACGACGAAGCAATGGGTAAAAAGTAATATGGATGATACAGATAAACGTTTGGTTCGCGCCCTTGCCGGTAACGCTCGCATGCCAATATCCAGCCTTGCCGCTGATCTTGGTTTGGCGCGCACTACAGTGCAAGCCCGCATTGACCGGTTGGAATGCAAAGGCATCATCACAGGCTATACTGTGCGCTTAAGTGATACGGCCATGGCGGCACGTATTCGCGCCACGGTATTGTTGCAAATTGATCCGCATAAACAAAATGGTATTATCGGGCGTTTGAAAGCCAATCATCACGTGGAAGAGGCTTTTACTGCCTCTGGTCGCTTTGATTTGGTTTTGCAAATTGCGGCTGAAACCATGCCTGAACTGGATACTATACTGGATCAGATCGGCGCACTTGATGGTGTGAAATCATCCGAAAGTCTGATCCGCCTAACCACAAAAATTGACCGTGCAATTTGATCCTTCCCCTTTGGTTAAAGCCCCTGTAGAAAGCCCGCACACACAGATTTAAGGCAGACCAATGGCGATGGAAAAGAACTTTGATGCAACAGCTTGTGAAGCGGCATTGTTTGAGAAATGGGAAACAACGGGCGCGTTTAAAGCCGGTGCAAACGCAAAGCCGGGTGCGGGTAGTTTTTGCATCATGATCCCACCGCCAAATGTGACAGGCTCTTTGCACATGGGCCATGCGTTCAATAACACACTGCAAGACATTATGGTGCGCTGGCACCGGATGCGCGGGTTCGATACGCTTTGGCAACCGGGCCAGGATCATGCGGGCATTGCCACCCAAATGGTTGTGGAACGTGATATGGCCGCCAACGGTGAAGGTAAACGCACGGATATGACGCGTGAAGATTTCGTCAAACGGGTCTGGCAGCAAAAAGAAAAGTCAGGCGGTACGATTGTTAACCAGCTTAAACGCTTGGGTGCATCTTGCGACTGGGAACGTAACCGTTTCACTATGGATGAAGGCTTTCATGATGCGGTTCTAAAAGTTTTTGTCGATCTCTACAATAAGGGTATGATTTACAAGGGTAAACGCTTGGTCAATTGGGACCCGCATTTTGAAACTGCGATTTCCGACTTAGAGGTCGAAAATATCGAAAAAGACGGCCATATGTGGCACTTTAAATACCCGTTAGCGGGTGGTGAAACTTATGAATACGTTGAAAAAGATGAAGACGGTAATGTGATTTTAACCGAAACTCGCGACTATATTTCCATCGCCACGACACGACCTGAAACCATGTTGGGCGACGGGGCTGTGGCTGTGTTTACGACAGATGAACGTTATGCGCCACTTGTTGGGAAACTTTGCGAAATCCCTGTTGGGCCTAAAGAATTCCGCCGTTTGATCCCAATTATTACGGATGAATACCCTGATCCTGACTTTGGTTCAGGTGCGGTGAAAATCACAGGTGCGCATGATTTCAACGATTACGAGGTTGCTAAGCGCAACAATATTCCAATGTATAATTTGATGGATACTAAAGGTGCTATGCGCGCGGATGGTAAACCTTATGCACAAGAAGCCGCGGTGGCCCAAGCGATTGCCAATGGTAGGCAAGAATTTGATGAGGGCATGATTGCCGTAATGAACCTTGTGCCTGATGAATACCGTGGCCTTGATCGCTTTGAGGCCCGTAAGCGGGTGATTGCGGATATCACGGCTGAAGGTTTGGCAGTGATGATTAAAGACGATGCGGGGGCGGAAACTCCTTACGTCGAGAATAAAAAGATCATGCAACCGTTTGGGGATCGCTCTAAAGTGGTGATCGAACCGATGCTGACGGATCAATGGTTCGTGCACACCAAAAAACTTGTCCGCCCTGCAATCGAAGCGGTTAAAGATGGCACTGTGAAAATCCTGCCCGAGGGCGATAAGAAAGTGTATTTCCATTGGTTGGAAAACATTGAGCCTTGGTGTATTTCCCGCCAACTTTGGTGGGGGCATCAAGTGCCGGTATGGTACGGGCCAAAATTATCTAATGAGCTGTTATCAGAGGTTTTATTAAAGCAACGCCAAGCACAGAATGCGCAAGAGACATATCATTTTGCTGTAAATGATAGTGTTGCTTTTTGTGCCGCGAATGAACAAGAAGCCATTGAGAAAGCGAAAGTCTATTATGGGCGGTGGTTTGAGCCAAAATCTATTTCAGCCAGCAAAGAAACAGATGGTTTATCAGCAGATAACACGTTTGATGCGCCAATGTTGGGCGCAACAATCTCACTTAATGCTGAAGACGGCGCAATTACAGATCAAGACAGTTTTGATATTCGCCTGACCCGTGATCCTGACGTGCTTGACACATGGTTCTCATCAGGTCTTTGGCCGTTTGGCACGTTGGGTTGGCCTGAAGATACTGATGAACTGGAACGGTTTTATAAATCTGATAATGTTGACCGCGTGCTGATCACTGGTTTTGACATCATATTTTTCTGGGTTGCCCGGATGATGATGATGGGTATCGAAACCATGGGTAAGGTGCCGTTTGAAACGGTTTATGTGCATCCGTTGGTACGCGACGAGAAGGGCAAAAAGATGTCCAAATCAACCGGCAATGTGATTGATCCACTGGATTTAATGGACAAATACGGCACAGATGCTGTGCGCTTTACCCTGACGGCCATGGCCGCGATGGGACGCGACTTAAAATTATCCGAAGATCGCATCGTTGGTTATCGCAATTTCGGCACAAAGTTGTGGAATGCCGCGCGTTTTGCTGAATTTAATGAAGCTTTCCCGCAAGCTGATTTTGATCCAAAATCTGTCAATCAAACCTTAAATAAATGGATTGTTGGCGAAACTGCACTAGTGCGCGAAGCTGTAGATGCAGCCCTTACGCAATACCGCTTTAACGATGCGGCCAATGCGCTTTATGCTTTTGTTTGGGGTAAGGTTTGCGACTGGTATGTAGAATTATCCAAGCCACTGTTTCAAGGCGATGATGCGGCGGTAAAAGCTGAAACGCAGGCCACATTGGCGTGGGTTCTGGATCAATGCTTAATCCTGACACATCCAATTATGCCTTATATCACTGAACAATTATGGGGTGATATTGCTGACCGCCAAAAGATGCTGGTGCATGCTGATTGGCCGACTTATACCGCCACTGAACTGCGAGACGCTGATGCTGCACGTGAAATGAACTGGGTGGTAAGTCTGATTGAACAAATACGATCGGTACGGGTCGAGATGCGGGTTAACGCAGGGGCTAAAATTCCGATGATACAGCTGGAACTGGATGCATTGGGTAAGATCGCTTTGGCGCGCAACCTGCCAATGATCATGCGCCTTGCACGGGTGACGGGTATTACAGAGGCTAATGAAGCCCCTAAAGGTGCTGTGACACTGGCAGTGGAAGGCGGTACGTTCTGTCTGCCATTGGCGGATATCATTGACGTAGATGCGGAAAAAACCCGTCTTACCAAAGCGATTGAGAAGCTGGAAAAAGAACTGAACGGCATCAAGGGAAAACTGGCAAATGAAAAGTTCACCGCCAATGCACCTGAAGCTGTGGTTGCTGAAAACCGCGCCCGAGTGGATGTCGGCGGTGAGGAATTAAAAACGTTGCAAGCGGCTTATGCAAGAGTTGCCGCTTTAGCCTGATCTTGATCTTAAATATCCTTGTCAAAAACATTGGAAGGCGCCTTGATGTATTGATTTACATCTGGGCGTTTTTTTGCATTAACTTATTCTAACATAATAATGGAATAAGATTGATGAATAACCCAAAGCCACGCGGCCCGCGTTACACTGATTTGGTTGCCAGCCTGTCTGATGCAGTCCCTTTTGTAGACCCTGAAACCCAAGAACGCGAACAAGGCCATGTTTTCACTGCCCGTTTGGGGGCCAATGAAAATGTGTATGGCCCATCACCCAAGGCCGTGGCAGCAATGCAAGCCGCGGATGGTGACACATGGATGTATGGTACTGCAAACAGCTATGACCTGCAAAATGCGCTGGCTGCATTTCACGATATAAGCACAGATAATATCATTGTTGGCGAAGGGATTGACGGTTTATTGGGTTATTTGGTGCGGTTGCTTGTAGGGGCAGGCGACAAGGTTGTAACTTCACACGGGGCATATCCGACGTTTAATTACCATGTAACAGGCTATGGTGGGGATGTTGTCAGTGTGCCATTTAACGGTAATTATGAAGATCCTGCGGCTTTAGTGGCTAAAGCTGCTGCGGTTGATGCTAAATTGATTTATCTGGCTAATCCCGACAATCCGATGGGAACAGTGCATGATGCGCATGTCATTCAGGCCGCGATTGATGCGGTGCCAGACGGTGCTGTTCTGATACTGGATGAGGCTTATGTGGAATTTGCCCCTAAAGGCATCGCAATTCCTTTTGACACGAGTGATCCGCGGCTTATTCGTATGCGCACGTTTTCAAAAGCTTACGGGCTGGCAGGCGTGCGGGTGGGCTATGCTGTTGGGCATCAAGGGTTGATCAAAAGTTTTGATAAAATTCGCAACCATTTCGGTCTTAGCCGTTCAGGGCAAATCGGGGCTTTAGCGGCGTTTCAGGATCAAGATTATCTGGTGCAAACCGTGGCTAAAGTTACCGCTGCGCGTGCGCGGATTGCAAAAATTGCAATTGCTAATGGTTTGCATCCGATTCAATCAGCTACAAATTTTGTGACCATAGATTGTGGACAAGATGCTGGTTTTGCCAAAGCCGTGGTGGATGATTTATCCACTCGTGGTATCTTTATCCGCAGACCGTTTGCGGCGCCCTTTACCCGCTGTATCCGGGTGTCAGCCGGAAACCAGCAAGACCTGGATCTGTTTGAAACAGCCCTGCCATTAGCCTTAAAAGCGGTTTCTTAAGCTTTGGCAATCACCCGGCTGGCAGCATCAATTGCTCCAGATCCGTGGGGAATATCAAGTGCTTTCAAGGCGCTATCAATAGTGCCTAAAACGCCCATGACCATGGGCACATTCAAATGCCCCATATGGCCGATCCTGAAATTATTGTGCCATTCCTCTGATCCCGTGACTTGAGCGGCAAGCCCGACCCCTAAAGTCAGGCCTGCGGTTTTTTCGCACCATTCACGAATGCGTGTCCCATTCCCATTACTGGTCAAAATACAGGTGACTGCACGTGAACGGCTGGCAGGATTTGGAACGTTTAATCTTAAATCTCCTTGATTTGCCCCCCATGTCTCTATTGCCGCCCAGATTGCGCGCGCGAACAGCTCTTGACGTGCCCATGCGGCCTCGACACCTTCTTCATGCACCAGTATATTCAAGGCTTCGCGCAGGCCAAACAGATGGTGTGTAGGGGATGTGCCGGCAAAATTCTGATAAATCCCTTGTGGATTAAATCGCGGCACCCAATCCCAGTAACTTGTCGCTAGATCAGCAGTTTTGCGGGCTTCTAGTGCGCGTTCATTTACAAACAGAAATGACAGGCCGGGCGGGGTCATCAGGCCTTTTTGGCAACCTGATACCATTAAATCAACGCCCCATGCATCCATTTCAAACCGCTCGCAGCCCAAACTGGCGATGCAATCGACCATGAAAAGCGCAGGGTGGTTTGCAGCATCTATGGCTTTGCGCAAAGCAGGGATATCGTTCATCACGGATGAGGCCGTATCCGTCTGGGTCACAAACACTGCCTTATACTGGTGAGCCGTGTCTGCACGCAGAGCTTCCTCTAGCTTGGCCGGATCAGCTGAGTTAGACATGCCAAAATCGATTACAGTGGCTTCAATGCCCGTAGTGCGCCCCCATTCACCCCAACCCATGGCAAAGCGGCCCGTGCCCAGCACCAGTACTTTATCACCACGGCTTAATGTGTTGGTAATTGCGGCCTCCCATGCGCCGTGACCATTGGCGATGTAGATTGCAACTTCAGCTTTGGTGCGTGCCACAGTTTGCAAGTCGGGATAAAGTGACAGAGCCAGGTCAACCAAGGCCCCTTCATAGATATTAGGCGATGGTTGGTGCATCGCGTTTAAAACCCGATCAGGGATAACAGAAGGCCCAGGGATAGCCACAAGTGGGCGACCATAATGCAAAGTCATGTTTGAATTCCTAATTAGTGTTTATGGAAGTGGTAGGCCAATGTGTAATACCCGTCAATCAAACACTGCGTTGGACAGCAGCATATAAAATGATAGACAGTAGATTGGAATCGATATGGGATGCCAAACGCGCATGAGTGACATTAAGACAAGAAAGCTGACGGCGCGTGAAGCTTATGGCCGTTTGTGGCATGGCTGGGTGAAAAAACATTGGCCTTTGTTGATATTATCTGCCTGTTTAATGCTGGTTATTGCACTAGCAACAGCAGGTTACGCTAAATTCATGGAATATGCGATTGGTGGTTTAGAAAACCGTGATTTGAATATTATTTTCTGGGCACCGATCGTGATTATTGCTCTGACCCTGACCCGTAGCATCAGTCATTATACAAATGTTCTGTTGCAAAATCGCATTTTAAGCCGTGTTCAAGCCGACATGCAGCGCGAAATGTATGAAACGCTTGTGGATATGGATCTGTCGCAATTACTGTCTGAAGCCCCGGCAGCCCTTGCGGCCCGGTTTTCTGCGGATATTGAAGTTGTACGGGGGGCGACAATTGCTGTTTTTGGCTCATTACGCGATGTTTTGACATTGATCGCGACAATTGCAGTAATGTTATCGATTGATTGGGCTATGACGTTGGCTTTGATGGCGATTTTTGCACTGATTTTCGCCCCCATAGGGTTGGCCGGGTCGCGTATTCGTGGCGTATCCAAAGATATTCAGCAAGAAATAGCCCAAATGACTGCGTCAGTAAATGAAGGCCTGTCAGGAATTCGGATGGTACGTACATACCAGCTTGAAGATACTTTGAAATCGGCGAGTACAAAGAGCTTTGAGCGTTTGTTTAGCTTGCGCCTGGCGATTGTCAAATGGCAAGCCGCGCTGTCACCCATAGTTGAAGCTTTGTCTGGTATTGCTGTCGGCGCCACTTTATTTTTGGTGGGGCAGCGCATTCAGACAGGCGCGATTGATATTGCGGGTATGATTGGGCTGATCACCGCTTTAGGCGTGTTGACAAACCCCGGGCGTAAACTGACACAGGCCTTTGCGGTTGGTGCACAAGGCATATCCGCTTTAGAACGGGTTTACGGGTTTTTCGATACGAAAAATACAGTTGTCGATGGGCCTGATCTTGTCGCGGGGGGGCGTGCTAAAGGTAAAATTATCTTTGATAAAGTGGATTTCACTTACCCTGATGGTTATGAGGCTTTAAAGAATATCAGCCTGACGATTGAAGCGGGTAAGACGTATGCGTTTGTGGGGCGTTCAGGTGCAGGTAAAACCACTGTTTTCAATCTGTTACCGCGTTTGTTTGACACGTCAAATGGCTCTATCCATCTGGATGGCAAAGACATTAAAAGCTTAACGCTAAAGTCATTGCGTGATCAAATTTCACTGGTTAGCCAAGACAGTATCCTGCTTTCGGGCAGTGTGATCCAAAATATTGGGTTTGGGCGTAAAGGTGCTGGTCAGGATGCTTGTATTAAAGCGGCAAAAGCTGCGGCGGCAGATGGCTTTATTCGAAAATTATCAAAGGGTTATGACACCGTCATTGAACCCTCTAAAGCCACGTTTTCAGGGGGCGAGCGGCAGCGCTTGTCGATTGCGCGCGCGATTGTCCGTGATGCGCCGGTTTTGCTGTTGGATGAGCCGACATCGGCATTAGACGCAGAGTCTGAAGCATCAATTAAACAGGCACTTGATGCACTGTCCAAAGGGCGCACAACATTGGTGATTGCGCACCGCTTATCGACTATTTTACATGCGGACCAGATTGTGGTGATGGATGCAGGGCAAATCGTGGCCCAAGGCAGCCATGACGCTTTGTTGGCAGAGGGCGGGCTATATGCTGATCTCTTCAATTTGCAATTTGATATGAAAGCTTCAAATGATGGCAGATCAAAGCGTCATGGTTACCAAAAACGCAAGTTAGCAGTCGGACCGGTGGAACGTATCATTCGTATGATGGGGTTTTAGCGGCGGTATCTACGGGCCAGTTTTTCAGGTTCTGCGCCCATAAAATAAAGTGCCAAAGTGCCTAGGTTTTTACTTGCCCTGTTAAACCAGCCATCTTTTATATATCTGTCAGACCGTGTCGTGGCGATGATTGGCAAAGCTTCAAGTTGTCCGCGCAATTGACGGGCAAGCGCGACATCTTCCATTAAAGGGATATCAAGGTATCCGCCTGAACTTTTGTATAGTTTTTGGGAAATAAGCAAGGTTTGATCACCATAAGGAAGGTCGAATAGTTTTGCCCGAAAATTAGCCAAAAATGCAATGAGGCGCGGGGCCTTCCCATGCGTGTCAAAAGCCAGTTTGCAATAAGCGGCTTTAGAGTTGTTGTTTAGATGTGCGCCTATCTCAGTGACCCAATTGTCAGATAAAACCGTATCTGCATGGACAAATAACAACCAACGTCCTTTAGCAATTCTTGCCCCTGCCTGTAATTGTGAACCGCGCCCTTTTGGGGCTTTTACCAGAACGGCCCCTATATCTTGTGCGACCTTATCGATTTGATCTGCAGAGCCGCCATCTGTGAGGATTATCTCGCAAATCAACGATTCCCCCATGCCCTGATAAAGACAAGCCAAGGTTGGCCCGATAGTATCTACGGCGTTAAGCGTTGGGATGATAACAGAAATAGGGGCGGACATTTGGGGCCTAATTGGATTGTGTTGTGCCCTTTTAAAGCATAAGCAAAAGGAAAGCGATTAAGGAATACTCCGATGGGCGAACATGCAAGTGACAGAACAGTTTTAAAAATTTCAGGTCAGGATGCCAGTAAGTTTTTACAGGATCTGGTGACCAATAACTTAAAAGATGAAGGGCTGGTTTATGCAGCTCTTTTGACGCCACAAGGAAAATACTTATTCGATTTTTTAGTGTTTAAACAAGATGATAACTGGTATCTTGATGTGTTAACAGATCGTGCTGCAGCCTTAACACAACGTTTGACAATGTACCGGTTGCGCGCAGATGTTGTGATTGAAGACAGTGGTTTGCAAGTGCAACGTGGTTTGATTGATACCCCTGATGGCGCATATGCCGATCCACGCCATTCGGCCCTTGGGTGGCGCTTGTATTCCTCTGATATGGGCACTGCACCCAGTATTGACTGGGATGCAATCCGTGTGGCGCACTGCATCCCTGAAACAGGGATTGAACTGATTGCAGAGGAAACTTACATTCTGGAAGCAGGTTTTGAACGGTTGAACGGAGTGGATTTTAGAAAAGGGTGTTATGTGGGACAGGAAATATCAGCTCGGATGAAACATAAAACTGAACTGCGCAAGGGCTTGGTTCAAGTCACTATATCGGGTGCAGCGCCAGTCGGAACTGAGATTGTCGCGGATGATAAACCTGCCGGTGTTCTTTATACCCAGTCTGGTAATAAAGCTATCTCATATCTGCGCTTTGCGCGCGCCAAAAGTGCAATGCAGGCTGCTAATGCGACGATTACATATCAGGTTTAATGCAAACCTACTTGTAGGGATCGCTATCACGCAACGACACTAATGGCGCAGATCAATATCATGTAGTGCTTAATCGTTCCGAACGATTTTCACAAATTGATTGAAGACCGGTTCATTAGATGCAATCACGCTGCCGTCTTCGAGCGAGTTACCATCTTTAAAAATGGATGTGGTTAATCCACCGGCTTCTTTGACCAGTAGCAGGCCTGCAGCGATGTCCCACACGTTCAAGCGGCGTTCCCAGTAGCCATCATAGCGGCCAGCGGCGGTGTAGGCCAGATCAAGCGATGCAGCTCCCCAGCGGCGCACACCTGCACTTGCGGGCAGGATGCGGGCCAAATCTTGTAATGTATCGGGCAGATCGCCACGCCCGCCAAAGGGCAGGCCTGTGGCAAAGATCATTTCAATCATGCGTTTGCGACCAGACACGCGGATACGTTTATCATTTAACCATGCGCCGCCACCTTTTTCGGCAATGAACATCTCTTCGCCTGATGGGTCGAAGATCACGGCAGCAACGATTTCGCCTTTGTGTTCTAACGCAATAGAGATAGCCCAGTGCGGCAGTCCGTGCAAAAAGTTTGTAGTGCCATCCAATGGGTCAACGATCCAGCGGCGGGTTGGGTCCTGGCCTTTGATTTCTGTACTTTCTTCGCCGCAAAACCCATAATTCGGGCGAGCCTCCAACAATTCGTCGCGCAAAATTTCTTCAGCTTTTAGATCCGCACGGCTGACGAAATCACCGGGGCCTTTGGCTGACACCTGCAGGTTCTCAACTTCCTTGAAATCACGCATCAAAGAACGGCCTGCATAGCGGGCGGCTTTGATCATCACATTGATATTGGCGGACCATTGAGACATGGGAATTCGTCCTTGTTGTTCGGGTTGGCCCCCTTTGACTTAGTTTTTTACGAAGGTCAACGTCTGGCCTGCGTTTTGGTGAATTTCACAAAATCCTGAATGTAGCCCAACTCTGTGTCAGTATCGCGCACGGTAGCGTAAAGGCGGCGGGAAAGACCGGTTTTGGTGATCTTTTTGGTTACGAAATCATGACCGTATTGTTCATTAGCCACAACCCAGTCGGGCAGAACTGAAACGCCGCGATTTGAAGCGACCAGAAACATGATAACGGCAGTTAGTTCAATCTGGCGCAAGGCTTTGGGTTCCAGCTTGGCGGGGATTAAAAGCTCGTTATAGACATCAAGGCGGGATTTTTCTTCGGGGTAAGTGATCAAGGTTTGATCAACCAGATCTTCAGCCACAATATAATCTTTTTGTGCCAATGGATGTTCCTTGGCACAAATGAAGGTGGGTTCATAATCAAAAAGCGGGATGAAAGTAATGCCGTCGATCACTTGAGGGTCATCTGAAATAGCCACATCAACTTCTTCGCGTTGCAAAGCCGGTAGCGCGTCAAAAGCCAAACTGGGGCGGATATCTACATCTACATTACTCCATGATTTACGGAATTGTTCCAGCACCGGGAACAACCAGTCAAAGCAGGCGTGGCATTCGATGGCTATGTGCAGACGGCCTGCTTTTCCTGCGATGGTCTCAGAGAAATCCACTTCAAGCGCATGAACGCGTGGTAGTATCTCTTCGGCTAGTTTCAATAACTTGTGACCGGCTTTAGATAACTTAAGGGGTTTTGATCGACGTAAAAATAGCTCCATGCCGACCTGATCTTCTAGGCCTTTTACCTGATGTGATAGGGCTGATTGAGTGATGTTTAAAACACTTGCCGCACGCGCAAGACCACCTTGCTGATGAATTGCTTGAATTGTGCGCAGATGTCGAAACTCTAGATACATGGATAATAGGCCTTTATGAGTGTGTTTCATGTTTTATATTAGAAATATGAATTTGATTCAATGCTTGGGCTGTGTGAAAAGACTCTTAACAAAAAGGAAATATGTCATGTCTGTCATTCGCGAAACTTTCGGTCTTTCATTTGAGTTTTTTCCACCAAACTCACTTGAGGCCAGTTTTAAACTCTGGAACGCGATTGATACATTGGCAGGGTTTGCACCAGAGTTTATCTCTGTGACTTATGGTGCAGGCGGATCAACGCGAGAGCTCACAAAATCAGCGATTGCAGTGATCCGTCAAAACTATGGGCTGGAAGTGGCTGGGCATTTAACTTGTGTAAATGCATCGCGGGCTGAAGTTCTGGAAGTGGCCAGTGGCTATGCGCAAAGTGGTGCCAAAGAAATTGTGGCGCTGCGTGGTGATGCGCCCAAAGGGGCTGGCAGTTTTTCAACTCACCCCGACGGGTTTTCCAGCAGTGTGCAGTTGATTGAAGCTTTGGCAGAAATGGATTTGTTTAACATCCGTGTTGGGGCCTATCCGCATAAACATCCAGAAGCGGCGGATGACCTGTCAGATATCACATATCTAAAGCGCAAATTTGAGGCAGGTGCAGACAGTGCTATTACTCAATTTTTCTTTGAAGCAGAAGATTTTCTGCGTTTCCGGGATCGCTGTGAGAAAGCTGGGATCACCAATAAAATTACACCGGGTATTCTGCCAATTGAAAACTGGGCTAAAACCAAAAAGTTCTCTGCCCGTTGCGGCACGTTAACACCAGAATGGATGGAGCGTGCTTATCATAACGCTAATAATATAGGTGAAGCCCGGTTGTTATCGACAGCAATTTGCACCGAAATATGTGATGATTTGCTGTGTGAAGGTGTTGAGGATTTGCACTTTTATACGTTGAATGACCCAACATTAACCCAAGATGTTTGCCGTGCATTGGGGCGTAAGTTGGTTGCGCCAGCGCTGCATAAAGTTGCCTAATTTCACCTGCGCGGTGGTTTGGTAAAGGTTTGTACATGTGCCTTTTGGCTGCAAAGCAGAAAGCGTACTCGCCGATAAAGCGATACAGAGCATAACGTATTTACTGCAATGCTTTATCTGTTGTTTGATTGCACACAAGCTGTTCATTTTATTTTGTGGAAATATAGGATGAATGCCCTTAGCTTTTGTAATTAACTTTATACGACTTTACGAAAGGCCGTGCCAATGTCTGCATTTTATGCACAAACACCCGATGATCTATTAAGCTTTCCTGAAATTATGGAAATGGCCGGCATCGACTTCATGCAAGGGATTTTGGAGGGGAAATTTCATGCGCCTCCTATTGGAAAAACCCTGAACTTTGAACTGTCTGAAGTGGAAGATGGGAAAGTTATTTTTATTGGTGCGCCAAAGTTCGAGCATTGCAACCCGATGGGGACTGTGCACGGTGGATGGTATGGCACGATTTTAGACAGTGCAATGGCCTGTGCGGTTATGACAAAGCTTGCCCGTGGAACCGGATACACAACATTGGAATATAAGATCAACATCACACGAGGCATTCCTGTGGATGCTAAGGTTCAAGCCATAGGCAAGGTGCAGCATTTTGGGCGCTCAACCGGTGTTTCTGTGGCCGAAATACGTGGTGTCGATGATGATAGGCTTTACGCGACAGGTTCGACCACGTGTATTGTGTTGCGCCCGTAATTGACTGTCGCGTTAATCAACCTAGTCCAATACGACAGCGCGGGCTGATGGTGTCCGGCGCTTCTTGTTCACAGCTTAAATAACGGCAAGATTTATGCATCATTACGATCTATTGGACGGAAAGTTCCCAAAAATAGATTTCTGAACTATGAGCTAGGCGCGTTCGACATATTCCATAGTTTCGGTATTGACCACAATTGCTTCATCTTGACCCACGAAAGGTGGAATCATCAAACGGACACCATTATCTAAAACTGCAGGTTTAAAACTATTGGCTGCAGTTTGCCCTTTTACTGCAGGTTCAGTTTCTTTAATCACGCAAGTAACTTTTTGCGGCACTTCGGCGCTTAAAGCTTCAGCTTCGTGATATTCGATCTTGATTGTCATACCATCTTGCAAGAACGGGCGACGCTCGCCTAGGATATCTGCCGGCAATTCGATCTGTTCGTAAGTTTCCATATCCATGAAAACCAACATTCCATCATTTTCATAAAGGAACTGTTGATCTTTTTGGTCTAATCGAACTTTTTCAACTTTGTCAGCAGAGCGAAAGCGTTCATTGAGCTTTGAATTGGTGCGTAGGTTTTTAAGTTCAACCTGAGCAAAGGCGCCACCTTTGCCGGGCTTTACATGGTCGACCTTCACAGCGATCCATAGGCCGTCATTATGTTCCAGTATATATCCAGGGCGTATTTCATTTCCATTTATTTTTGGCATGTTTTCGCAGCTCGCTGTTGAAAAGGTTGAAAAATTCTACAAAGGGTGTATAGAGTGGCTTCCTGCTATAAGCAAGCCGATGTGGGATCGGTTCGAGACTGCCAAGGTAGCTATGCAAAAAACGCATACCAGCCATTCCATATCGGCAATTCCGAATCATCATAAAAAAGCCATATTGGCCCAAACCGAGAAAAAGAAGAAAAGATCAAGTCGATAATGTTTGATACAATAGATAATTCTGCTTTCGTCAATGACCAAGGGAAGCGCTCTGCCAAGTTGTTTGCCGCTGTAGTTCTGGCTGCGTTGGATGACGCCATTGCAGATGATAAAAAATATGGCAACGGCGTAGAAAGCATTGCCCGCTGGGCACGTTCACGCGATGGCCGTGAAGTTTTAATGTGCGCGGGCATTGAGCCAACTGAGCGCTGCGTTAAAGGTATGATGGAATTTGTTTCGCGCGGTGTACGTACATCCGTGGCTCTGTCACGCGAAGAAAGCGAACGTCAAGCGGCGGCTAAAGAAGCTGCGTAATAATTTGAATACCTTCCAGTTATTAGGCATCCCTTCGGGGGTGTCTTTTTTTTAGGCTATGGTGCAATCTCGAGGAAAATCGTGATTATGATAAAAGACATTACAGCCAAAGCCACCTTTACGGGTTTCTTAACTACATTTGTGGGTTTTGCGGCATCTTTTGCAGTGGTGATGCAAGGCTTATATGCGGTAGGGGCAACCGACGCACAGGTGATTTCTGGTCTGATGATGCTTTGCCTGTTTAAGGGTATCTGCGAAATCTATTTATCTCTTAAGTTAAGAATGCCGATCACCATCGCATGGTCAACGCCCGGGGCAGCTTTGCTCGCATCGACAGGGGCGATTGAAGGCGGGTTTCCTGCAGCGGTAGGGGCTTTTGCTGTCACAGCTGGATTGATTATTCTTGCCGGGCTGTGGAAGCCGTTGGAACGGCTTGTATCAGGTATACCGTTGTCTTTGGCAAATGCAATGCTGGCGGGGGTTTTACTGCCTTTGTGCCTTGCTCCTTTCACGGTAATTACAGACTTCCCATTTTACGGGCTGCTCATCTTGTTTGCATGGCTGATTGTCGGGCAGGTAAGTAAGCTTTGGGCGGTGCCTGCCGCTTTAGCGATCTTTGCAGTGATCTTGTTTTGGGGCATTGGTGTGACCGGTGCGCAATGGCAAGCCGTTAGGGATGCTGCATTTATTCTACCTGAGTATGTGCATCCGATCTTGAATTGGCAGGCAACGGTTGGCATTGCTTTGCCATTATTTGTCGTCACGATGGCATCTCAAAATATCACAGGTTATGGGGTGTTGCGTGCATATGGGTATACGCCCAAAGCGGGTGAGCTGTTTTGGGTAACCGGACTTGCATCTGCTTTTGCGGCGCCTTTTGGCGGGCACGGCGTTAATCTTGCCGCGATTACCGCAGCTATGTGTGCCAGTGATGAAGCCGGGCCTGATCCAGCAAAGCGCTATTGGGCGTCGGTTCTATCAGGTGTGTTTTACCTGATTTTGGCTACTGTGGTCGGGGCCGCTATCGCCTTCGTGGCGCTTGCGCCTGTCGCCTTGATTAAAGCTGTTGCTGGACTTGCCTTGATCGGCGCTTTTGTCGGCGCTTTAAAAGGTGCGGTTTTGGATGCAAATGAACGTGAAGCAGCTGGTTTGACGTTTCTGATTACCGCATCGGGGATAAGTCTGTTAGGGATCTCTGCCCCGTTTTGGGGGCTAACTGCCGGGATTATTATGTTAGCAGGATTAAGGTGGCGATCTAAAAGAGATAACAAGTAGTACTACTTCCTGGGTTTTACCCGTCGCGTGGCCTCAGCTATTGTGGGATCCTCAGGCCAAGGGTGCCTTGGATAACGACCGCGCATGTCTTTTCGGACATCCACATAGGAATTGACCCAGAAGTTTGGCAAATCGGCGGTGGTTTGTACTGGTCTGCGAGCTGGTGACAAGAGTTCAATCAGCAAAGGAATGCGATTAGGGCCAAGACAGGGGTGCTGGGTCAAGCCAAACAATTCTTGCAATCGCACAGATACACTGGGCTGATCGCCACTGTAATCCACTGGTAATATAGTGCCTGTAGGGGCTTTTATGCTGGCGGGTGCCTGAGCATTCAAGGTTTGGTTTTCATCCCACGATAAGGTGCCTTGCAGGATTTCGGCCATATTAAGGTTTTTCAGATCGTCAGATTTTTTCATACCCGACAGGTGCGGTTGCAGCCAGATTTCCAACCTGTTCAGCAGAGCTGTGTCGGACAGATCAGGCATATTACCACCCTTATCGCGCAACCATGCGATGCGGGCTCGAAATAGGTTTGCAGATTTTGACCAAGGTAAAACCTCTAAGCCCAGATCGCGGATACCTTCTAACATACCCGTTGCAAGTGCATCGTTGGGGCAATCGTTCCATAATTGGTCACTTAAGATCAGGGCTTGGAATTTGCGATGAATACGCGCATCCACACGCCGTTCACGCTTGTTCCAGATGCAAAGGTTTTGGTTTTTGATTTGCTTGCCGTAAAGGGCGGTTAATTCAGCCTCTGACAGCTCTACCCCTACCCGGATACGCGCTTCTTTTGCATCACCATCAAGATCTGTGGCAACGATCAGGCGGCTTGTGCTTAAGCTGTCACCAGGTTCCAAGTAAGCGCCTTTACCACCTGAAAGTAAATACCGCGGTTCATCACCTTTACGATGCAGACCGATGCGGTCAGGGTAAGCTAGGGCTGCCATAGCACCTAAGGATAAAGTTATCTTACCTTTTGGTTTCAGACGCCTAGCTTCTTTCTTAATACTGTCAATCACCGGGCGATTAACCCGGTAAGGGCGGGTGTTCTGGAACTTGTGTAAGTCATGCAGAGCTTCCCACCTTAGGATCAAATCACATGGCAGGGCTTCGCTGCCTTGGCGGATCAAAGGATCGCGTGCCTCTAGTAAAGCAGCCATCAAGCCTGCATCTGGGCCTGCTTGCAATAGGATATGGGCCAAACGGGCATGGGTCGGAAAGCTTGCCAAATGGCGGCCGTAGTTAGTAATGCGATTGTCTGTGCTCAGGCCTCCCAACATGCGCAGAAGATCTTGTGCAGCAATGAAATCTGCTTCTCTTGGCTGGCTTAAAAATGGCATGTTGGCAGGGTTGGTTTCCCCCCACACCGCCAGTTCTAACACCAACCCGGTCAAGTCAGTGGAACGGATTTCTGGTTCAGGGAAAGGGGACATGCCGCCGTTTTCTCCCTTTGTCCACAGTTTATAGCAACTGCCTGCCGCCACACGTCCTGCGCGCCCTGCGCGCTGGGTGGCTTCAGCTTTAGTGACCCGTTCAGTGATTAAGCGCGACATGCCTGAATTACCATCAAAGCGGGCGCGGCGGGCACGACCGGCATCAACCACGACGCGAATGTCCGGGATGGTTAATGAAGTTTCTGCAATCGAGGTCGCCAGCACCAGTTTGCGGTTCTTTAAAGGGGGGGCAATGGCAGCGCGTTGATCTTTAAAGGACATGGCGCCATATAAAGGGCAAATCTCGACATTTGCGCCAAGGGAATTGCCTAAAATTTGTCCGACGCGGTTAATTTCACCAGCACCAGGCAAGAACACCAGTACACCGCCAGTGGTTTCTGACATTGCAGTTGTTACTAATGAGGCAACGGCATCTTCAAAGCGTGGGCCTTTACGCCCGGAAGGCGCCCATGGCCGCGACAAGAAATGTTGTTCAACCGGGTAGGATTTACCCATAGAAGTTATGATCGGCGCATCGCCCATCAAGGCGGAAACCGGGGCGGCGTCTAATGTTGCGGACATCACGATCAAGCTGATATCTTCGCGTAGGGCAGAGCGGATTTCTAAACTTAGGGCGAGCCCCAGATCGGCTTGCAGGCTGCGTTCATGGAATTCGTCGAAAATGATGCAGGAAATTTCAGGCAATTCAGGGTCGCTTTGGATCATTCGGGTTAAAATACCTTCGGTGACCACCTCAATGCGTGTGCTTGCACTGATTTTGCTGTCGCCGCGCATACGGTAACCAACCGTTTGACCCAAAGGTTCGCCTAGCAAATCTGCCATACGTTCAGCGGCGGCCCGTGCGGCCAGACGGCGGGGTTCCAACATCAAGATTTTACGTTTAAATAAGCGATTTTCTAATAAAAATAGTGGTACACGGGTGGTTTTACCGGCCCCAGGCGGGGCTTGCAGAACAGCTTGATTTGTGGACTTTAAGGCAGATAACAAGTCAGGCAGGGCGGCCTCTATGGGAAGTGGCGCGCTCATGGCATGTTACTTTCGAACCGCTTTAATCTTGCCAAATGTGGCCGCGGAAGTGAATTCTTTGAAGCGATAGGTTCCATCATCCTGCTGCTCATAATACATGGTGAAAGGAAAGTTGACCCCTTTTGTCATCTGATGTGCGGAAAAACCTGCGATACGCTTATAGCTGCCTGCGCAAACGGCTATTTTACCGGATAGTTTCGGTTTTGCTAAATTGATCTGGGAACGCCTGCGTCCGTCGAATAAATCATGGGTGATATTGCATAAATCCTTAGCCACGACGGTTTTAAAAGTCAGATAAGCGGCGGTCAGTAAATCCTTTGTACCAACCTGTCTTGAGGGGCTTATATCGTAATCACGCTTGGCGCGTTCCGGTGAATACCTGTCGACGACGGGGCGGTTGTTTTCCCAATGCATTTTGACAATGGAATTGCGCGAGCCTGTGCGGGCATGCCCGTCGTATTGACGCGTGTAAAACCTGCCTTTATTTACCTTGCCCGAGGCGGAACCTTTGTATCCGACATCCTTAAATGTTTTTAAAATTACGGATGGAGACAATAAACCTTTAACAGAATAAGCCGTGGCATTTTCTGCGCCGTTAACAGATATTGTACCCGCCTTAATACCATAGGCATAAAGATTAAGGCTTATGTTTTCTGCTTGTGCGCTGAAAGTGAGTGCCAGGCATGTTATCAAGGTAAGTGTTGGTACGGTCAGTTTCATTGCGTATCTCCAGTATCATCTTCGAGATAAACTTATGAAGGATGCACAAGAAATATAAGTGGTGCGTGCTCACGCTACCTGACAGAATTGAAATGAAACAGGAAAATTAGCGAAAATCATAAGTTTATATGCGGATTTTCGCGAAAACTAGTGTTCTTGCAAGGGGTGTGTGGGTTTTATTTTTTTTGAAGATCAAAATATCTCCCTCAACCAGCCAATATACCCCCAGAAGCAGCAAAGAGAAAAAGGCTTCTATCTGTGCTTAAGCTTTGGGCATGATCACCGGGCCATGTGCCAGATCCAACCTTTGTAATTGATCATCGTTAGGGTGTTTGTTGCATGAATTCTTTGGTAAAAATTCTGCTGGCAGGGGGGGGAATTAGGTGATAATTTTATTACGGCATTATTGGAAAGTGATCAGTAAGACGTGCGATAGAAAACCTTGGTGAAGTTTTACAATATAAAAGTGTGCGTTTACGTACGAAAACACACATCTAAGCGATGATCCTGTTCTGCGTGTGATGATTGAAAACTTATCTATGCAAAACCAATAGCTTGTGCCGTTTACAAATGGTGTTATCCCGGCATTTATTTCAATAAGCTGCTGTGCAGGGGCCAGTTGTTTTATTCTTATCACGATTACGTATTGGACAGCACAAAACATAGCGCACTTTCTGAGTTGAAAATTAAGATGATGTTTCCCCCAGATAAGACAACAAAGGAATTGTTATATGTTAGGGGAGGGGCTGTAAATTCAGTGTGATGTGCCGTTATGAACTATCCAATAAGACAAAATACATCCTGATAGATAGAATCCCTTGACGCCCATCCATATCGGGCCTAAAGAAGCGGCTCGAAATTCAAGTTCTAAAGGGCATTGTGCGCTTTGAACAAATAGTAAGGATGCTAGGCATGTCTCGTGTTTGCGAATTAACTGGTAAAGGCCCAATGAGCGGCAACAATGTCAGCCATGCGAAGAACCGCACTAAACGTCGGTTTTTGCCAAATTTGAATGATGTGACAATGGCCAGCGATGTGCTGGGTCGTTCATTCAAATTCCGCGTATCAGCAGCGGCGCTACGCACTGTTGATCACCGTGGTGGTTTGGATGCGTTCTTGGCGAAAGCTAAAGACAGTGAGTTGTCTTCTAGTGCTTTGAAAGTAAAGCGCGACATTGCGAAAACGCAAACAGCTTAAACTGACAGTTTTACAAGATTTTAGCGGCCTTGGGGAAGTTCCCTGGGGCCGCTTCTTTTTGTCTTGTGGTTATTTTAAATTAGAAGGTTTAAAGCGCAGGTAAATCTTCTTTTAATACAGGAATTGCACCATGGCAAAAATATCGAAATCTGGCATCATTGGCATTATTTTAGCGTCACTTGTAGTGGTGGCATCACTGTTGGTTTTGGGCTGTGTTTTGAAACATAAAATGCATGGGCATCAAGGTATGGATCATGCGGCACATGAAATACAGCATCATGCGGGCTCTGATGGCGTTATGATGTTGGATGGGCAAGGTGAAGGTATTATACTAGATCAAAGTTATGCGCGCGCCAACGGAGCATCAGCTAAGGCGGGGGCCGCGTTTATGGTTATTAAGAACTTTACTGATAAAGATGACCGTTTGATCGGGGCATCTACGAACGTGGCAATGAAAGCTGAGTTACATACCCATACTGTCGATGCCAGCGGCTTAACGGTGATGGGGCCGCTTAAAGGCGGTCTGGCGGTGCCAGCGCATTCAGGCGTTGCCTTGAAACGTGGTGGACATCATGTGATGATGATGGGACTTAAACAACCTTTGAACGATGGCGATGTGCTGACACTGACTTTGATATTTGAAAAAACGGGTGAAATCACTGTGGAAGTGCCTGTTGATCTAAAGCGGTAAATAAAATGCCCCCAAAAATTATGTTTGTCTGCCTTGGCAATATCTGCCGTTCCCCCACGGCCGAAGGCGTGTTTCGTGGTTTGGCCGCCAAAGCAGGGCTTGATGTTTTTAGTG
>JQIA01000157.1_pt1 | contig 30796 bp, 47 predicted proteins | sample 811431 | NCBI WGS metagenome assembly JQIA01 (sample SAMN02998118, study PRJNA258478) | marine sediment metagenome | biome: marine; feature: seafloor; material: sediment; isolation source: oil-polluted sediment collected from 3 locations (0.5 km, 0.7 km and 0.9 km)... | place: USA: Gulf of Mexico ...
GTCTGCCTAAAGGAAAAGACACTAAGATGACTATATACGAGGCTTTCGAGTATGAGTATGACAACTACGAATGGGAGATTGTTAAAGGTGTTAACTTAGACCGCCCTTTAAAGATGGACGACCATTATTTAGATGGTACACGTTATGTTATTACTTGGGTTTGTAAGTACCTAGGTATTAAATAACCTTTTGATAAGTTCGTCTACTACTAACCTCATAACCGCTTAACTTAATAATCAAATCTATAGTAGATTGAGATAGGCTGTTATTTCTATATCGGTGTTTTATTGTGTATGAATAACTTTGAGCAAAGATACCTACATACCATTTGTACGTATTAAATATATCTTCTATTACTTCGGATTCAGTCATTGGATTGATTTTACGTCTAATATACAACATTAAATAAAACTTACAATAGTGTTGTTACTTAAAGCGTGTATAAACATAACATTTCTTTATTTTTGTTTATAAAATTACATTTGTGGGTATATTATCTATTTTTAGTAAGAAGTCGGTAGATGTCATTAGAGACAATACGGGCGAGTATTCTTATTGGTTTACTGATAACGCTTTTGGAAACAACAAAGAGTATCTTAAATGGTCATTGACAAACCCTGTCTTAATGACAGTTATCGCTATACGTTCTAAGTTGTATTCTCAGATGGAAATAATGCATTTAGATAGTTCAGGTAATCCGATTGAGAATAGCGAGGTGTTAAAGAAGTTTAAAAACCCTAACTACTTTCAATCACAACAAGACTTTTTATTTCAGCAAATGTGGTTCTTATCCGCTACAGGTGAAAATTACACATACTCACCTAAGAGATTTAAAGCAGATGAAGTGCCTAGCGTAATGTATAACCTTATACCTAGTCAATTAGATTTTGGTAACGTTCAAAACTTAGATTCATTTATAGTACAAGAGAAGGATAAAAAGAAATTCAGAGAGCAGAAGATAAAATATACTTTAAACGACACAGAAAAGAATATCGAGTTAAACGATTTGATACCTTTTTACGACTTAGCAAACAACATCGAGCCTAATAGCTGGATGAGTAGTCCTAGTCGTATAGATGGTATTAAGGACGTATTATGTAATATAGAAGAAAATCTAAAGTCTAAGAATATCAATTTAAAGATGTCTCAGAAGTACTTAGCGTCTAACAAGAGTGGTATAGACGGAACACCTATGATAGGTGAAGAGGATAGAGAAGCTATAGAAAGAACTTTCGGAAGCAAAGCGTTTCATATAACGAATGCTAACGTAGATGTTAAGCATTTAGTAAGTGACCTAAAGAGGCTTTATTTAGATGAATCGTTTAATAGGGATGCTATGAAGGTGTTACTGGCTTACGAAATGAATAAGGACGTACTTAATTACTCAAGTGATGACGGTAGTACATACGAGAACCAAGAGCAAGGCACTATAAGATATATTCAAAACGGTGTGCAATCAAGTGCTGATGCCTCAATGAATAGTTTTGCAGATTCTTTTGGTCTTATTGAGAAAGGTGAGTCTTTAAAAGCGTCGTTTAATCATTTACCCGTTATGCAAGTAGTGATGAAAACCAGGATGGAAACTTTAAAAGCTTATCAGGAGACAATTAGCATAGGTTTAGAGAATGGAACTATAACGACAGTAGAAGCAAAGAAGATGAGTGATAAACTTATAATTGATTTAGGATTATGAAAGATGCATTAATAAAGAGTCTAGAGGTTAAGCTGTCTAAGGTTACAGATGATAAAGTTAAAGAGGCGTTAAAGTCTAAAATAGATATACTAAAGGCTAATAAAACAGTATTGAAATGGTAATATGTAAAGAGTTAAATAGAGAGTTTGATACTAAGCATGATATGCTTAAAGCTTTATATGAGAATAAAGACAATATTATATCGCTAAAGAAAGCGCAAGTTTATAAGAGTCATGAAAAGGGGCTAGGCGTAGATTTGAGATACTACCACGAAGAAACAAATAAAGTTTATTGCACTAAGGCGTTAAACGAAATAAAAGGTTTTGATGATGGTTTTTTATATCCTGTTATATCTAACGTTAATTACGCAGATAGTCATAAGGATGCTCACTTAACAAACTCAATGAATCGAACTATTAAACATCAAAAAGGAAATATCCATTATGTTCTAGACCACAAGTTAGAGACTGGTAAGATTATAGCGTACCCTCAAGATGTTGAAATGTTAATAAAAGAAATAGAATGGAAGAATCTTGGTAAACCATACACAGGAAAAACACAATGTCTTTTATTCAAAACAGAACCACAAGAATACACTCCTAAAGAGGCTCTAGATGTAATTAAATTAAATCTACCCACGCAGCATTCAATTAGAATGGTGTATAAAGATATATCGTTTGGTATTAAAGACCGCAGCGATGAATGGGCAGACGCAAACAAAGAATGGGATGATTATATCAATCTTATAGTTAATAAAGAGGTATTAGATGATGATGGTTATGTTTGGTTTGTCAAAGAATTAGGAATAGTAAGCGAGGGAAGTATGCTGCCATTAGGTAGTAATGACGCAACTCCTTTATTTTATACACCTGAGTCCGCTAAAAGCACCTCAGAACAAAAAGCTGAACTCGCAAGAAAAGCACTTCAGGAAAGCAAATTAATTATTAATCCAAACTTTTATTAAAATGTTTAAATACAAAACAAACAAAGAGTTAGCGGAACTATCACCAGATGAGTTAGATACATACGCTAAAGAAAAAAGAACCTTTGAAGATGCCGAACAAAAGAAAGCTATCGATAAGGCAATTGAAACAGAATTAGCTGCTGCTAAAGGAATTTCGGACAAAGCAAGAGAAGCGCTTAAAACCGAATTAACAGATAAGTACAACGAGCTCGCAGATGAGTTCGAAGAGTACAAGACTAACGGTAATAAAGCAGACCAATCTTTCAAAGCGCAATTAAATAAGTTTTTAATTGACAATAAAGATGAGATCCAAAAACTTAAAGCATCAGGAAGTGGTGTAATTGAATTTAAAGCTGTAGAAGATATTACAACTGCTAACGGTGTAAATACGAGTCCACCTAATATTACAGGAACTCAACAAGCACCATTAGGTAATGTTAACCTTAGAGACTTTAATGTAGCATCATTAACAACTAACGTTAATACATCATTAGCTGCCTATCCTTACACCGAGACAGTTCCTAAAGATGGTGATTATACATTCGTTGCTGAGGGTGCGATTAAACCTCAAATGGATTTTACATGGGAAACTAACTATGCTAAACCTGTAAAGGCTGCTGCATGGATTAAGTTAACAGACGAGAGTGTAGAAGATGTTGCAGGACTAGAGAGTGTTGCAAATGACTTGTTAAGAAAAAAGCATACTTTAAGAAAATCAAAAGGTATTCTTTTCGGGGATGGTATTTCTCCAAATCCTAAAGGAGCAACAGTTTACGGACGAGTTTTTGTAGCTGGAGATATGGCTGATGCCGTAGCGAACTCTAATTTTATGGACGTTGTTAATGCGTGTATTACGGATATTTCAACAACTCATAACTATGAAGACGAAGTACCTTACATGGCAAACTTAGTAATGGTTAACCCAATTGATTTCTTCTTACAATTAGTAAGCGCAAAGGATGATAACGGATTACCATTATATCCAACAGCATCATTATTTAACACGGTTGTTATAGGAGGTGTAACTATTATACCTGAAGAAACAATCCCGTCAGGAAAGATTTTTGTTTCTGATATGTCTAAGTACAATACAACTAATTATACACCTTATAAAGTTATAATTGGATGGATTAACGATGATATGATTAAGAATCAATTTGTAATTCTTGGAGAGTCTAGATTCCACGCATTTGTTAAGGTGCTAGATGAACAAGCGTTTATATATGATGATATCGCAACGATTCAAGCAGCAATTGATCCTGCTATAGCTTAAATAGATAATTATGCCTAATATAACAGACTTTACATTTTTCAACAAGCCTAACGTTTTAAACATAGCGTTGGCAACTACGCAGCCTTCAACGGTAACGACTGTAGCGAACCCTAGTAACCAAAAAGGACTAGAGAACACTATAACGGCTGTAGAGAACGATGTATTGATTAATAGTTTAGGCTTAACAATCTATAATGAACTTCAAACAGCACTAGAAGATTTACCAAGTGCAGACCAGAAATGGAAAGACCTGGTGAACGGTGTAGAGTATGATGGTAAAAAATGGGAGGGATTAGATAATGACCTATCTCTCCTGTGTTTTGCTACTTATTTTCTATTCATGAATGGTAATACTCAGTTTCAAACAGCAGTAGGCATAGTACAAGTTAATAGCGAGAACTCTAACGTAGTATCTCCTAACTATAAACTAGCTAATGCATGGCAAGCGTTTGTCGATAAGTACCAAGGCAGTAAGGCTACAAGCCCTCTTGTTTATAATATAAACGGCTCTACATTTACGGACTACTACGGTATTAACGTAAGTAGTGTATTTGTATCGTTATATGAGTACTTAGTTGACAAGAAAGATGATTTTTCTTGGAGTCCTGAAGATTTCGTATTGTATAACAAGAATGCTAATAACAGTTTTGGTATATGATAGTTTTTGAGACGGCTTTAGATAGTATTATTGAGAAGATGCCATTAATTGAAGATGCAAACGGTAACACGTTTAAAATTCGGTTTGATTGGGGAACTCAAGATGTTCTTAATAAGTTCATAGTAATACCTGAAAATGTATCTAAATACCCTTTAATATGGTTAGTTGTTGGTAAAGAAAGCCACAATTTATCAAGCAAAAGGATAACAAGAGTAACAAAATTAGTAATTGCAAAAAATAGTGATGCTCCAGATGAGTTTAATAGGTTTCAATATAAGACGGATTTTGACAAGATGTTAAACCCAATATTAGAAAACTTAATAAAAGCATTAGAGCGTAGTGGAATCAGTAAGATAATAGATTACGATTTCGACGTTGAGCGAATGCCTAATTTTTCAGAGGTTACAAATGAGACTAAAACGGTGGCTATTTGGAACGCTATTGTATTTGAAGCGAATATAGAAATGCATGGTAAAAGATGCATACGAGATATTAAATTTAATTAATAAAATAATAAAACAATGATTTCAACGATTATAAATAATGTTAATTGCGGTGCTGGTGAGTTGCTTGGAACAGGTACAAACCATTGCCCTATTGATATTAAAAGAATTACGACGCTAGAATTTAGCAAACGTAGTTATAAGTATGATGATGCTACTGGCGACACGTTAGCAGGCATTAGAACAGCGCAACAAAGCGAAGATGTAATTATATTACAAGGTGTAGTAGAAACTACTATCGATACTGCGGATGACAATTACACAACACGTACAGGATCAGGAATAGAGAAGTTATCGGGTAAGAATCCAATAGGGTTTACATTTACTTTTGATAATGGGGTTTATTTCAGTAAGGCTTTACAAGAATTGATTTCTTACGGTCAGTACAACTTATCGATGTATGACTCAGAAGGGAATAAATTCTTTGTAGAGACTAAGGCTAACGAATTTAAAGGGTTTGCTTGTTTCCAAGTTAACGCAGGTGCATATATGCCTAGTAATGGAGCGGATGCAGCACAACAAACTGTTAGACTTCAATTAAACCGTGAAGAGTATGATAAGCGCATTAGCTGGATTACTTCTGATAACCTAGATTATACAGCAGATGTAGATTTAGATGGTTATAACGATTTAAACCTATCTATTGCAACAGCTGTTAATTTAACAACAGATGTTATATTTGATGTTTATTCGGTAGCAGACAATAAAATAGTAGCTATTACAGGTTTAGCTAAAGAGGATTTCCTTTTTACCTTAAACGGTGTAGAAGATGTTATTGTAAGTCTTACGCCTAGTACAACGATACAAGGCAGATATACATTAGTATCTACAACTACTTTAGCAACATCTGATATTATCACTCTTAAAACGTGGGATAGTGCTTTATTGAGTGCTATTATAGATGTAGAAGGTGTGTTGTATAAATCTAATACAGATACTTTTACAGTAACAGTAGCAGTATAATTAATAACTCTAGAAAAAACGAGGGATGGGGTTAGTTCCTTATCCCTTTTTTTTATATGATAACAGTATTTGACTACATACAGAAATTAAATAAAGTAAAAGGTGATTTACCTAAACAAACTGAGCGTATTGTATTAAAGAACAAAAAGAGAATACTAGATTTAAATAGAGAAACGCAGCTATTTGATAAAGGCATTGATAGTGATGGAAAGCTATTAAGGGAATATAAACCTTTTACGATAGCTATAAAGAGGCAAAAAGGCGAGGTTTTTAATAGAACTACATTACTAGATACAGGAAGTTTTTACAAAGGATTTGATTTATTAGTTAGGAACAATGTTATATCTATATTCTCAAGAGACTCAAAGAGTGCTGACTTAGTAGATAAGTATGGTAACATATTCGGATTAATAAAGGAAAATGAAATAATAGTTAACCAAGACATAGTATTACCAGAAATATGGGAGTATTTGAACAGATTTTTATAAAGCCTAAATTCTACAAGACATGTAAAGAGATGTCTTTGTATAATTTCACACAATACCTAGAATCTAACGATTTAAAGTGGTTTTCACATAAGCTGAAGACTTACAAACAATCTAATGAAATAATGGTCAATTTCTTTACTGAGTACATAGAATTAACCCAAAACATAAAAATGACTAATCGATTCGTCAAGATGCATAAGATGATGAAGATAGATATTAAGTACAGGGGCGTTATTTTATTACTTAAAGATATATATAGTAACGGACTAAAAGAGGAGCAAATACAGGAAAGCATCGAAGAGTTAAGGAAATGGAAATACAAGATATATAAAGAGAAAGATTTGTTTCTACAATTAGATGCAATTTACAACCGAGTTCAGAACCTTAAAACACAGTACGAACTATTAAAATTAGACTTAGAAAAGGAAGATAAAAAAGAGGTTATAAGTATTGAGAAGCAATTAATAATAGTATCTAAAGGCTTAGAACTAGGATATAGAATAGACCCAAAAGAAACAACCGTATTTGAGTGGCACGAATACCAAGAGTTGTTAAAAGAACGTCAAACCCAATTAAAACAAAAGTAAATGAGCAATGCAATAGATTTAGTAGTAAGTAAAAAGGCTATAGAGGGTTTAAATCAATTAGAAGCAAAGCTTTTAGCTGCTCACAATAGTATAGTAAAGATAAATGCTTTAGGTGTTAAGTTTAACGGTGGTAAGCCAGTTAAAGGACTTCCTGAAACCATATCACTACAAGCTGAGTACAATAAATTAGTTAAGCAAACCGAGAGCGCAAACAATAAAGCAACTTTAGCACAGGCGGGATATAATAAAGCTATTTTAGAGGCTAGAAACACAACCAATGAACTAAACAAACAAACAAGACTACAGATAAAATCCACGAGTGCATTAAGTGACGCATATACTAAGGTTGACGCAAAATTATCTTTGCTTATTAAAGATTATAGGAATTTAGCTATAAGAAAAGAGCAAGGCGATAAGCTTACGAAGAGAGAGATTAAAAGAATGGATAAGTTAAGGGGTAAGATTCAGAAATTGGATTCGGCTCTTAAACGAGTAGACGCTAGCACTGGTAGATTTGGTCGATCTGTAGCTAATTATCCTAAACAAATTAATCCTGCAATTTCATCTATAAGGGCTTTAGCTTCAGCAATGGGGTTAGTCGGCGGTGCGTTCTTATTTGTTCAAGTTATGCGTGACGCATTTAATAGGGTTCGTGAGTTCGATAAAGCAATGCAGAACATATCGGGTATATTAAGAACTAATAGAAGTGAATTAAAAGACCTGGAGCAAGTTATTATAGAGGTTGCTGGAGCTAGTATAAAAACATCTAGAGAAGTTGCGGGATTAGCTGAGTCTTTAGTTACGTTAGGTAAATCTAAAGGGGAAATAAAGCAGTTATTAAAACCAGTTAACGACTTAGCAATTGGTTTAGAGACTACAGGAGAAGAGGCAGCAGAATTTCTAGTACAAACATTAAACGCTTTTGGTGCGGGTAGTGATGAAGCAGAAAAATACGCAGATACAATCGCCACAATAAGGACTTCTACTACTTTAAATTTTCAAAAGATGCGGGATTCTTTCCAATTCTTAACTCCTATATCTAGAATATTAAACAAAGATTTAGCCTTTACAGGTGCTTTAATTGGCGTATTAGCAGATAATGGTGTTAGAGCGGAAAGGGCTGGTAGATTATTAGGTACGGCGCAACAAAAACTTGCTAAAGAGGGTAAAACGTTGTTTTCTGCATTAAATGAAATAAACGAAGCCTTTGCTAGAGGTGTTAAAGAAGAAGAGTTATTAGCTCTAGCAAGTGATTTATTTGGTAAACAAGCAGCGGCTTTAGGTATTATATTAGCAAATAACACAAGTATAATAGAGAAAAACGCACAAGCTATACGAGATAATGGCGGTGCTTTAGATGATTTAGTTAGTGAGCAGTTAGAGTCTTTAGACGCTAAATTAAAGATATTAGATAGTACATGGGAAAAGTTTATACTGTCTATTGAAAAAGGTGACGGAGTTATATCTAGAGTGGTAAAAACGTTTATAGAATTAGCTACAGAAGCTTTTAATCTAGCTATACTTTTTAATAAGCTATCTACTACAACTTATAATGAGCATTTTATAGAAAAATTTTACCAACAGACTTTGAGATTATTAGATGCTGAGAAACAAACAAATGAGGTTTTAGAGGCTAGTTTAGGTATTAATCAAAGAAAATTAGCGCAATTAAAAACAGCGGCTAAGTTTGATAATCTAACAGAGAAGCAATTAAAAGACAACAAGTTAGAGCAGTTACAGCAAATAGGAATAATAAAGGCTCTTAAAGAAAAAATAGTTACTCTAAAAGAATTAGAGCAGCTAGAAGGAGACGGCGCTAGCGGTGGCGGTGACGGCGATGTATCAAGGCAAAAAAATCTAAAAACAGTATTAGAATTAGAAAAAAAGATAGGTAAAGAAAAGACATTTAATATAGCGCAAACTGTATCAATGACTGATGCCATAAAAGAACAGATAACCGCAACAGAAAATATATTATCAAGGTTGCCTAAATGGTCAGAAGGATATACGCTTGTTAAAAATAAATTAGATCAACTAAAAGACTCTTTAGAGGGAATAAAAGTAGACAAAATAATAAAAGATTTAGATAAATGGGCTGAGAAATACGAAGAGCAACAAAAACTAATTAGAGATACGCATAAGTTTTACGCAGACCAAAGAAGAGATATTGAAAGAGACTTGCAGAACACTATAAAAGACTTAGCTATAAGTGTTGTTGATTCTATATTTGAAGTTCAATTAAGAAGGTTTGATAGAGAATCTCAATTAGCACAAGATACAGCAGAAAGAGATTTATTATTTGCAGGAGATAGCGCAGCGGCTCAAGAGAATATTCAAAATCAATTAGCAGACAGGGAAGAAGATATACAACGGAGAAGAGAAGAAACGGAAAGAAAAGCGTTTTTGTTTCAACAAGCATTTAGGGCGGGTGAAGTTGCTATAGACACTATCCAGGCTGTAGCCGAATTAAAAGCACAAGCCGCTATACTTTTAGCAAATCCAGTTACAGCACCATTAGCAGGACTGGCATTAGGGCAAATACCTTTAGTTATAGCTACAGGAGCAATAGCTGGCGGTGCAATACTAGCACAATCATTACCAGCGTTTAAAGATGGTGTTCATGACTTCGCAGGAGGTTTAGCTATAGTTGGAGACGGTGGAGTTAATGAGGTTGTAGAAACACCAAACGGAACTTTCTTAACACCAAACAAAGATACTTTAGTTAATCTACCTAATAAATCAAATGTTTATAGTAATCAAGAAGAGTACTTTAGAGAGAAATTAAACCAAGTGTTATCTAATAACGGCATTCAAGGTATTAGAGATATTACAATACCTAAAGGGTTAACGAAGCAAGATTTAGACGACGTAATGAGTAAGCAATTCAAGAAGATGCCAAAAGGTCAAGCGGTTGTTAATTTTGATAAGAAAGGTATTCATACTTATTGGGATGATGGTGTAACTAAAAAGAAGATGCTAAACGCTAGGGTTCGGGGTCTTGGAAGGAACGTATAAAATATATAAATAAATGGGTGTTTTACAATATAAATTTAAACTTAATTTTATTAACGTCGATGACTTCGCGGAGATTGACACAACCGAGACAGTACAATTTGATGGTGCGAGTTTTATTTTAGAGCAAGAAGCGGAGAGATACGGTAGAGATGTGTTTTACCTTAATGATAAGATAGATTTGTTTTTTTATAATGGTGTTTATGACTTAGCAGAAAACCCTTTACAATTACCAAACGGAACTATAATAAATCATTTAACGCAAGGTTTTGACCATTTATACGAGGCTATAAAGCAAAAAGGATATGAATTAGAGTGTGAATTTGTTATTTACAATGATACAACTCAATTTGCTTTCGGTGTATTAGATATACAGAACTTTGAAACAGATGATTTTTCATTTATCAAGTGCAAGGTTTTACAATCAACTCAAAAACAGATTATAAAAAGGAGGGCTGATTTTGTTGTTGATATGTTTAGCGATAAAGATGCAGACGAAAACCCAATAGACCCAATACAAACATCTAATATACTATTACAGGCTAAACCATTAGTGCAAAACAGCAAATGGACAGCACCTAATTATAGTTATGAAAGTCAGTTTTTCGGCAGTCAAGCAAGCGCACAATTTCCTATATTCAGAAATATTATAGATAGTGAAATACAAGATACATTAACGTCTTTTTTTGATGTAATAGACGCGCCTACTGGAACAGATACAGCTTTCTTTGAGGGAGCTAGAGAAGATTTAAGATTTATAGTAGCTAGAAACGATTTAAGTAATATAACACTAAATATAAAAGACCTATCCTTAACATGTCCTTTCTTTGGCTCTCAAGTAGTAACCAAGAGGCTTAGTGTGGTTTATGGTACTGGTTTTGCGGTTGGTGAATTTGAATTTATAGACCTTTTCAATAGTTCAGATGATATAATATCTATAAGCTCACAGGATTACGAAATAAACATTCCTTTTGTGCCTAACGGTGGATATATAACGTTATTGTTTAGTATTTTCGATACACAGACCTTACCAACTGTCACGCCATCTAGTTCAGGCAGTTTTAATGTTACAGGTGGAGAAATGACCATAGATGTAACCGCTACAGCTATAGACACCGTAATAAAAGGCGCAAGGTATATCGATGTAATAAAACAAACGGTTAAATCAATTAGCGGTTTAGGCGTAGAGTCTCATGATATCGGTGTAGGTGGTCAGTTTTACGATCAATTCGTATTTACAGGTAACTTAATAAAAGGGCGTGATGATGTCGCTTTCCCTGTTAAGTTCAAAGACATAATACAAAGCATAAAAGAGGTTAACCAAGGCTATCAAATACTTAACGATAAAGTTTATATAGGGGGGTTTAATGATTTCTACGCAAATAATGAAATTGCGGTTTTACCTTTGTATCCTGATGAAAGTTATATTCGTAGATTTAATAGTAGATTCGCTATTAATTTGCTTGAGTACGAATATGATACTTTTGAGCAAGATAGAGACGAAGAAAATACAAGCGATAGTGTTCATACAGAAACACAATGGAGCATACAGAATAGACAGGTAGAGAATAAGAAAGTAATAAAGAATAAACAAATACGAGATTACAATAAGATTGAAACTTCTCGTAAAGAGGCTATAAAAACAACAACGACAACAAGCTCAGATGATAAGCTATTCTTGCTTGATGTAATTAGTTTAGCACCTAGTGTAAGAGGTGGATTTACCTACCCTTTAACTCATAATATAGACGGTGACGGAAACGTACAGTTATTAAATGATAATTTCTTTAGCTGGTCTGTGTTAGGTTTTGGTTTAGGTTCTGAATTTAATATACTATCAATTGATAACGACGGTAGTTACACGGTATTAGAGATAACGGATAATATAATAACATTAACACCAGTTGCGCCAGCGACACAATCATTTACTGGTGAATCTCTAACGGTAATCGATTTCCCATACACAAACGTTCAATATACAAATAGAACTAATGAGGGGTTTGATTTAGTCGAGGGAATTATAAGCCCTGATAGGTCGAGTAATCTAAATTACACACCAAAAAGAAACATAAAACATTGGGAAAGATATTTAGCTAACTGTGTGTTATATACTAATGAGATACTAACTAATAGATACTACAAAAATAATCAATTTACAGAAGACGGATTAACCACCAGAAAGCAAGGAGAAACCGAAGATTTAAACGAGAAAGCAGATTTAACACTAGACAACCCTATTTTAAGCCCTTTTGAGTATGATTTAAATCTTGTAGTTGATTTTGATACAATGGTTAGTATTCTTAACTCTTTAGACACTATAAACGAAGATAATAGTATAGGTGGTTTTATTAGGTGTTTTGATCCAGACAAGAAGATATTAAAAGTATATCCTAAGAAATTAGACTACGAACCTTCAACAGAAACGTTAACAATAACGGCGGAAGAGAGGTTTAGTAGTGATGTTATACAGATATATACAAGTGGTAATAACGTGATTATAGATGATGTTCCTTACGATAATGTTGTAACAAATTTTAATTGGTTTGAGATAAACGCACAGTATTTAGTTATTTTTGATAGTAACAATATACCAATTATAAATCCAACTAGGTATGACAAAGTAAGCGTCAACGATGTGATTTATAATAACGAGGTCGATTTGTCACAAGCTTTAATAGATTTATGATTGATTTTAGTTTTATAAGATTTAAAGATAATTTAGCAGATGCGCTAAATGTAGGTAATAGCCCTATAGCATCGGTTGTTTATTACGACGCTATACATTTAAGTCCTAATGAATCTTATTTACAGATAACAAATGTAGAGGGCGGCATATCGTTACAAAATGATTTTACTGCTTTATTAGTGGATTGCAACGGAAACACGTTAGAAGATGTTACAGACCACATATATACTGAAGAGATAACTGGAGTAGATGGAAACACACAGTTAAAAGTAGAAATAGTAAATATTGGTACTGATTATTATAACAGACCAATATTATTAAAGTTCTTTGACGATTTTGTAGAGTATTATAGTAATCCATTCATATTGACGGATGAGTTCTTAGAGTTAAGTACTTATTTTCAATATAAGAATTACAATGATTTTAGAGGTATTTCATATTCTAATGCAGATGTTTACCAGTCTATAAGGCTAAATAGTTACTTTTTAATATCGAGAGATATATCAGAAATTAGCGACTATTACCAAATAAGCAGAGAGGCAACGATAAGCGCAAGAGTATTATATAAAAGCTTTGAAGATTATAAATTTGATTATATAGACCGTTTTGTTTACGACAGATTAAACGTTGTTTTACAGCACGAGATTATTTATGTAGATGGTGTTAGAATTACTAATAAAACTAATTTTGAATCTGGTGATTTAATCGATAAGACTAATTTATTTGAAACAACATTTAGTGTTACTAAGAATTATGCGGATAGTCTAAGTTATTCTTTTCAAGTATTTGATAGTTTTAATATAATAGATTTTTCGCCTAGTGGATTAAATACCTTATGTGATCTTGACGTTAGTTTGGTAGTTACATTTAACCATGATGTACAATTAGAAACTGGATTTATAACTATTTATGATGCTAGTGATGATTCTGTAGTTAAGCAGTTTACTGAAGCAGACATGATTGCTAGTACTAATACTATATCTATTCCAAATTTAGATACATATATTACTGAAACAGGTAATTATTATGTATTAATGAGTTCGGGCTTAGTTACGTTTATAGGAATACCTAACGAAGCTATAATAGACCCTAACGAGTGGACTATAATTATAGGTTTAGGAGAATATGAAGAAAGCGAGTATAATAATGATGAATATAATGTAGGATGCGTAGTCGTTGCAAATGTGTTTAACGACAAATTTAATGATAAATTTAATTAAGAAATGGCAACAGTACAAGAGTTAAAAGACCAGATAGATGTTGAGATTACAGATGTAACCGCAACTAATGGTGTAACGCAAATAAATGTAGGTAATCGATTAAAACAGATTATGGACGTTTTAAAGCCTTACAAAGAAATAACTTTCGATATGTCGATAAGCGGGTCAACTGTTACACCTACTTATATAATTAATGATTTTGCGTCAGAAACTATAACGCTATCTATACCTAGTACAGGTCTTTTAAGAGTGGAGGTAACAAGTAGTGTTTTACAGGCGGGTAAAGTTTATTTAGCAACACAAACGATGAATAATGCGGGTACACCTTATTTTTTAGTGCCTGATTACGGTTTGCTGCCTGTGTTTTTTGATATAAGTATGAAACGATACGATAACGATATGAGTAGTACGCCTAGTGTATCTAATCAACGTGTAGAAATTAGAATATATAATTAATAATCATGAGTCAAAAGTCAGAGATAATAGCATATATAAAAACACTTTTAACGCTAAACCCTAGCAAAACATCTAGGACAGATCACGAAGAGTATATTTTCAATGGCGATGACCAGTTATTAGACAACTTATATGCTTTGTCTACATTTGAATCGCAGTTAACGATTAGCGGAATAACAATATCAAACGGAAACTTTGGGTATAATGTTTACATAACTAAGACAGGCGGCAAAGTACTATTGTCAGGTAATTTTACAATTGTTTCAGTATCAAATTTACCAGCACAATCTATAATATTTAGCATAGACGGTTCAAACACGGAATACATAGAGCAAGGTTCTGTAGGTGGGTTTCATGGAATAGCATATAATACAATAACAGGAGAATCTACAGGTATAAGCTTATCTAGTAACGATTTTAAAGTTCGTTCTGCGGTTGCGTCTGGTGAGATATATAACTTTTCATTAGAATATATAACAGAAAACTAAAATGGGATTAGACATAAATAGAGCAGGGATAAACTATAGAGACAATTTAATAGACCCTTTATTATCTTTTAACACGTCTCAAACATGGACGGTATCAAGTGGTACGGGTTCGGCAGGATTAGATAACAACACTTTATACGAAGGTGATAGCAGCCTTAAAATAATAAACACAGACCCTACAAACGATCTTGTGGTAACAAATAGTGTTCAATCTAGTGTTATTCCTTATGATGGTGACTTTAGGTTATCATTTTACATGCGTAAAGATGAGCCTTTAGAGTTTATGACTTTAGAGGTTGTGACGTTTCAAAACGCTTCACCATTTAACACGCAAACTTTTGTCTTAGATACTGATGCGGGCGGGAATGATATAGATGGAATATTTCAAAGATTTGCAGCAGATGTGGACTATAATTTTACTAAAGGTGATGATATTACATTTACTTTTAATCTAAAAGGCAAAGCAGGAACTTTATTGCTAAACACTACTGTATGGGTTGACGCTATGCAATTAGAGGCTGTAACAACAAATAATAAGTTTCCTAGCGAATTTAAACTACCTAGAAAAACATTAGTAGGAGCTCAATTATTCGGTGTTTACAATTATAATGATGATGTAACAGCAACTACTCCAATAAATTTAATAAACGGTTCTTGGGTTCATGTGACAAATGATGGAATAGGAACGAATACTTTTTTAGGTGGAGCTTTTAGTGATATAACACCTTATAATATTGTTACTGGTAATTTTGAATTTGCGGAATTAGAGCTTTTTGATTCTATAGATATAAGATTAGATACAATAATAACAACTAGTTCTGCAAATGAATTTGTAGAGGCTAGAATAATGCTTAGTTTAGGTAGTTTAGATATACCTTTAACATTTGTTTCAGAGACATTTAAGTCTGCTGGTACATATCCTTTATTTGGTTCTATAAAAGTAGTTCTATACACCGAACTAGTTAGGGCTGTAGATGCTAGAATAGAGTGCTTAACAGATGGCGGTTCTAGTACGCTAGAGGTTAACGGTTGGTCAATGCAAGTTAATAAGCGTGTTATATGATTTTAACAATAAGAAAAAAAGGTAACAAGAATTTCTTTCATTTCTCAGGCGGATTTGAATATGCAGCTAGTGACCTAGTTATATTTAACGATACCGATAATAGAGTTAAGTTAAGAACTGTAAGCGGTCGCATTATATTTGAGCGTGACGGTTGGTTAGTTACTGATGTTAGGATATATGACGACACGCAAGGCGGTTCAGAAGAAAGTTTTTCAACTTTTGAATTATTAGCAAATAGATTAATAACGCTTGGTTATCCTGCTTATTATGAAGATAGTACTGGTGTGGCTGATTGGGGTAATATAGGCGGTGTTATAACTAATCAAATAGATTTAATAGATTACATTAATACACAGCCAATAAACGGAGGTACACCATGATACAAACCTTACATATACCAGCGCAATTAGGAAGGATTTGTCCTTATATAAAGCAAGGCGACACTATAAAGCAGCTTGAGTTTTCTTTTGCTGCTACAGATGATATTGATTTAACAGGCTCAACTATTAAGATGCAACTTTATCAAGGTAGCTCAAAGGTTTTTGATGTATCTAACGGAAACGGAATAACAATAGTTGATAGTAAGTCTTTCAATATAGATCAGGTAGATGAAAATGATTTCCCACATGGAGAGTTAAAAGGGGATTTAGAGATAAAATTAAGTAACGGTGATATACTAACGTATTTCAATGTTATTTATACAATATTAGAACAGTACACAAGATGACACTAACTGTAACACAAAACGTAACTAAGTTAAACCTATCATTGGTTTATGATGGTATTTCAGTAGAATTAAAACCTGTTATAGTAATGGGTGGTTCTTGTGATTGCGATGTAATAAATGGAGGAACGCCTTAAAATAAAATTATGCCAAGAGAAAAACTAATACAATTAAGGGCTGGTACAGCAGCCTTATGGGATTCTGTCAATCCTATTCTAGAAGTTGCTGAAAAAGGACACGAAACCGACACGAGAAAGTCAAAAACTGGTGACGGTGTAACGGCGTGGAATAGTTTATTGTATGATGTAGGAGAGTCGGCTACATCAACATTTCAAGAGGTAACAACAGCAGGAAACACGACTAATACTGATGTGGAGATTGCTGGCGAATTAACATTAGGTAATGGATCAACTGGGTTTATAACATTTGAAGATTCAAACGGTGGGGAAATTGAAGTATCTGGTGAGTTCAATATAAATCACGACGTATCTATAAATCTAACCTCGCCAGTAGTAACCAAGAACGGTAATCCAATATCTTCATTTAATGGGGTCTACAATGCAACAACAAATACACCTGCTTTATCAAACGCAAATTCTAACAGAAACGCTGTGTACTATGAAGTAACAGTAGCAGGAACACAAGATTTCGGGGGAGGAAACATAGTCTTAGCTATAGGCGACAGAATAGAAAACAACGGCACTATATGGTTTAAGTCGGTAGATAATAATCAAAGCGGAGGATCAACTACATTACCTTGGTTAAACATACAAGATGCGCCTTATAATGGTGTAGCGGATGCTTTAGGCGATAGCGGTGTAGATAGTACACCAGCTTGGAACGCTGCTTTAGATGATTTAGAAACAGCGGGTGGTGGTATTCTTTATATACCATACGTAGACGGAAAAAGATTTAATATAACGCCTGGAGAATTAGTAACAAGAGATTACTCTAATATAGCAATAGTTAGTTTTACTAAAGGTAATATATTTATAAAAGAAACACAGGGTGTTGTTACAAATAGCAGAGGTATTTTAGTGAATATAGGATCTGGAACTGATAATTTTTCTGTTAAAAAATTAGACGTATTAGTGTCTTCAGGAGCGTTTAGAAACAACTTTGAAAACGGTATTATTTGCAGTCAATCTGGTAATTGGTCTAATATAACAATAGAAGATAATAAATTTGAGAACGAATCTAAATTAGATACAGAAATTGGAGTTGATGCTATAACATTATTTAGAAATGTAGGTGTAGTAGATACAGACACAGGTGAAAATCTAATAATTAGAAATAACAACATAAAGCTTTACGGGAACTCTATTTATGGCATTCAAATACTTAGAAAGACTTTCAGAACTAACGTGTACGGAAACACTATTGAGTTAACAGCTTTTTCAGATATGAATAATGATTCGTTTAACGCAATTGCAATGTATGGCGATAGTCAGTATTTTAATATAGAATTTAATACAGTAGTTAGTAGTGGTCATTCGGGTATCGCATCATCTATGAGTAGTAACGGGTCAATTAAAAATAACTTTGTATTTAATGTAACAAACCCTTCTGAAGCTGGAATAGAAATTGAATATAAAGCTACTCACGGAACTGAGAGCGTTGCGTCTCACGGTGTAGATGTTTATAAAAATTACATTCAAGATTGTTACTATGGTATTTGGGTTACTGAAAGGGATGATTCGCCTACAACATTTGCGCCTTATGATTTAAACATAGAAAACAACGAAATAAGAAATAGTACTATAAACGATATTTTTGTAGCGTCTAAATTAACAGGCTCTTCTGATACTACATCTATAATAACAAACGTCACAATAAACAACAATGATTGCTTCAGTACAGCCACGGACGCAGGAATTAGAATATATGACAGTAAAGACACAAAGGTTATAAATAATACATGCGTAGGACAGGTATTTGGAATTAAAATAGGTAGGAATACAAATATATTGCCTACTGGATATTTATTACTACAAAACAATGAGGTTAGGGATAATACTAATAAAGGTATTTTAGTTGAGCAAATGAACTGTGATTTAACACTAGATAACAATAGAATAATAAACCCTACAAACCAATGTTTCCAAGTTGCAGCAGCAGTAGGTGGTCATATATCCCTTACTGATAATTTTTCAGATGGTGGAGTTACAGGATTCTTATGTATAACATCATCATTAGAAGAAATGAAAGTAACAGGCAACAGAGCTATTAACGCAAGTGGTCGAGGTTTTCAGATAACAAGTGTAAACGGTAGCGCGGCATTTAATACATCTAATAACTGCCCTACTCCGGATTTATTTAGTGGTGCTGGAATGGTAACAACAGATAATAAAGATTTATAATGAGAATATTTTTATCATACATATTATTATTGATTGTTACATTTAGTTGCGGAACTATAGAAACTATTGAGGCTCAAAGAGTAAAAAAGTCATCTAGTGACCCAATAGAAAAACAAGTACAAGATAATACAAGTGATATCGCTAAGTTAGAATCTAGACAAGACAACCTTAAAAACAAACAACGCGAACTACAAAACGATTACGACGAACTAAAACGCATTGTAGATAGTTTAATAAGCCCACAACAACCGATAATTATAACAGACATTGTTAAAGGTGCTGGAAAAAATGTTACGGGTGGTCGTGGCGGAATAGTTGTAAAGGTTACGAACTTAAATGATTCTGGAGCAGGTAGTTTACGTAGTGCATTAATGATGAAAGTACCACGTATGATTGTTTTTGATGTTAGCGGAACTATAATATTGAATAGTAGAATAGAACTAATAAAAGAAAACTCTAATTTCACAGTACTAGGACAAACCGCGCCAATGGGAGGTATTACGATATCAAACAATGTTATTCGTGTTGGTGGCGGATGGAATAGAGCGAGTGAGCCATGCGATAATAATATTTGGATGTATGTTAGACCTAGAAACGGAAGATACAACGGACAACCAGACCAAGAGGCGGCAAACGCAATTATATGTTCTGGCGCAAATGGTTTAGTATTTAAAAACTGTTCATTTAGTTTCTGTGACGACCAAGCAATTTCCGCGGGTGGTGATTGGGGTGATTTAAGAAACATAACGATACAAAATTGCATATTCTCAGAGAACGCTACAGGTGTTATATTAGGTATGAACAGCGCAAAACCTACAGGTGATGCAAGTATAATTAATAACTTATTTATTGACCAGTCACATAGAACGCCAAACATGGGCGGAGGGCTTCAATATGATGTTGTTAATAACGTTTATTTTAATTGGAAGAGTAGACTATCAAATATAAATAGTAATGCGCCTAACGTTAACTTTGTAGGCAACTATCTAATTGAGGGTAGTTACACCGATATAGGTCAATACAACCAAATACAAAACAAATCGCCTAGAATATACAACAACGACAATTACTTAGAACGAACTCGAGGTGTTATAGGAAATAATGTACTTTGGCAAAGGTTTGTTGATGAGGGCAACGTGTCAAGTTCTATATTCGTTAATGAGCCATTTGATTACTTAGGAGGTTTAGAGCCGTTGTCTCACAACGCAACGTATGACTACGTGGACGAGAATGTAGGAGCTAATAAATATATCAAAGATAATGGAGAAATTGGATATTATAGAGATAGTTACGACACTCAAAAGTTATCAAATTTAAGAAACAGAATAAGTACAAATCCCTTTAATAAAAATTGGACGCTACCAACACTACCAACCAATGTAAGACCATCAAATTATGATGTGAATAACAACGGTATATGTGATATTTGGGAATCTGAGAATATTCCAGACGGTGAGAATTGGGAAGATATTTCGCCTTCTGGTTGTTCTTGGTTAGAAACGTTCGCTTACAGATAAACAATTAAAACAACTATATTATGAAAGCAATTTACACATTACTATTATTAATCTCTTTTAGCGGGTTCGCTCAAATCGTTGAAACAAACGTAACCAACTCATTAAACACTCCATGTAATGCAACTACGTGTACTACGCATCAATTAGGAGTATGCCCTGGAGATACGCATGCAGACGGCACGCCCTACACTTACACAGGCTTCAATGTTTGGTATGTATTAGAAGATATTGATTTTCAACATCCTTATTTTATTCTTAGAAATGGAAGATTAGAATTTAGAAACGGTGCAAGTTTAATTAATAACGGAGTTGTTGTTGATATTCAAACAGACTGCGATTCTGAGACAGGATTTACTACAGAAATTGTTTTTATTGGAGGTGGTGGAAACTTCGCTAGTTTTGATGAAATGAACGCAACACTAGGTATTAAAATCGTTGAATCTTTAGATATATTTAACTTACCAATTGGTGAAAGTTATCAATTATTAGCCTTAACAGGACAAGTAATAAATACAGGTATAGTAGACCAATACACAAAAGACTTTTTAAAATCAACTGGATCAGGTATAAACATCCTTCACATACAAGGCTATAAAGCTTTAAAGATTGTGAATTAAAAACAGTAACTTTGCTATTAACCCGATACCGAGATTGAGGGATTGACGTATCACAAAATTAAATTATGAATAAACGATTAAAACGAATTGAGGCAATGTTGAGATTGCTTTTAGAAGAAAAAGGAATTGACACAGAAGACGTATTAAAAAGCATCGGAGGCGGTGGAATAAAGAAGCCTAAAAAACCTTAAATAAAATTGAAAAAACTAATAAGAGAGTATGCGCCATTTATAATGTTGGGTTACAGTTTTGTATTTGCTGTACTCTCTTATTTTGATTTCTATTACGACTGGTATAGTTACTTGTCAGAGGCTTTAGGTTTTTCTATATTCACAAACATATTTATGTATAGTGTTTACATGAATAAAAAATACTGTACGTCGACTAAATTGTGTGTAATTGGATTAATAGTGTTAAATTTATTCAACATGATACATATTACGTTTGATATAAACATGATTGTTTACGATATATACCTTATTACGATTGTGTTTGCAATATTAATATTAAAAAAACTATAAAGCATGTCTTTAACACAAATAGAGCAAGCTAAAGAACTTCTTAGCATTGAATATGTTTCTGTAGTTGGTCTTTTGCTTATTTTCTGCTATTACCTTATATGGGTTAACAAGCAAACAAAACAAGAGCTAAAAGATGCTAGAAAAGAAAACAAAGAGAAGGACGAAATGATAGCGGGTTTTATGGAAAAATACTATACAATAGCATCCAAATTATATGATTTTCTTAAATAATGAACCAATGTGCGTGAATGAAAGATACGATTATAAAGATAAACATCTAAAATTAAAAATACAGATGCATAAGTTAGATAGCGACCATTCTAATCTTATGGGTATTCTAGAGGCTTTTAACGGTAAAACACACGAGCCAATAAACTATAATGATTTACTTAAATTTCCTTTATTTGAATGGGTTGATTTAAATTGTAAAGTAGCTATAAGGAGGCGTAATATGCTTTTTAAAGAGTATATAAATTTTGATACTGAGATAAAAAAAGGCGGTGAATTTGGTAAACACTTTCATTCAGATGTAATAGAAAGTGCTGAAATTATAGAAGGTAAAATTCTTGATAAAAACGATGGTGAGGTTTACGAAGAAGGTGATGTAATGCATTACGAGAAAAACCAACATCATACACCAATAGCATTAATAGACTCAAAACTAAAAGTAATATTTAAACCATGAAAGCAATAGATGTAGCATTAGCAGAATACGGTGTAAAAGAAATTGTAGGAAAACAACATAACCCTAGAATAGTGGAATACGCACGAATAATCGGTCATAGTTGGATAACAACAGATGAAACCGCATGGTGTAGTATATTTGCTAACTTCGTTTGCTTAAAAGCAGGTTTACAATATAGCGGAAAGTTAAACGCTAGAAGCTGGTTAAACGTAGGAAATAGCACAAAAGATCCTAAAGTCGGTGATATTGTTGTATTTTGGCGTGGTTCTCCTGATAGCTGGAAAGGTCATGTAGGTTTTTTTATTAGAGAAACTAAAGACTGGACGTATGTATTAGGAGGCAACCAAAGCAACCAAGTAAAGATATCAGCATACAGAAAAAATAGAGTATTAGATTATAGAAAATTAAATCAACTAGGATTGTAAAGCACAATCTAAACTATAAATAAATTTAAAAATCAATATTATGGGAACAATCTCAGACAAGGTTGAAGGTGCTAAAGCATGGTATCAATCTAAAACAATTATCGGAACTATTTTAATGTTTATACCTACAGTAGTTAGGTTATTTGCGCCAGACGTAGACGTAGACGCAGTAGGAACTGTAGACGAAGTATTTAACGGTGCTGAAGGCGTAGCTGCTTATGCGGATTCTGTTTGGGCTACTGCTCAAGAGGCTTTAGGATTTGTTATAGCTGTTTACGGTAGAATTAAAGCTAAAGCAGGAATTAGATAAATTAACTAAGCATCGCCCTAATATTATTGTTGGTTGGTTCAATGAGTTAGGGTGTTTGCTTTTTTAAACACAAAATTATGTTAGAATTAATAGCAGCAGCATTAAAGCTTATTACACCTGATCCTGAAATGAAAGATGTTAGGTTAAGTAAGAAGGAATTAAAACTACAACTAAAGAAGCTTAGAAAGGCTAGAAAAGCATATAAGCGCATAAGAAGATACTACAAAGACGACGGAATATCAAAAGTAGAGCAAGAGTCTTTAAACACTCTTAAAAACGCATTGATACAAAGAGAGATTGATTTGATAATTTAAATAACTGTTATCTTAGTGTTTGCTTAAATAAATTTCGAACATTAAAACGCTCGATAACAGTTAATAAAAAACATTAAAACGATTTTTTATTTTGGTGTTAGCAACAATAAAAAAGGGCGCTCACTGTTGCGGTTGTACGTGTTGAAAAAGTTTCCATATATCATTTTTAGTTATGTAAGGGCTACTGCAATAATCTTTGCAACCTAACCAATCAAAGTTTAAAATTGTTTCTTTTACAAAATCAACTTTTGTTTTATCCTTAACTACTATTTTGTAAGTTTGAGTATGTTGGTTAATTAGTTTTTCTTTTCCAATACTTGCGCCACGTCTAAAAACACATAAATCAAAATTACAATTTTCGTGTTCTTTTTGGTCTTCTCTGTAAATTTTAATCCAATCTATTTTGTAGTTAGGCTTTTTGTTTAGTTTTCCATTTCTTGGTCTGTGGTATAAATTAAAACAACAATGTACTTTCATACCGCTATATTCCATTTCACCTAAATCAATACTTTTAACTAAATCAAATTCATATAAACTATCATTATTATTCAATAAACCAATAGGTAAAATAAAGCCTATCATATCAGCCATTTTACAAGCGTGTTTATAAAAACTTCTGCTCAAATTATTTCTATCACCAAAAGGTGGGTTTCCTATAAACGCTCTGCCTTGTTTGTAAGGTAAATCTAATTTAAGAAAATCTTGTTTAATTATACTTTCGTGTTCTGGCTCTAAATCATAAGCAATACAATTGGGTATCTGTAAACTAAAAATTCCATTTCCTGCACTTGGTTCAATTATTTCAACTACATTTAAAAATGTATCGTTAAATACATTAATACATTTCTTTGCAGTTTCTTTAGGTGTGTAAAATTTATCTAATTCTATATTATTGCTCATATCCTTTTATTAAGTCAATTAACGTGTTTGGTGCAATATGAAACCAACTACTGTTTTCATTTTTTAAAGATGCCCAAACGCCTGTTTCTTTTAAATACTCTATTACTTTTTCTCTATCTTCCATTCTGTACGTATTTGGTTTTTGCAAAACCACGCCCTTTTTTACAGTAGCTAACAATGGCTATAAAAAATAGCTGTTAATCGCTTTTAACGTGGTTTCTGTTTGTTTATTAATATTGTTTCTTATTCAAGGTTTTAGTGTTTTAAAACGCTACATTTCATAGCCTAAACGTTACCCACAATAAAAATTACTAGTCTTGTGGTTCTTTTGGCAATTCGCACCAATGGGTCACATCTTCCATAAAGCTTTCTCCTGCTTCATCATAAAAGCCTTTTGCATCATCGTAGTATTCAGCCACTACCCAACGGCTATTCTTAGGAAAGCTATGTGGTGCATAAGCTAAATAGCTTCCACATTCTGCATCGGGTAATTTGTCTTTTACATTAAATATTTCTGTCATAATTCCGTAATTTTAAAAGATGGGTAACACCACCTATATTTTATAATTTTTTCGTTCCTCAAAATTCCAAACCATAGCCATAACGTTATGCTACAATAGGCATCGAGCCACGCAATCAAACCAGTAAAAATCACACAGATATAAATACTTTACACACAGGACAGTTTACATATCTACCGTCTCTATCTTGATTTATGTCTGAGTTATTATAACTAAATTCAGTATCGCATTTATGGCATACTTTGTTTATTTCTTGATTCTCCTTAAGATTACCTACTTTAATTATTTTCATTTTTTTAGATTTTTAATAGTTTAAAAGATTGCTTATTGTAGCATAACGGGCAACGTATGGCTACGCATCGGCGATCTAAGTTTATATTTATTTAATTCATTTTCTATTCGATGTCTACTATACATAACAATGCATAAAGTTCAAAGATGCGCAGCTCAATCGGTTCTAGTGTGTATGCTGCGCATCCACGAACCTTATACGTTGCCCGTTATCTACAATTTTTCTTTTAAATTTTTCCCAACGCTCTTTGGGTTTTGCAAACCCATTAAAAAGGTTTCTAATGGTTGCTCCCATTTCTTAGGTAAGTTTTGAGAATCATTTACAGCTTTAATCAAAGTGCTATCAGGCATCTTTAAATGTTGTTCTATTGCTCTAATACTTAAAAACTTTTTGTTTTCTTTTAGCCAATCTATCATAAGTACTCACCTCTTGTTATTGATAAAAATAAACTCTCTAAATCTTCTGTCCCAGCAACGACACCAAGTAGTATTGTATTCTCCCAAATATCCTGTTGTAAGTGTAATTGATGCATATAAACAAGATAATCTTTATTTATTTTCACTATTTGAAATTTAGTTCTACCTCCATTAATTTCAAATGTAAACCCCCAAGTGTTTTTATTTCTACCTAATTTTGGGTAATCATTAAGTATTTTATCCGTTATTTTCATAATCCTAATCTTTTAAAATTCCCTCTCGCTGCTTCTCTTGCTTTTTTTACACTTCCAAAACATATAATATCTACACACTTGGAACAGTTCTTTTGGTTTGGGTAAATTTTTACACCACAACGATTGCATTTTTTAGTTTTTTCCATAATTATATGTTTTAATATTTATCCAAAGATACGGATAATAATTGATATATCCTAATTTGCGGATAAAATAAATAAAAGCCCACGCTAAAATTTAAAATAAAAACAGATAGATAACACCGTATATAGTCTATTGCTCGTGCCTCACAACATACCATATACAAGTACGTTACCAACAATTAAATTGAGGTAAATGTTTCGGGGTAATCCCTACGCAACACCCTCGCACCCAATAAGTCTTGTAATTTATGTAGGTTGCTTACCCATTCCGTTATTTCCATTGGGTGTGTTTTGTCTAATTCTATAAAGTTATTGTGCGCTTCCACAAGTAAATCCATAATTTTAACTGTTAAGAACAACGTATATAATTAAGCACTTATTAGTTGTTTATCTATAAGTTTTGTTCTTGTTATCGCAAAAAACAAATCTCTTAATTCGTGTTCGTAGTTTAATTTTACCAAAAATATTTCACCTCCAACCATAACGTCTATTTCATTACCGTGCAGATTAATTGTAACATGCTCAAATCCATACAAATTTTTATAGGCTTCATATTTTTTAATTTGTGGTAAACTAATAAGCCATTTCTTTGTTATTTTTTTTGCTTTCATTCTGTGATATATTTAAAAGTTCTGTCTTTATTCTGCGTGCCAAATCATATACAACACGTTGTGCTTCATTAAAACGCCACTTCGTTAAGCACAACAATGTGTATAAAAAATAGCTACATTTTCTCTATATATTGAGGTTTTACCCTAAAGTAAAAATAGCCTGCTTGCTCGCTTCCACATTTTACTATTCCTTTTGTAGTTCCCCTTTTGTTTTCTTCACCTTCGTAAGTTCCTTCTGCACCTGCTCGCCAACTAATGTCTAACTTACCCGTTTTTGGGTGGTACTCCTTGTAATTATCTACTATTTTTACTCTATCACCTATCTGCATTTCAATAATATTTTTAGTTAATAAACCGCTACTTTTCATACACCAATCACGTTAGCAAACATTAGTACACTGTGTATCCATCAGGGTCTATTCCTAATTTTACACATTGCTCAATACAGCTTGTTCTACCTCCTTTCATTGTTCTAAGTAACAACCAGTCTCCTACTAATTTTGCATTTGTAATTCTTTTCCTTTGTGCTTTAGGCATTCTATCTTCAATATTTCTAAGAAGCCCCGTAATAAAATCTTTTTGATCTATTCCTTCAATTAATTCATTCATATTAACGTTTGCTAACAATGTATAAAAAATATACTATCATTAGGCTTTTTAAAGGTTTGTAATTATTTATATTGTTCTGTTTTTACTCGTTATTTCGTGCTTATCTACACGTACATTTCTTATACTAAACGTTGGTAGTAATGTTTGCTTAGTCAACGCTATTACCCTAAACTAAGATTAGTTACTGCCATATTGTTACTACCATTTGCATACTTTATCGCTTTGGCTTGTGTTGTAAACATACCATGTACCACAAGAGAAATTGTGTCTTGTACCATCCAAACACTACAACCAACACCGTGTAACAGTAATTGCTCTTCCTTATATTTCACCAAAATCTGTGCTATATCTTTACTAGCTTTTCTGTCATATCCTTTAGAAGTCATCCATTTAAACGCTTCTACTTCTTCTAATGCTTTTTCTTGTTCTGTCATTATTTGTTATTTAAGTTCTTAATTCCACGCAACTACGGTTACACAATTACGTTATATACAATACTATTTTTTTCCACCCACTCTTGCGTGCTCACTCAATACATCTTGGATGTAGTTTTTAAGGTCTTTCTTTGCTTTGATGGCAAGTATCTGTAAACTTTCAAGCGTTCCGTCATCTTCGTCTATATCTATTAATTTTCTCATTGTTCAATATTTTTTAGTGTTCAGTTACAATGAACAGTTAAATTCTTTGAACAAATTACCAAAGAAAAACATAAGTGTATCACCACTTAATTTATTTTTACGTGCTTGTTTTAATGCTTTTTTAGCAGAATCAAAATCCCACTTCATTGGGTTTATATCAAAAAACAATATAGCATCATAAGAGGCTTTTGCTTGTTCAAAAGTCATATTCATAGTTCCAAATGCTAAAGTTGGAAAAACACCTACTTCAACATAGTAGCTATCACCATTAAAACCATAAGCCTTATCAAGTGAATCACCTATTACGCCAATAGGTTTTTTATAGTTAACTAACTTTTGAGCATTTATAGAAGCTCTAACTGTTGAAGAATGTGTCGGTGTATGTGTGAAAAATGCAGGCATAATAAAAAAATTAAGTTGTTGCTTCATTGCAACAGTACAAATATATATTATATATATGATATACACAAACATTTGTTGTAAATATTTTATTTTTATGCAAAAATAATTTGCCAACGCGCTAAAATAGTACAGTATATAACACCGTATAAAATCCATTTCGTGCCTCAACGTATCTTATTACAATACGTTAAACCTCAGTAACACCAATAACAACTAAGTCTTCAGTTCCTTTAGTTGATTTCTGTAATACGCTCTTATCTTTTTTAACTCTTCTCGATCCCATTTAAAATCTACGCTATGGTCTAGTTTTCCTAATTCATCTAGTGCTTTAAAAGCGTCTTCTCCGATTCGTGATGGTAAATTAACTCTATACTCGCTTTCGTTTCCTTCTTTTCTAATATTACATTGAACACATTGCGCATTAATATTTAGCTCATTAAACTTTATAGTACTGAATAATTCAGCTTTATAAAAGTGTCCTGCCTGGAAATCTTTGTGCCATTGAGTGCCACAACTTATACAAGGTTTGTTTTTATCTCTTAGTCTTATGTATTCGTGACATACCGATTTAACAGATTCTAAAATAGAGGTTAATCCTTTTCTGTTTTTATGTTCCTTTTCTATCTTCTCAAAATCTAAACGAGGCTTTGAAACTTTTAAAGCGCTCCTTTTTATTCGATTAATTCCATTAGGTGTATTATATAAAAACTCTTGATAACACCTACAATCTAATCCTAATCCTAGTTTTCTGTTTTCTTGCTCAGTATTACAACCGAGTCCGTAAGTGTCTTTAGATGTTCCTCTACATTTCATTTAAGATTCCTTTTTAATTATAGACACCTCACTTCTCATTGACCAAATAACATGATCCATAGACTCCATTAACTTACGTATCATTCTTAATTCTGGAACTTGTTCTTCTGCTAGTATTTTACCAGCACTTACCGAGCCTTTATGTTTGTATTGTACTGCGTTATATTGTTGAAAGTAGTCTATATTAAACTTAGTTAAGTGATAATATTTTGCGCTTAATTGTCTCAACATCTGTCTTAGATTGTCGCAACTCTTCCATTCTCCAGACTCATACGTTATTATTATAGATGTTATGTCTTCTAGTAAATCGTTCATGTCTATATTGTTTTATAGGTTGTAAATCATTTACTTAGTAAAGTATTCTAACAAGTATAGTTTAGGGGCTACTAGTATGAATATTATCCTATACATATTTGCAGAAAATAAAAGAAACAAAATAAATAAACCTGAGTATTTAAAAATAAGTGATGCTGTATATTTGTCACTTCCTCGTTTATAGTACTTACCTTGAATTAATACAGATTGCTCTTCTTCTTCAAAAGAATATCCTTTATTTCTTACCCACATAAAAGACTCTTTAGACCCAAACAATGAGCTTATAAATCTTAAAACAAAAAACACACCTATACCTATAAATATGAATATTATAGACCTAGTTATATGCCACATATAAAACTCTTGTAATAATAACGGTGCTTGTTCTATTGCAAACTCTCCTGTTTTCTCAGCTACTTCTATAGCTTTTTTTAATAATTCTGATAATTGTGTTTCTAATTCGTTCATTGTTATTGGTTTTTATTTCCTATTGTTATTATTAAACCTATCTAGGTTAGTGTTTGCTTGTTTCTTTGCTTTTAACAATGCTTTAAACATTTTATTGTCTTTTAGGTGGTCTGTATTTGGTAGCGTTTTAATACTATGTATAGAGTCTTTAAACTCAGCTTCCATGTGGTTTCTAAAACTGTGTTCTATTAGGTCATTGTCTTCGATCTTGAACGTTATATTTATTAGTCTCATTTCAATAAGTCTTTAGAATACTGTTCAGCATTAGCCTTAGATATTTTAAAATACTTTCTTAAATCTTCTATTGGTGACTTCTTAGTTAAAGCACCTTCCCATTCTTTAGAGCCTACATTTAACCATGGCTTGTCGTCGTTTTGTTTATTGTTGCCTCCAGATGATTTAGGCGGGTTTACTTCACCTTTAAACATATCGATACCTATTTCTAGATAAGATGCTATCTTGCTTATACAGTCTGTTATAGCTGATTTATAACCATCTGCTATTTCTGTGTTTTTACCAGATGTCTTATGTCCTCCATATTGACTAGGTATAACAACATCGTAATCTAAAGAAATAAATTTTCCACGTATCAAAACATAGTCTTCTGTTCTTTCTATTACTTTATGCTTAATACTCCATCTTCCTAAACCAAAAACATCGTTTAATCTTTCTGTAACATACATTGCTTTTAGAGTTGTTAAAAACGTCTTAGTTGGGTGTTGTGAATATGCTTTATCAGGAAACTTATTTCTAAGATCCTCTCTCATTCCTTTGGTTATTTTTTCTTTTTTATCTCCTACTATTATTCCTTCCATCTTATTGGTTTTTATTATTTTTAATTCCTATTACAGTAAGTATATACATTGCTAATGCAAATACTCCTAAAA
>JQIA01000158.1_pt1 | contig 30630 bp, 31 predicted proteins | sample 811431 | NCBI WGS metagenome assembly JQIA01 (sample SAMN02998118, study PRJNA258478) | marine sediment metagenome | biome: marine; feature: seafloor; material: sediment; isolation source: oil-polluted sediment collected from 3 locations (0.5 km, 0.7 km and 0.9 km)... | place: USA: Gulf of Mexico ...
TTGCAAATCCGTGTACACGAGTTCGATTCTCGTACTCGCCTCCATTTAAAGTCAAGTACTTAGACATCTCTTTATTTATGCCCTCTGCGGGCGTGTACAATTCAGCGACACGTCCAGCTATACATCATTCTTGATTGGTACCGGTTTATCTTTCACCGCCTGATCATCTTCAGTGACATCTTGTTCAACAATTTTTGCAAGATTTGCCAAAAAGCCTGTGTTGAATTCTTTGTTAATGGCGCGCGCGCGTTCAACATACGCTTTATTGTCTTGAGGTTTTATATTCGGGTCCCATAGTTCAGCCAGCTCTTGTAAAGCGCTGCGATCAGAAGTGACAAATGCATCTACAGCGTGTTCAATGTCATAACCTGACCAACCGAGCTGTTCTAACATGCATTTACTGGCCCTGATTGAACTGTCGAAGGTTTCGCGTATAATGTCTGTGGCACCTGCGCGGAACAATTGGTAAGTGTGGTTACGGTCATATGCACGTGCGATGATACGCAAATCCGGACGTTCTTTACGCGCGTGAATGACCAGCTTGACTGATGCTGCAGTATCGTCAATTGCAACGACCAAAACATCGGCCTCATCCAAACCAGCTGCTTGCATCAATTCTGGACGCGTAGGATCGCCAAAATAACCTTCTACACCAAAATTACGCATTTGTTTTATTTGATCGATATGATGATCAATCACCACGGTTTTGATCCCGGCAGCCAATGCCATACGATTAATGATCTGTCCAAAACGCCCAATACCTATAATAATAACTTTACCTTGCTGATCTATTTCATCAGGTGTATTTTGAATAGCCGGTGCGACTTTACGCTTTGCCAGTTCTTCGTAGACTATAAACAGAACCGGTGTCAGCAGCATTGAAAGTGCGATGATAAGAGATAATGTTTCTGATATAGAAGCCGGGATGACATTGTTTTTTAGAATAGCGGCCACCATGACAAAGCCAAATTCACCCGCTTGTGCCAGCCCGAGGGCGAACAATAATCTGTCGCGACCTCGCAACTTGTAAAGATAGGATAAAGCCAGCAACACCAGAACTTTAATAAGAATGACGCCAAACGTCATACCAACGATGCCAAAGAAATTATTAAACAATATGTTAAAATTGATACCTGCCCCGACGGTTATAAAGAACAGGCCTAATAATAATCCCTTGAAGGGTTCGATATTGGCTTCCAATTCGTGACGAAACTCAGAGTTAGCCAAAACAACGCCTGCCAGAAACGTCCCCAAGGCTGGTGATAGACCAACGAGTGACATCAATAGAGCAATACCAATGACCAAAAGCAATGCAACTGCGGTAAACATTTCGCGCAAACGACTGGCCGCAATATAATGAAACAACGGTCGTGTCAGATAGGTTCCTGCCAGAACAACCACACCAACCGCGGCAATAGTAACAAGAGTTACACCCCAACCAGGCAGCCCGTGAATAAGGTTGATATTGATATCGTGATCTTCAACCGAAGGTGCAAAACTATAAAGCTCGGGCTTTTCCAAAAGCGGAATAAGTGCCAGCATTGGAATAACAGCTAAATCTTGGCCCAAAAGAACCGAAAAACTGGAACGCCCACCTTGAGTGGACATCAACCCCTTTTCATTCAGGGTTTGAATAACAATCGCAGTTGACGACAGCGAAAATGTCAGACCAATGGCCAGACTGACAGACCAATCTAGGCCGATAAACATGCAGGCAGCTAAAATGGCACCTGTTGTCAAAGAAACCTGCAACCCGCCCAAACCGATTAAGCGAGTACGCATGTTCCACAGGGCTTTTGGCTCTAGTGAAAGCCCGACTAAGAACAACATCATCACGACGCCAAATTCAGCGAAATGTTGAATATCCTGTGCTTCAGATCCGACCAATCCCAAAACCGGACCAATTAAAACTCCTGCGATAAGATAACCAAGGACTGAGCCTAACCCCAAACGTTTGGCAATAGGGACTGTTATCACGGCGACCGCCAGATATATTGATGCTTGAAGCAAAAAACCGTTCATTAGAAACCTTGTGAGTAAAGTTTGATTTTATTTCTATACTCAAAATAGCACAATTTCTTTTAAATGTTTTACACAAAGAAATTAAGTTTTTTGTTTTCCCCATAAAAAACTCGGATATCCTATCATAAGCAAATGACATTCATGAAAAAGTAATATGGATATCTGTCTTTAACTTTTCAACAATACCATTTTACAGCAGCAGAAAGAGCCTACTTTTCGTTTATCTTGCCCAATCCAAAGTACACTCCAACGGCACTTATGGCACTTTGCAAATCTTTAGGCATATGACTTCCTCGCATCTGGGTTGGTCGGCAACTCTTAAGTCACGCAGATCATGCTGTGCGCAGAGTTATTCATAAGGGTGGGCTGCGACCATTTTACCCCAAATGCATCAACGATCACTGCACCGCCAAAGTACCTGCTCGTGACATATACTCTAACGATTACTGATCAAGCCACAACTTGCATCCCGATAGCCTGAACAGCTCAGGGTCGTAAAAGACCTTATTTGCATCCAACGTGTTTGGGGTTTTATTTCCAGAACCGTTCTTCCACCCGCGCTATTCGTGAACCTTGCGGGGTTTCTACACTCAACTCAGTTCCGGGGTTCCAATGCTGGGCATTTACCATCCCGATAGCAACGTTTATTTCGAAATCTGGAGACCACGCCGCTGATGTTACCTGCCCAACTTGCATCCCATCTTTCAGCAATGGCCAGGCTGCACGAGGAGGAGTAACCGCTTCCCCAAGGATAGAGATTGCGCGGATTTGGCGTATAGGGCCTTGCTTGAACTCAAGAGCAAGGGGTTCCTTGCCGATATGGCCAATATCTTCACTGGTTTTGCAAAACCTACCGAGACCACATTCAAGGGGAGTATTTTCCATACTCATGTCATTGCCATAGCTCAAAAGACCGCCTTCGATCCTTTCAATCAGGTTCGGGCAGCCTGCACGCACGCTCAAATCCTTGCCAGCCTTAAACAAATCATCCCAAAGGGCCATGCCATATTGGCTATTCTCAACATAGATTTCGTAACCGCCCTGTTTTGAATAACCAGAGCGTGAAACAATGAAAGATGTATCCGCATATTTTAACCGTTTTTGCCGGAAAAATCGAATATTATAAACCTCGTTACCAAAAACCCGTTCCATTAGCATATCTGATTTGGGCCCCTGCACAGCCAATGGCGAAACATCGGGTTCGAACACATCGACATTAAGGCCAGCACCAAGCGCAAGTCCTTTTACCCAAAACAAAAGGTCGCTATCAGCAATAGAGATCCACCATCGTGTGGTGCTATGCTTGATCGCCACCGGATCGTTAAGCATTTTACCTTTGTTATCAACAATCGGTACATAGTAGCATTGGTCAGACTGCATCTTGCTAAGATCGCGTGGGGTCAGCATTTGCATAAGTTTTGATGCGTCCAAACCGTTCAGTTCTATCTGACGTTCAACTGAAACATCCCAGACTTGCACATGGGATTTCAGATGGTGGTAATCAAATTCTACATCTTCGAATACTGTCGGCAGCAACATATGATTGTAAATGGTATATGATTTGACGCCTGCGGCTTCTACGCCAGAAGTAAAAGGTGTGTCTCGCAAGCGGCGAGAATGAGAGAGGGTATGTTTCATTTATATACTCATTGATTTGGCAACGATCCGAAGTTCAAACTTCTGAATCTTGCCGGTTGAGGTTTTGGGAATTTCAGTGAAAATGACGGCTTTTGGTGATTTAAAACCGGCAAGATACTTTCGACAGAATTGGATAATTTCTTTTTCAGTTGCCTTTGCTTCAGGCCGTAGTTCGATAAAGGCGCAAGGCACCTCACCCCATTTTGGATCGGGCATCGCAACAACGGCTGCAATCTGAACAGAGGGGTGCTGAAACAAGACGGCTTCAACTTCAACAGAAGATATATTTTCACCACCAGAGATGATAACGTCTTTTAGACGGTCGCGGATCTGGATATATCCATCAGAATGTACAACAGCACCATCGCCTGACCAAAACCAACCGTTTTCAAATGCTTTGGCAGTAGCCTCGGTGTCTTTGTAGTAGCCTTTCATCACAGTATTGCCACGCACTGCTATTTCACCTTGTGTCTCACCATCTTTGGAAACCGGGTTTCCAGTTGCCGTGTTTATAACCGAAACAGCTTCAACCATGGGCATCGCAATCCCCTGTTGGGCCTGCAATTGGGCTTGTTTGGTTGCATCATAGTCTTTCCAGCTGTCCTGCCAGAGGCATTTGGAAATATGACCATAGGTTTCGGTCAACCCATAGACCTGCATGATTTCAAACCCCATAGCCTTGGTCTTTTCAAGAACTGATGGGGGTGGTGGCGCACCAGCGGTCAGCACTTTGATTGCCGGTTCAAATGAAGATTTAGTTCCAGTTTCAGCGAGCATTTGCAAAACGATTGGTGCTGCACCAAAATGGGTCACGCCATGGGATCGAATTGCCTCAAGTATTTTTTCCGGTGCAGGTGCCCTTGTAAACACCATAGTCCCGCCCAACATGGCGATCACCCAAGGATGCCCCCAGCCATTACAATGGAACATTGGGACAACGGACAAATAAATCGGATAATGCGATGTCTGCCAAGCCGCTACCGTCCCAAGTGCCATAAGATATGCACCACGATGATGGTACACCACGCCTTTAGGCCTGCCCGAGGTGCCAGATGTGTAATTCAGGGCGATGGCATCCCATTCATCTTCGGGCAAGCCCAAAGACGCATATGTTGCGGGATCGTTAAGCAAATCTTTGTAATTCCGACCCCCAAGTGTACCAGAGCATTTGACATTGGGATCATCAATTTCGATGACTGGTAGCGATCTCCCAAGTCTATCAAAAGCTTGTGACAATAATGGGATTAACTCGCGATCAACAATGACCACCTTGGTATCAGCATGATCTAGAATATAGGCAATGGTTTCTGGTTCAAGTCGTGTGTTCAACGCATTGATCACCGCCCCGGTCAAAGGCAAAGCGAATTGTAGCTCGAACAGTTCCGGAATATTTGGGCAGAGAACCGAGACAGTGTCGCCCTTTTCAATTCCCATTCCAACCAATCCTGCGGCAAGCGTGCGGATATGTGCTGCAAGCTCAGTCCAATTGCGACGGTAATCACCATATATGATAGCGGTACGGTTCCCGTGAAGCGCCTCTGCACGGTTCAAAAAGGACACAGGTGAAAGCGGTACATAATTAGCTTCGACCTTGTCGAATTTTTCGTAGTTTACTTGCATGGCCACTCCTTTATATTTGCCACTGCGCGGCGCAGTTTGTCACCACATAATGTAATACTTTCCATTTAATCTGCTAATTCAGCTGTTCGGACGCACACGTTTTGCGGTTTTGTTGGCAAACGATTCCAGTCGCGCGCGCGCTGCAGGCTGTGTGTTTACCACACCTGCTATAACAGCTTCGGCATAGGCCGCATCCATCCCTGACATATTGTTCAAGTGACTGATCGCCGAACAGATGGCATAGTTGGTCAAGGGAAGGTTTTGAGCCGCTTTATCAGCCAATTCCAGAGCTTTTTCAAAACTTGATCCCTCAGTGATATATTGCGCCAAGCCAAGATCAACAGCCTCTTGTCCTTGATAAACACGGCCCATCATGATCATATCTATCATTCGAGATTTACCAATCATATCCGATACGCGTATCGTGGCGCCGCCACCCGTGAAGATACCGCGTTGCCCTTCGGGCAAAGCAAAATATGTGGTGTGATCTATCACTCGGATATGGGCAGCACTGGCAAGCTCTAATCCCCCTCCGACAACTGCCCCATTGAGTGCCGCAATAATCGGAACTCCACCATATTCCATCTTATTGAAAGCTTCATGCCATCGTAAACAAACATGCATGAATTCATCAGGGCTGCGATCTGCTTTCCAGTGCTCTACCAGATCTAACCCAGCGCAAAAATGATCACCTTTACCTGCCAGAACCACTGCTCTCACACCATTTTGATGGGCGCCACTAAAGAAGCTAACAAGTTCTTCAATTGTGTCGACATCAAGTGCATTACGCTTGGATGGCCGATTTAACGAAACGACAAAAACACCGTTGTCACGTTCCTCAATCTCAAGGTTATGGTATATTTGTGTATTTACTTTTTTTAACATCATTCAAACTCTTCGGTTATTATTGGTACATCTGGTTATGCGTCTGTATATTTTTCAAAACTGGAAATTTGGGTCAAATAGGCTTGCGCAACTTTCTAACAGCGCAACCACATCCGCTTGTTTATTTTTAGAATAAAGCCTCAGAGAAATGGCCTGAAACCAAGAAGGAGATTATTCAATATTGAACATGATGCCTTGTATAGATGCCTAATAAGTCATCCCTTTTTTCCGTTAGATTGTTTTATCATGCCAAATAAGCATTGTTATACCATGAAACCATGCCTATATTTGACAAATTACTATCTAAAAGTGACAAATTAAATTATATACCAGAAAATGAAACCTTTTGACCCAACCAACTTTGCGACCGTTTCATCCCAGTTTGTTGACGACTGGTTGTCAGCCTTGCGTAGTTACTGCACCGAAGCTCAAATAGAGTCGTATTTGCAGCGATCCGCGATGCATACAAACCAAGGAAAACTTGCTCATCGGGTCACGTTGGGCCAAATCGTTCGGTTCTATCAAATAGCTGCAGTAGAAACAGAGGATGAGATGATGGGGCTGTGGAGCAGGCCCATTCGATCCCGAGCTCTTCAACATCTACTGACAACCGTGCGCGAAGCTGGTTCGCTTCCGTCAGCTTTACACCGGTTTTCGACTTTTTGGAATTTGTTACTTGATGATTATCATTTAAACCTGCGTAATCAGAGCGATCGAATTGTTTTAGAACTTATCCCGCGTGGGCCGCAATCTATTCAGCGTTTTGGGCACATGCTTATCTTGAAATTGATCCATGGCTTGTTGTCATGGCTTGCAGGATATGAAGTTCCGGTGTTGGCCGTTCAGTTCGCTTTTGAGTGTCCAGAATTTGCCGAAGATTATTCAATTATTTTTCCTGCACAAGCAAGTTTCGGAGCACAGTGTTCTTCAATTTCTTTTGAGCTTGCAAAGCTGGGGCCTGCAAATAAACGCAGCGCTACCGAATTAACGGATTTCCTCCACCGCGCTCCGCGCGATTGGATATTTACGAATTTTCGGGAACATACTCAATCGCTCCGCGTCCGGGAGTTTCTATATCACGCAAGTTGGATGGATTGCCAACTAATCGATGCAGCCCAGGCCCTTAAAATCACTCCAAGAACTTTAATGAGGCGATTAGAGTCTGACGATACCTCATTTCAGGCGATCAAAGATGGTTTGCGCCGTGACATCGCAATTCGTGACTTGCAAAATGGACGAAAAAGTATCGAAGAAATCTCTCATGATGTCGGATTTTCGTCAGCGGCAAATTTTCACCGTGCATTTCGGCGCTGGACAGGTGTGACACCAAGTTCATATCGGCGTTCCAAACCCTGAGGCTTAGCCCTGTTACAAACCGCGTATGACAAAGCAAAGGCAGCAGTTACCCTAAACCTATTTCAAACAAGGCACGTCTGGTTACGAGGCCAAAGCCTGGATAATAGCCTCAGCCACGTACAAATCCTGCAAAGCGATGCCTGAGTTGTTGAGTATTGTAATTTCCTCAAGCTTAAGACGGCCCTTGGTCGCATTGGTTAGAACTGTACCGAGAGCCAATATTCGAATTTCAGTACCAGCGTGTTGGAACTCACCAATACGTATCTGGGCATCTGAGCGCGGCAAAACATCAGTTGCAACAGCATCGGCTGCCTCTTTACCAGCCACCAAAACGCGGCCAGTTAATCAAGGCACTATCAGGTTTGGCGGGTATTACAGTGTAGTGGGAATGTTGCGCTGCGGTAGCACAGGCGTGGTTCGGCAAGATGCGCAGGTGCGTACCCACAGGTAATTCAGGCATCGGGCTGGTCGCGTTAGGGCGACAAGTAATGATCCCGTGTTCTTGATTGGCAGAAGACAGGATCAAATCTGGATAGATGTTCCCTGCTTCGTCGCAGATCACTCCATAGCCTTGATCCACCCTTTGACTTGCTGTGCCCTGGTCACGCGACATCGCCATCCATCCGGCATCCACTAAAATCCAGCCTCGATCTTTCTGGTGGCCGATCACTGTAGTCAAAACCGAGAGGGCAATATCTTTTTGCTGACAGACTTCGATCCCTGCCATCACCAGATCAAAAAAGACATAAACCCCTGCGCGCACCTCTGTCACCCCAGACAAATCACGTGCTGCATGTGCCGTAGGAGTAGATCCTACGCTGACCACCGAGCACGGCAGGTCAGTTGCCCTAAGCGCAAGTGCTGCCGAAACCGCTGCCGCGCGCTCCAGTTCTGCAAAATCCGCATGTGCCTTCTTGCCTATCACGGTATAGCTTTCACCTGCATGCGTCAGCACCCCGCGCAGATCCGCCCCACCGTGGTGCAAGATGCGCCCGATCTCGATCAGCTCTGGATCATCAGATTGCAAGCCCCCGCGATGGCCGTCACTGTCGATCTCGATCAGTACCGGAACCCTGTCCCCCGCTTTGCGTGATGCTTTGGCCACGGTTTCGGCCTGAACCGCATTATCAAGAATGACGCTGAGATCACAACCCTTTGCGCGAAGCGCCATCACACGTGGCACCTTCTGCGGTGCGATGCCAACAGCATAAAGAATGTCGCGCACACCTGCGGCAAAGAACACCTCAGCCTCGGCCAGTGTAGATACCGTAGCCGGCCCATCTCCACCTGCCAAAAGCCGGCGCGCAACCTCAACGGATTTGACTGTCTTCAGATGCGGTCGAAGCGATGTGTTGAGCGCTTTTGTATATTTTGCAAGCCGGTTAACATTCTGTATCATTTTTGCTTCGTCCAGAAGCAACAAGGGCGTTATCAATTCGGCAAAGCGGGGATCGGCGGTCATAACTGAACTTTCTTAGTAGTTTTCGTCTCGACCTTACCTTATATGAGAAAAAATGAATATTTATACTTTTTGACAATCATATTAAAGTGAGACTTAATGTTCAACTTGGCCGATCTTTAATTCTTTTAAGCCGTTGTCGCCTCTCAATCACTGGCTGCAACAGCCCGAGGACTGAATGTGGCACCCTCTGCCGTGACACAGCACTTGGACAAAGATTGCAACTCAAACTGGCCGAACGTGGCCCAGCTGGTTTGCATCTTACGGCAAAGGACGAGCTTCTGGTGGAACGCGGGGCGGTTATATTAATGACCTAAACATTTGGTGGATGAATTGACCCACCGCATTGGTGTTGTAAGTAAAAATCAGGCCGACGGTAGGTTGCGGTCTTTGACTGATTCAAAAGGTGGTACAATGTAATTCGTATTCATCCAATCTTTGACAACAACGATGGCGAAGTGATCAAAGGATGGGCACTCAAGGGTCTTGGCATTATTGAGCGGTCGGAATAGAGCGTCGCCGATGACTTGCGTAAAGGCCGGTTACTACGCGTGCTGCCAAATTAGCGCATGCCAAACGCCGATGTCGTTGCCCTTATCAACCCTGGGTCCGTAGGTGCCCCCCGTATCGAAGCATTTTTTGCACAGCTAACTCTAATTTTCCCAATGCGCCCCATTCTATGGATAAATAGTTGAGCATTTAATTTACTGGATGAAAGTGGTTGATCAGGAAAGCTGATCGAGCGGCAGCTTTTCCGCGCACCGTTAACGTTAATCTTCAAGGTCAAAACACAGATGTCGCAACGTCTTCATTGCATAGGCATAAAAGCAGTTTTATCATGTGTACACACAACATAGAAAGCTTGGAATATGAACACTGTCGTGGCCCAATTTATTGAAAACCTATCCCCCAAGGTTAAAGACACCTTGCATGGCACCGCCAAACTGGTGATTAAAGATGAAGGAAGTGTGATGCTGGATAATACAGGCGCACGCGCAGGCGATGATGATGCCGATGTAACCTTGATCGCACCTGAAGCCGTGTTTCGGGCGATATTGGATGGAAGTCAGAACCCGGCAATGGCATTTATGTCAGGTAAGTTGAAGGTCGATGGCAGTTCAATGCGCGCCTTAAAAGTCAGTGAAATACTGACTGGCTAAGCATCAGACACCCCTGCTTCGGCAAAAGTTGCCATGCCTGAATGGCAGGCAACCGCTGCCTTCAATATACCTATAGCCACTGCCCCACCCGAAGCTTCACCCAAGCGTAACTGTAAGGACAACAACGGCTGTTTATCCAGTTTTTCCAGCAACAACCTATGTGCGTCTTCACTCGACAAATGACCTGCCACTACATGATCTAAAGCTGTTTTATTTACCAAGGTTAAACAGGCCGCAGCCGCAGAGCAAATAAAGCCATCCAAGATCACAGGAATGGACTTCTTCCGTGCGCTTGCTATCGCACCAACCATCGCGACCAACTCGCGCCCGCCCAAACAACGTAAGGCCTGCAAGCCATTCTTCTCGGCAATTGGGTTCGCTGCAAAACCGTCTTTAACGACACGCGCTTTTAAGACCAATCCGGCATCATCCACCCCTGTACCACGCCCCACCCAATCTTCTGGGGTGCCGCCATATAGTGCATAAGCCACAGCAGCGGCTGATGTCGTATTACCAATACCCATTTCCCCCACCACCAGCAAATCAGCCGATGCATCCACTGCATTCCATCCCGCTTGTAACATGGTGATAAAATCTTGCTCAGACATCGCAGGCCCCAGAGTAAAGTCATCTGTGGGCTTGTCCAAATCCAGTGCATGTACATCAAGACTTGCCCCAAAGGTTTTACAAATTTGGTTTATTGCGGCACCTCCATGTTGGAAATTTAGCACCATTTGCGCAGTTACCTCAGTGGGAAAAGCTGAAACACCTTGTGCAGAAATTCCATGATTTCCTGCGAAAACAATAACCTGAGGCTTATCCAATGTTGGGGCAGTTTGACCACGCCACCCAGCATACCAAATTGCTAAATCTTCTAACCGTCCCAAAGCGCCTGGGGGTTTAGTCAATTGCCCATTGCGTGCCATCGCGGCTGTTGTCGCAGCCTGATCCGGTTCTGGCATATCTTTTAACAAAGCTTGGAAGCCTGCTAATGTGTGAAAGGCTGTATCAGGCATTTGTTTTTCCATCGGTTCTTGTGTTATCTTATGTCTAACGGCATTTCCGATGCACGGAAACACCAATTGCGAATGGCAAATAACTATGACCGACAAGATCAAGATAAATGCAAATATCCACGAAGATATTCCTGCCGCTTTTAGCCTGCTTAGCCGCCTGCCCGTGCCTGTGGATCACACGGTTGCCGGCGAACGTGCAGCAATAGCCACATGGGCTTACCCGCTGGTTGGTGCTGTTTTAGGGTTGATTGCAGGCAGCATAGGCAGTTTATTGTCTTGGTTTGGCGCTCCGCCTTCGATGGCAGCAATTGTGGCTTTAGCGATCCTTGCCCTGCTAACAGGCGGCATGCATGAAGATGGCTTAGCAGATTGTGCCGATGGTATTGGGGGGGCTTTTGATGTTAAAAAGCGCCTTGAGATCATGAAAGACAGCCGTATCGGGGCATATGGTGCAGTCGCATTAGTTTTATTTTTATTGGCGCGTTTCAGCAGTATGGAAAGCCTGACCAGCACATCCTTTATTTCTGCACTGATCGCTGTGGGGGCTGCCAGCCGTTTGCCTGTGGCCTTGGCAATGTACGCAATGCCCAATGCCCGCAACAACGGCCTGTCTGCCAGTGTAGGTAAACCACCGGAAACTTCGCTTGCCATTGCCATTGCGATAACCTTAGCGATTTGTTTCATCTTTATTGGCTGGTCAGGTATTTTCGTCTTTGGTTGGGCGATGATAGCAGCTTTTGTGATGAGCTTGATCGCCATGCGCACGCTTGAAGGGCAGACTGGCGATGTATTAGGTGCCATTCAGCAATGGGCTGAATTAGGGGCGCTTGGGGCTGCTGTCGCAGCCCTAAGTTAATTCATTTAAGGGGCTGGTGCTGGAGCTGGGATAACCCGCGACAACAACACTTCGGTAATGCCTTCTTGTGCGATCATTTCGTCCACACCGTTCACAACGGCTACTTCACGTGATAAGCGCTCTAAGGCAGCTTCATAAAGCTGACGTTCTGAGTACGATTGTTCACGCTGCTCATCATTACGATGCAAGTCACGCACCACTTCAGCGATGGAAATCAGATCACCGGAATTGATTTTAGCTTCATATTCTTGTGCCCGACGCGACCACATCGCGCGTTTGACGCGGGCCTTGCCTTTTAATGTGGTCATCGCTTTAGCCACTAATTCAGGAGAGGATAGCAAGCGCAGCCCGACAGACTCGACTTTCGGTGTTGGCACCCGCAAGGTCATTTTGTCTTTTTCGAAATCAATCACAAAAAGTTCCAGCTTAACATCCAGAATATCTTGCTCTTCAATCGCTTTGATTTTACCCACACCATGTGACGGGTAGACAACATAATCGTTAATACTGAACCCTGCGACTTTTTTAACTTTGGCCATTTTTTATCCTTCGTATTTGAAACCCTGCACATAAACGCCATTGCATAAATCATATGCATAAGGCGCTTGAATGTATCGGGGGTATATTTAGTTATTCAGTAACATATACTGATGATGATCCTGTTTAGCTTGGCTTTAGTATATCACAAAAAAAAGCTTAATCCCAGAGGCTGAAAAGCCTTAAAAATAAGGGATTTTAGGTGAATTATAGAGAATCGTGCGATTACCCGCCTTCACCTGGATTAGGTGAAAAATATTTCTCTAACTTACCCTCTTCACCGTCACGTTCTTCGGCGTCTGGCAATTGATCTTTCTTAGTGATGATCACAGGCCATTTTTCTGAGTATTCACGGTTAAACTCAACCCATTTTTCCATGTCAGGCTCAGTGTCTGGGCGGATCGCATCCGCTGGGCATTCTGGTTCACACACACCGCAATCAATGCACTCATCTGGATGGATCACCAACATATTTTCGCCCTCATAGAAGCAATCCACAGGGCAGACTTCAACACAATCAGTGTATTTACAGGCAATGCAGGCGTCGTTGACGATATATGTCATGGCTCATCCAAGTTTTTAACTAGCGTGGTCTTCCCGTTCCTATATGGCTCGATTCAAGATCAATCAAGATACTTTGCACCAAAAGCGGCAGTTTGCCGGCGTTCTTTAGCGTTCGGGCGACCTTTTCCTTCGAATCGAGGATTCGGTGGAATAAATTCCCGCGGTGAGCGCGGTGGTGAGTTATCTTCATAAAGCATTTGTGCCTCAGGGGCCGAACCGCGCCGTGAGCCAAGGTTTAAAATCTTGATCACGCGGGCCTGTTCTGCTTTCACAAAAGTCAGAACATCCCCGGTAACAACAGCATGTGCAGGCTTACTGACCTTGAAATCATTAACACAGACTTTAGCTTCAGACACCTGCTTCGCACACAGGCTGCGCGATTTATAAAACCGCGCATACCAAAGCCATTTATCAATACGTTGGGTCTCTGCCACTTATGATTTATCTTTCAGCGCCATTAACGCAGCGAACGGATTATCAGGATCGATCGGTTTTTCCTTGCGCGGCGGACTTGCAGAGTGGCGTTGTGGCTTGCCTTTTGGCTTGCCCTTGGCGTTTTGCGGCTTACCACGTGGTTTTTGCTGAGGGCGCACCGCAGGGCGGGCTTTAGGCACCCATTTGAAGATATAGAACTCTTCTTTGGTGTCTTCTTCTGTCTCAGTCACTGCCTTTTCAGGCGCAATTTCGGCAGTCTCTTCTGGCTTTTCTTCAAGGGTTTCGGCAGCAGTGTCCTGCGGCTTTACCTCGACCACAGGTTTGACTTTATCACGCACACCTTTTTCGGTCGTGTAACCCAAACCCTGCATCAGATCAGCAAACTGTTCCAGTGTCATACCCGTGATTGACAGCATATCAGGATTGGCTTCAAAACCAACCTTTACATCAAACCCACGGATCATATCAGCAAGGCGTTCCAGCATATCAATACGAATGGCCCGTTCACCTGCAAGGCGGTAACCCGCACGTGGATAATAGCCCTTGGGCGCGTCAATAACTGCCGGCACTGTGACCAAACCCGCAGGCGGAGCTTCAGGAAACTCATCCAGATTTTCAAACAAAGACCACAGCACCAAACGCAAACGCGTCGGGGCAGGTTTCAACATCAGATGATGAAAGATAGTATATTGACCAAAACGAATGCCGTGTTTGCGCAAAGTGCCGCGTTGATCTTGATCCAGTGCTTTGATGTCATGAGCAATCGCCGAACGCGGGATCACGCCCAGGCTTTCAAACAAACGAAACGCCACACCTTTGGCAAGGCCAGGCAATGCATCATCACCTTTCATTGTAATCAGATGTTCAAAGGCAGCCGCAATTTTGCGGTCAATAAAATGACCCAGACGTTTGCGCAGCTTATCAGCCACCGCTTCGTTCGCTTCATCATCAACAAAAACTTTGATCGCAGGCGACATGATATCATCGCCTTTCACCAGTTTTCCGATTGCATGCTCGCCCCACATCAACCCACCTTGTTCAGTGAAATCAAACTCTGTGTCAGGTGCGTTATAAAACCGGTCCGAGCGCAGATTGAATTCTGGCTGCAACGCCTGGTAAGCCGCCGCTTTAAGCGTTTTGGCTTGCTCTGCATCCGCTGATTTATCCAATTGGAATTGAAACGCGGTTAATTTACCGACGAATTCACCCTCTATGGTCACTTCGCCGTCTTTGTTTACTTCAGCCACCAAGGCCTCCTTCTGCTTCAAACGGCGCATCAATATGGATGTGCGCCGATCGACAAATCGTTTGGTTAATGCGCTGTGCAACGCATCTGATAGGCGATCTTCTACTGCACGGGTCTCTTCACGCCAATAGTTTTCATCAGTTAACCAGCCTTTTCTTTGTGTCACATAGGTCCATGTGCGGATATATGCCAATCTTTTCGATAAAGCATCAATATCGCCCTGCGTTTTATCAATGCGCCGCACCCGATCTGCAAACCATTGGGTTGAAACCTCACCTGTGTCTACAAGATGTTCGAATATCTTACCAACAATCGCGATATGTTCATTGTGTGAAACTTGTCGAAAATCGGGTATCTGGCACACCTCCCACAACAGTTTCACATCACGGGGGCTTCGTGTGCGGTCAATAATTTCGGGCAGTTCAGACAAGCTGCGCAAGGTTAGGTGGTCTTCGGCTTCGCGGGCTTTGACCAACAAAGGGTCATCACTGGGCTTTTCCAGTGAGCCCAGCAAGGTCTTTATCGTGCCAAACTCAAGCCGCGCATTGCGCCATTGCAATTTTTGAATGGGGCTAAAGCGATGATTTTCTATCGCATCAACCACCTCATCTTCAAGCGGGCGCGCTTCACCTGTTACCCCAAAAGTACCGTTCGTGCGAAACCGTCCGGCGCGGCCTGCTATTTGGGCTAACTCATTAGGCATCAGCCGGCGCATTTTACGCCCATCAAACTTTGAGGTGCCTGAAAACGCAACATGGTCAATATCCAAATTCAGCCCCATGCCAATGGCATCGGTCGCCACCAGATAATCCACGTCGCCATTTTGATAAAGCTCGACTTGCGCATTACGTGCGCGCGGAGATAATGCCCCCATCACCACTGCCGCCCCGCCCTTTTGCCGGCGCAGCAATTCTGCAATCGAATAGACATTATCAATGGAAAACCCGACAATGGCAGAACGTGCTGGCATCCGAGATATTTTCTTCACGCCTGAGTAACTGAGTTCAGAAAAACGCTCGCGACGCAAAAAATCCGCTTCAGGCACCAGCTTAGAAATCACGCCCCACATTGCATCAGAGCCAAGGAACAAAGTTTCCAAATGACCGCGCAAATGTAGCATACGGTCGGTAAACACGTGACCGCGTTCTGGATCAGCGCATAATTGCACCTCATCTATCGCGACAAATTCGGCCCCTAAACCGGTTGGCATCGCCTCTACTGTGCAAACCCAATAAGCCGCGCGCGGCGGCACAATACGTTCTTCACCTGTGACCAATGCGACGACGGATGGCCCGCGCAGGGCCACGATACGATCATAAACTTCGCGCGCCAGCAGGCGCAACGGCAGGCCAATCACACCACTGCGATAGGCCAGCATGCGTTCGATAGCATAATGGGTTTTTCCGGTGTTGGTAGGCCCAAGCACCGCGCAGATGCGCGACATAACTGTCTTTCCTTATAACGGGGTGCCTTTGACCGTAGTCTTTAGCCGTTTAATGGCCTCTTTAATACTTTCTTGATGTGGATGCACCATGAAAGCGCGCTCATAGATCATCAACGCATCGTTTGGTCGCTCTAACCCTTCCAAAATTGAACCCAGCCCTGCCATTGCCCCGAAATGGCGCGGATTTAAGATCAGCGTTTGACGGATATCAGACATCGACAAGCCGAATTCATTCATCATATAAAAAACTGTGGCACGTTTATTCCAAGCCTCGGCAAAATCAGGAGCGTGATCAATAGCCGCCGAAAAGTGCTGGGCCGCAATGCGTAATTGGCCTTTCTGCATCGCACGAATCCCGCGTTGCAACAAGTGATCCATGGCAGCTGAACCTGATCTTGACCATTCGTGCAAAATCTTTTGTTCTGACGTCTTCCAATCTTCATTTTCAGGGTCTTGTAACTCTGAAAACAATGTATCCAAAGTTGCAGATTGGGCGAAAACGTGATTATTATCACCCATAATCAAGATTAACGTGACGGAATAAACAAACACGCGCATCAAAGTCTTTATATTTTGTAAAATTAAGATCATGTTACTGCCAAATTATCGCATATGAAAAAGATTGCGAGGTTTATTTTAAAATTGAGGAAACACAAATGAGTGACGTAATAACAAAAGCAGTTGAAGCATTGAATGAAAAAATGGGCGATGACGGATTTGATGGTACACTCAAAATCGACATTGAAGGCGAAGGCTGCATTATGATTGACGCAAACGGCGCACATGCAGGTGATGAAGATGCAGATTGCACATTATCAGCTGATGCAGATACCTTTCAGGGCATGTTAAACGGTGATGTAAATCCGACAAGTGCCTTTATGACAGGTGGCTTAAAGGTTGACGGCGACATGGGGGCAGCAATGAAGCTCGGGGCGATTTTATCCTAAATGACTGACGCACCCATATTTACAGAAATTGCGCGCGCCCCTAAAGGGGGCAAAGCCCAATGGCGCACCTGTGTTGACGGGGTGCACATTCGTGTGGCTACATGGAAAAAGGGCACAAAAGGGACTGTACTGATTTTCCCCGGACGCTCCGAATATATCGAGAAATACGGCCCCACAGTGCAATACCTACTGGATATGGGCTATTCGGCAGCCGTGGTGGACTGGCGCGGACAAGGCATATCTGACCGTATCGCCCCCAACCATCAGCTTGGGCATGTGAAACACTTTCTAGATTATCAAAAAGATGTGGCAGAGATGCTGTGTGCAGTGCAAGACGCCGGCCTGCCAAAGGTATATGCGTTGTTAAGCCACTCTATGGGGGGCACTATCGCATTGCGTAGCTTGCACAACGGCCTGGATGTGCAAAAAGTGATTTTCTCTGCCCCCATGTGGGGTATTTATATTGAGCCGGTATTACGCATACCTGCCCAAATCATTTCAAATATAGGGCCGGTAATCGGCTTTGCCAAACGGTTCTCACCGAACACAAGCCCCGCCAATTATGTTCAAGTAACGGATTTTGAAGACAATACGTTAACCAATGACATGGAAACTTATAAATGGCTGATCGCACAAATGGATGCGCACCCTGAGCTGGGCATCGGCGGCCCTAGCATAAACTGGCTGCATCAGGCCCTATTAGAATGTTCCAGATTACGAAAGCTTGCCCCACCTAAACATCAAGCTTTATGTTTTCTGGGCACACAAGAAGCCATTGTCTCTTCAAAGTTCATCAACCGCCTGATGGGTCAATGGTCTAATGGAAAACTGGTTCGTATTGAAAATGCTCAGCATGAGGTTCTAATGGAAAAACCGCAAATTCTAAAGTCCGCTTGGAATGAAATAGAGCGCTTTCTAAGCGTTTAAAAGCGCCAGAGCGGCAGCATGTATACCTGCATCACCTGCCGCAATCACTTGTCCGCCCATATGCGCTGGCCCCCCTTGCCAATTGGTAACAATACCTCCTGCATTTTGCACAACACCCATCGGGCCTTGGATGTCAAAAGCATTCAACCCTGCTTCAATCACCAGATCAATATGACCAGCTGCCAACAGTGCATAAGCATAACAGTCAGTGCCATAACGGGTTAATTTACATTCCTCAGAGACGCGCTTAAATGCACACCCTTCATTCTGCGTTCCGACCTCGGGGAATGTTGTAAACAAAACTGCATCAATTAACCTTGCACAGCTGCGCACCGAAATATCCTGTTTTTCTGTGCCATGCTTCCAATAAGCCGTACCAAACCCACCAACAAAGCGTTCGTTGGTAAAAGGTTGATCCACGATGCCCAGCACCGGCCCCTGCCCCGCATCCAGCCCTATCAACACCCCCCATGTTGGAGTGCCGCTGATAAATGCACGGGTTCCATCAATCGGATCCAAAACCCATGTCAGACCTGTGGTACCGGTAACATCATCATATTCTTCGCCCATGATCCCGTCATCTGGGCGACACTCTGCCAATATACCGCGCATTTCACGTTCGATGGATTTATCCGCCAGCGTCACTGGATCAAACCCTTGATCTAATTTATTTTCCAGACCTTGTTCAGGTTTGCGAAAATATTGTAAAGCAATCGGCCGGGCAGCATCTGCAAGCTTATGAGCCACCAAAAGTAATTCATTTTTCAAAGGATTCGAGATCATAGACATAAATAAACTCCAGCTGGGGTGGTCCAGCTGGAGTTTCATAGTGTCGGGTCGTGGTCAAGCATAGACCAAGTTTTCGATACTCTTCGCACAGACCCTTGGTACTGCGTATTATAAACTCTTATTCCAACTCGCTACGTGGCAGTCACACTAAATTTACACATATGCTACTCACTACTCACCAAACATATATAATCAGATACAGAGGCTGATTTATGTTTGATGTTACTTACACCTTTAGGCCGCGTCGCTTAAGACACGTGCCAAATCAAATAATTTACGCCGCTGGGTTTCCGGGATCGCATAATATGACCGCACCAATTCCAACGCTTCTTTATCCGCAAGCAAATCACCTTGTCGGGTACCTTTGGCCTTAGGAACGTCACCTTCATAGCCATCAAAGAAAAATGTAACAGGCACGTCCAAAACTTTTGCAATATCCCACAAACGCGATGCGCTCACACGGTTCATCCCAGTTTCATATTTTTGTATCTGTTGGAACTTTATGCCAACAGCTTCACCAAGTTGTTGCTGGCTAAAGCCAACCATCCAACGTCTTTGTCTTACGCGCTTCCCAACATATTCATCAACAGGATGTGACATTCTTGATTTCCTTACTTACCACTATGAGTAATATAGTGGTTCTTGACATTGATTGCATTCATCGCACATAAATATGCTTAAATTATTACCTTTAGAAACACTTAACCGTTTGTTTTATAAATACTTTAAAGTTAAATATTCATGGAATAATTACTGTGTTCTTATCAATTAAAGGTAGATTACCTACCCAATAGTTAGTTTCTGAAAACTTTAGTATTTGCAAAATGCAAATAAGCCTTAGGGTAACTATTTGCATTTTGCAAACGATTTCGACGATGGAACTTGAAAAGAATCACTGCTTTGCGATTTAATCCATGATTTTGATGAATTCTAAGAAATTCACATCCAGAAGCGGCCCATGACACGATTATTATTAAGTCTGTTAATTTGTGTATGTTTGATGGGCTCTAACGGTCTGTTACTTTCCCCGATGCTTGCCACAATGGGTGCTGATTTACAGGCACCATTATCACATTTGTCGCGGGCGGTTGCCGCATACGGTGCGGGCAGTGCCATATCCGCTATTTGGCTTGGGCGCTATCTGGATGGGTACGGTATGAACCGCGCCTTGTTCTTTGCAATGGCGGTTGCCGGCAGCGCACAAATTCTGGCCGCGTTTACCCAAGGTTGGATATCGCTTGCCATTTTACAAATGCTGGCAGGCGCCGCCGCTGGCATTGCTTTACCATCTATCTATGGTCTGGCCACGACTGTTGCCCCAAAAGGAAAAGAAGCTCAAACCCTAAGCCGTGTAACCTTAGGCTGGTCATTATCATTAGTAGCCGCAGTGCCAATGGCAGCATTTATGGCAGATTTATTCAGCTGGCGGGCGACCCTTGCAATATTTGGCATGCTGCATATCGTAATGCTAGTTCCCTTAAATATGTTCAGATCAGCCCCGACCCCGTCCACTACAAAGTTCAGCCTGCTAACACCTTTTACCCTAAAGGGCAGTTATTCTATCTACATGATTAATTTTCTATTCATGGCCTGCTTTTATGGCATTTACGCTTTTAGCGGAACACAAGCTGTCACAGGCTTTGGTCAAACCACAACTCAGGCAGGCTTGATCGCGCTGATATATGGTATCGGATTTGGCACCGCATCTTTATGCACCAGCATGCTCAACCGGCTTGCCCATAATATAGCCATGCCCGCATGTCTTCTGATCGCTACAGGGGTGATTTACAGCATTGCAATAGCACCCAGTTATCACACTTATCTGATTGCTTTTGGGATCTGGGGAATGATGAACCATTTGATCTTGAACTTAATTCTGACACGTATATCTGATCTGTCCGCCGCCCATAAAGGGGCGACGCTTACGATGTATAGCGGTATTACTTATATGGCATCTATGATTGCCATCTTCAGTTTTGGCAGCTTAATAGAGACCTACGGTTATACACAGATCATACTACTGGCCGCAGGCCTACAGTTTTGCGCATTTCTTATCGCACTGACCTTCAAGAAACCCCTAAAGACCTAGCTGGGGACCTTAGACATACGCTTGCGATCAGTGCTGTCCAGATAGCGCTTACGCAGACGAATAGCATTCGGTGTAACTTCTACCAATTCATCATTGTCAATGTAGGCAATGGCTTCTTCCAAAGACATCTTTATAGGTGTGGTCAAGCGCACAGCTTCATCTGTACCCGAAGCCCGCACGTTGGTTAATTTCTTACCCTTCAGCGGATTAACTTCCAGATCGTTCTCACGGTTATGCTCACCAATGATCATGCCTGTGTACACATCTTCTTGTGCGCCAATAAAGAACTTACCACGGTCTTCCAGATTGAAAATCGCATAAGAGACAGATTGGCCATTTTCCATAGAGATCAAAACACCAGAACGGCGACCTGGAATAGGCCCTTTATAAGGCGCCCAGTCATGAAATACCCGATTAAGTACGCCTGTCCCGCGTGTATCTGTCAAGAACTCACCGTGATAACCGATCAACCCACGTGCAGGCACATGCGCGATAATGCGGGTTTTACCAACCCCTGCAGGTTTCATTTCGGTCAATTCACCACGGCGATGCCCAGTGATTTTCTCAATCACAGCGCCGGAATATTCATCATCCACATCAATGGTCACCTCTTCGATCGGTTCCATCTTCTGGCCGTTTTCTTCTTGAAACAGAACTTGCGGACGAGAGATTGATAATTCAAACCCTTCACGGCGCATGTTCTCGATCAAAACACCCATCTGCAATTCGCCACGCCCTGCCACTTCAAAGGCTTCACCACCAGGCGTATCTGAAATCTTGATCGCTACATTAGACTCGGCTTCTTTCATTAAGCGATCTCGGATCACGCGCGATTGTACCTTTTTACCATCACGTCCCGCCAGCGGGCTGGAATTGATACCGAAAGTTACAGTGATGGTTGGTGGATCAATCGGTTGTGCAGGTATTGCATCCACTACAGATTGTTCTGCCAGAGTATCAGCCACAGTTGCTTTGGCCATGCCCGCGATAGAAACAATGTCACCCGCTTCAGCCACATCAATTGCAGTTTGCTCCAAACCGCGAAATGCAAGAATTTTGGTCACACGGAAATTTTCAATCAAAGAGCCATCACGCGCCATTGCTTTAATCGTTTGGCCTGCTTTTAGAGTACCTGTTTCAACCCGACCTGTTAACAAGCGGCCCAAAAATGGATCACCGCCCAAAGTCGTTGCCAGCATTGCGAACGGTTTATCTTGTTCTGCAATCTGCGCAGGTGCAGGTACATGCTCAATGATCAGATCGAACAAAGCATCCAGGTTTTCGCGCGGCCCATCCAATTCTATATCAGCCCAGCCAGAACGGCCTGAAGCGTACATAGATGGGAAATCAAGCTGTTCATCAGTTGCATCCAAGTTTGCAAACAAATCGAAACAATTATCTAATGCCTGATTAGGCTCACCGTCAGGTTTATCAACTTTGTTCACCACAACAATTGGGCGCAGGCCCAGTGCCAAAGCTTTTGAGGTTACAAACTTGGTTTGCGGCATCGGCCCTTCAGCAGCATCCACCAGCAAGACAACACCGTCAACCATAGACAAGATACGTTCCACTTCACCGCCGAAATCGGCGTGGCCCGGCGTATCAACGATATTGATGCGCGTGCCTTTCCATACCACAGATGTGGGTTTTGCGAAAATCGTAATGCCACGTTCACGTTCCAGATCGTTGCTATCCATCGCCCGTTCCGTTGTGGCTTCATTATCACGGTAGATACCAGATTGTTTCAGCAACTCATCCACCAAGGTGGTTTTGCCGTGATCAACGTGGGCAATAATAGCAATATTTCGTAAATCCATGATACGCGCCTTTTCGGGGGTGTTGGGTGTTTTACGCGCCCATAAAGCAGAAAACAATGAATGGCCAGTGAAAAAGCCCGCATAGCAGCTATGTCAGCTTTAATTCGGTACTTATGGGCCTGTAAGTAAGATGATGGCCTACATATATCCAAAGGTTTAAAGTATCCATTTTACTAATTGGCTTGGTCAAAACAGTACACCAGATAGACAGAACATTCATTTATAGTTATGTTTTTAAAAATAAGAATAACAAGAAGGAGTTATAAGATGTCAGATAATAACGTGCACTGGATAATTGAAGTCGATATTCACGATGGACAAAAAGAGACGTTCACAGCTTTGATGTCAGAAATGATCATCGCCACAAAAGCAGATGAACCTGATGCCCTGAACTATGAATGGCACATCAGTGGTGACGGCAATCAATGTCATATATATGAACGATATATTGATAGCGCTGCAACAATAACCCATCTTAACAATTTCGGCACAAAATTCGCTGAACGTTTTATTGCAACAGCGACACCAACAAAATTAACTGTGTACGGTGATCCAAGTACTGAAGCCCGCACAGCACTGGCCGGGCTTGGTGCTGTCCACATGGAACAAATCGGTGGATTTACTCGTTAGTACATAGTTTCTTAAACTTTCATCTTGTCAGGCTTTGCCCTCACCCCATGTCGCCCAGGTAAACCTGAAACCACTTTTAGTGTATATCTGTTCAGCTAACAAAAATGGTTCGCGGGTTTTCAAAAAGCAGGTCATGCTGATACATGCGAAAAGCTTCACCAACTGAATATGAATAACGGGCAGCAGGCCAGGTTCAACACATAGCCGTTGCATATTTTACAAGTGGCACTACACCCAATTCTAAAGCTACTTAATAACAGTTAAAATTGGCTCTGGCTGCGCTTTATGAGCAGCAATTGACTTTCTATAGGGTGCATCTGGTGCGGTGAATGCTTTCACCTCTTCTAGCAACCACTCTCGAAACACCATAACCTTATTTCGGCGCAATTTATGCGGATCGCAAGTAAGTGTGTAAATCAGTTCAGGCTGGGTTGCGGTATCAAAAAGCTTTACCAAACTGCCGTTCTCCAACTCTTTTGTAATCAAAGAGACATGACCCAATGTAATTCCTTGTCCTTGCTTGGCTGCCTGAAGTGTTAATAAGGCATTCTCCAAACGCGGGCCCTTTGTTTTGGGTGCACACTTAAAACCCGCAACCAAAAACCATTCATCCCAGCCATCATGGTCGAATTCCCTTAATATTGGATAGTTTAGGATGTCTTTATATTGAAAGATTTGCGGCCCATCTTTCAACAAATCAGGACTGCACACCGGCATACGGGGTGATACCATAAACACATCTTCACGGGCACTGGGCGGCATTCGGTATGCACAGTTTATCCGTATATCAAAAGGTTGACTATCTAGGGCCTCGACTTGACCAGTCGTCACCACATTCAATTCAATATCAGGGAAAACCTGGTTGAATTTACGAATACGCGGTAAAAGCCAAAGGGCCGCAAACGATGGCGATGCATGAACATATAAAGGCCCCTGAATTGTATCACGGCTTAACTGTCGTGTTGCGGTTTCAAGTCTGTCCATCAACATTAAAACCTGTGCATGATATTTCGCGCCTTGGCGTGTCAGGGTAACGCATTTTGAATTGCGCAAAAGCAGTTGCACACCACAAAAAACTTCCAATGCTTTGACCTGATGACTGATCGCAGATTGCGTCAAGCACAGCTCATCTGCCGCAGCACTAAAGCTTAGATGTCGCGCGGTCGCTTCAAAGGCCCTTAGGGACGAAAAAGAAGGCAATTGCCGGGTCATGGCTCATGAATCCAATTCATAGTTCAGTGAATATTGATCATTTGCAGCATATTTTTATCAATTCTATACTGAATTCATCACGAAAATCAAATTTTACGGAGAACAGCTATGGGCGGTAATGCAAAACGATACTTAAAACAAAAAAAAATTATGGGCGGCTTGCTAATGAGTTTTGCCAGCGCAGGCGCCGTGGTTTGGGCCAACGCACCTGCGCCAGCAGAACACCAAGGCCTAAGCGTTGAAACCTTGGGAAAAATATCCGAAGGGTCTTTAAATACGCAAGTGGATCTTGACGGGCATATCCTATTGCTGCGTGCTATCACAATTGCACCGGGCGGACAAATTGCCAAGCATAGCCATGCAAAAGTGCCTGGTTTGGTTAAGGTCATCAGTGGCGAGTGGACCGAAGGCCGCCAAAGCGGTGAGCAAGTATTCAATATCGATACGCCAAGCGCAATTCTTGAAGACAGTGAAACGACCCATTGGTTTTACAACCGTGGCGATGAACCCGCAACGGCGATTGTCTGCGACATCAAACCTGCTGGTTGACCACGAAAGGTACGGGTGTCAAAACAAATGTGCGCCTCGACAGCCTTGATCACGAAATAACACTGCCTACGCACAGCTAAAAATTTATCAACCCTCTAATATGTATGCTGTCCCTGACGTCAAAAGTAGTTAACGGTCTTGCTCAGCATTGACTGTCATCACCCCCAGATCACCGGAAACCAATCTTCGCGTAATTTCTGCCCTGCAACCATGTCATGGCCCGGAAAGGGCGGTGATGTACGCCCTGCGCGTTCTACATACCGTGCATCGTCACCGACCCAGCGCAATGATAATGCGCGCCGACGATCCCCTTTGGGATTGCCGCGCGCACCATGCACTGTGCGATAGTCAAACAGCACAGCATCGCCGGGCTCCATTTCCCATTCTACAATGCGGTTGTTGGCCGGATCTGCATCAGGGTCAGGCACAGGTGACCAATCTTCATCGCTGTCATAAAAATCACTGTTGTCGGCCCAGCTGACGGGCCGTACCATCTTTTCCCATTTGTGCGAGCCAGCCAATAACCGCAGACTTGCGTCTTTTACCGGATCAAGCGGCATCCACATGCTGACAGTTTGGTGGCCTTTGACAAAGTAATATGGGCCATCTTGATGCCATGGCGTAGGCTTGGGCGTGTCACTTTCCTTGACCAACACATGGTCATGAAAAAACTGTGCGGTTTGAGATTGCATTGCTTTAGCGGCAATTTCTGCGGCGGGGCTTTCACGCACAATACGTTCAAATTCAGGAATGCGGTGCCAATTGCAATAATCGTCAAAAAAACGCCCCTGCCCTGCACCTACAGCATTTTCCGAAGCATACTGGCCTGGCTGAGCCATATTGCGCTCAACACCTGCACGCATCACATCTACCCAGTTGCTTAACGCGCCTTTCAGCAAAACAACTCCATCTTGTTGAAACGTTTGAATTTGGGCATCTGTTATCATCTTATAACTCCTTTATCTATCAGTCAGCTTTAGGCCTAAATCAGTAGAATGGATACTGCGAATTACTTGTGTAAAATGCGTATGACTTGAAATCTTTTAAGTCAAAGATTGTGGTGAATTCTGGGTTACACCCAGCCTTTTTCCTTACAAGGATACCGTCATATTCCAAGCCGGGCACCTGATAGGCTTGGGCGCGCAGATTTTAAACAAAACTGACTTAGTAAGCTATACATTATAGTTCTGAACCACTTGCAAATGATTTGGCCGCACTACGGGTATCTGGTTGGCATATGCCGCAGATACCAATTCTGCCAGCCGATCAATTAAAACTGTATTGACCGTACTGCCTTTTTGCATAGTGATCTGGAACTCTGGTAAATCAGGCAAGCCGGCGTCATCTGGCACCTGTGTCCAATCAGAAAACTGTGTGCCATTTAAACAAGCATGTACCGCAAGATCCGCACTGACACTCGCAGCCACCGTGGTTGACTGGTCTGTGTCCACCACTAATTCCCATGCGATACCCGCCTTATCCAGCGCAGCAACTGCAAAGTGGCGAAACAGACAATTATTTTCATACGCCAAGGCAAGTGGAGGATTTTTCCACACCCGCCCACCTTCAGCACAAAACCAGCTCAGGTAAGCCGTTCCAATACTTTCAGCACCTACCGGGCAATGTACTTCAGTCCCCATAATCAAGTCAGCTTTGCCCTGTTCCAGCTTCTGTTTCAAATCCAAAGTGTAAGATGACACTAACTGTACTTTGACCCGTGGGAACTCTGCGGCGAACTGTTTTAGAACTTTGGGGATATGCGGGTAAACAATATCATGGGGCACCCCCAGCACGATTTCATCTTCAAAATCATCGGAAGTTAACCGCCCCCATGCCTCGTCATTCAATGTCAGCAAGCGTTTGGCATAGCTCAACAACAATTCACCTTGCTGGGTCAGCGCAATGCCACGGCCCGAACGGTCCATCAAAGATAGGCCCATCGAATCCTCTAACCGTTTAAGCTGCATAGACACAGCTGATTGTGTCAGATGTAATTGACCTGCCGCCTTCGTTACTCCGCCGGTTTCCGCAACAGTCATAAAAGAACGTAGGGCAGTTAAATCCAAATTTCGCAGCATATCACAATCCTTGATGTATTGCTTCACAATCATTCGTTTCACAAATGTAATGTAATTTGGCATACACATCAAGAGAATTGATGAAACAACACGATCACATAACAAAATGGAAAGGATCACATCATGACATATTACGCAGACATCAACTATAACGCAACGATCCAGCAGCCCTCATTCATTAGACGCATCAGTGCGGCACTTGAATTACGCAAACAACGCAAAGCCTTGTATTCTTTAACAGATACACAACTTAGTGACATCGGACTGACACGCAGTGAAGCCGCAACAGAATACGCCAAATCTTTCTGGGCAGATATCGCTTAACAGCACCTACCCGATAAGGCGCGCCGTCCTCTTCCGAGTTGGCGCGCCTTTTACATGTAAATGCGCGGAATTACGCACAATTACATGTGTATTTACCTTGAAAATCTCTACAAATTGACCATATTCAGTATTGAAAGTGCTGCAAATCGCAGGACGCAGATCTTTTATCGAGGAGATAACACATGGCTGAATACGAAACAGTCCGCCGCGCAGGTGCAACTGCCCACACAGCAGCAATCGACGTGGGCTTGCGCGCCCATATGAACAAGGTTTACGGGCTGATGTCTGTGGCCATGCTTCTAACTGGTCTAGTGGCTTTTGTGGTTGGCACAGACTTAGCTTCTGCACGTTTGGGCCAAGACACAATGTTCTTGTCACCGGGCATATTAGAAACCATGTTTAGCAGCCCAGTGCGCTACATCATCATGTTTGCCCCGCTTGCCGTGGTTTTTGCTTTTAGTGCAGGGATAAACCGCATGTCTGAAAGCACTGCCCGCATGGTGTTCTTTACCTTTGCCGGCTTGATGGGCTTGTCAATCTCTTGGATTTTCGCCGTCTACACCAGCATGTCTATCGCCACCACGTTCTTTGTGACAGCGATTGCTTTTGCAGGCCTGTCCTTATGGGGTTACACCACTAAGAAAGACATTTCTGGCTGGGGCAGTTTTTTGATTATGGGCGTGATCGGCCTGATCGTAGCCTCTGTGGTCAATATCTGGTTGCAATCTGGTGCCATCCAGTTTGCAATTTCAGGCATCGGTGTTCTGATTTTCGCAGGCCTGACCGCTTACGATACACAAAAAATCAAAACCACATACATTCAAATGGCCGCTGACGGTCAAACTGAATGGTTGGGTAAAGCTGCCATTATGGGTGCGTTAAGCCTTTATTTGGATTTCATCAACATGTTTATGTTCTTGCTGCAATTCCTTGGCAACCGCGACTAAACAGTAGATATATTTAAATTATCAGCCGAGGCCATCTGGCCTCGGCTTTTTTGTAAGGGCATATAATATGACAGATTTTCCACTACAGATCACTGCATGGACAGCATTAATCCTTGGTACGTTGTTGCTGGCGCTAGCCTTTCGGGTTTCATCCCACCGCCGCAGCAAAGGTATTTTAATGGGGGATCAGGGCGATAAGGTTATCCTGAAGAAAATCCGCGGCCACTGTAATGCCGTAGAGCAAATCCCGATGGCTCTGATCTTATTAGGCTTTGTTGAACATTTACAAGGCAGCACATACGCGCTGATCATTGCCGCTATACTGGTTTCTGGCCGCCTGATGCACGCTACTTATTTCAGCTTTGACGGCAGTCATTGGCGGCTTCGTATGTACGGCATGTTGCTGACTTACACTGCATATTTATTTGCGCTTTTAGCTTTATTGCGGGCACTCACAATCTAAACCATTCAGATATCCCCGTACTGCGCGCAAACTGGTCAGATGATGCATCTGTTAAATGCGCCGGCAGGTTGTTTAAATGCTTTGTGTGCTGGTAATGGCGGCTATTCTATGCCCATTGCCAAAGCTTGAAACTTTCATAGCCCAAACAGCAAAAAGGCGACCGATAGGCCGCCCTTTACATAGAAGTTTTAAAATCAAATTATTTGATTTTACCTTCTTTATAAGGAACGTGTTTACGTACAACTGGGTCATACTTGTTGACCAGCATTTTTTCGGTCATTGTACGTGCATTTTTCTTTGTTACGTAAAAATGGCCGGTTCCGGCAGTTGAGTTTAGGCGGATTTTAATGGTTGTTGGCTTCGCCATGGTTTTTCTCCGTGCTACAGGTTGCCCTGCGAATATCTATGAAGTGGCCTTCTACCCGCTTCATGGCGCGAGTCAAGTGGTTCTGAGGGAAATTATGCAGTCTTTGCCCCATCGTGTGCAATCATCACTTCACGTAAAGCATCAGGCACAGGAACAGTCGCGGTGGCAGCATCATTTAACATCACCATAATCGTATCACCACGCACCCGGAACGCCCCATCACACCAGACTGCATAATCAATCGTAAAACTGGTGCGCCCCAGTTTTGATACCTTACACACAGTGATATAATCCTCATCCAGAAACATCGGCGCATCAAATAGAATGGTTGCTGTGCGCACCACAGGCTTGATCGGGCTGCTATCATTCAGCTGTATGCCCAGATGGTTGATGTAGAGCACACGGATGTTCTCGAACCATGCGTGATAGACCTTATTGTTAACGTGATTATAAGTGTCCAAATCACCATAGCGGACGCAATCAGGCAAGCCCATTGTCCAACCGCCTGCGATGCCAAGGGCAGAAATTGCATCTTTATCCAAAACCGTACTCATGCCATGCCCCCCTCTATCAACCGTGTCGCCAGAGTAGCATATATATCTGCAATCGGATGATCTGTGGCCGCGATAGGCGTGCCGCCGTCGCCAGCCATGCGCACGTCCAGATCAAGTGGAATTTCACCTAAAAAGGGCAAGCCCAGACGCTGGGCATCGGCCTTGGCCCCGCCATGCCCGAAGATATGCGCTTCATGACCACATTCAGGGCAAAGATAACTAGACATGTTTTCAATCATGCCCAGCACCGGCGTGTTGGTTTTTTCAAACATATTGATGGCTTTACGCGCGTCCAACAAGGCAACATCTTGCGGTGTAGAGACAATAATAGCCCCCGTAACCTTGGATTTTTGCGCCAAAGTGATTTGCACATCACCAGTGCCAGGGGGCAGATCAACGATCAGTACATCCAATTCGCCCCATGCAACTTGTCCCAGCATTTGCTGTAAGGCCCCCATTAACATCGGGCCACGCCAGATCACAGCTTCATCTTCTTTCAGCATCAATCCGATAGACATGAAAGTAACGCCGTGAGCCTGTAATGGAATGATGGTTTTACCATCAGGTGAGGCAGGCCGCTTTGACATCCCCATCATACGCGGCTGGCTTGGCCCGTAAATATCCGCGTCCAACAGACCAACACGGCGGCCTTGTTTGGCCAAGGCCACGGCCAGATTACTCGACACAGTGGATTTACCA
>JQIA01000159.1_pt1 | contig 30535 bp, 19 predicted proteins | sample 811431 | NCBI WGS metagenome assembly JQIA01 (sample SAMN02998118, study PRJNA258478) | marine sediment metagenome | biome: marine; feature: seafloor; material: sediment; isolation source: oil-polluted sediment collected from 3 locations (0.5 km, 0.7 km and 0.9 km)... | place: USA: Gulf of Mexico ...
AAATTATTCAAACCAATTTAATGGGTATGTATTATGTAACTAAAGAAGTTTTACCGCATTTAATTAGTAAAAATGAAGGTGATATTATAAATGTTGCTTCTACAGCAGGTTTAAATGGAAATGCTAATACATCTGCATATTCAGCTTCAAAATTCGCAGTTATCGGAATGTCTGAATCCTTAATGAAAGAGGTACGTAAAAATAATATTAGAGTTTGTACGTTAACACCTAGCACAATTGCTTCTGATATGTCTATTGAACTAGGAATTGCAAATAAAGATTCTGAAGATAGTGTTTTACAACCAGAAGATTTTGCAGAATTGATTGTTGCTGGCTTAAAATTACCAAGACGAGCAATGCTTAAAAGTGCTGCTTTATGGTCTACAAATCCATAGAAAAAGTACGAGATATTACTCTCAAATAAAAAGAGCCATTAAATATTTAACGGCTCTTTTTACATCTATATCTTGTCCTAAAATAAGTTGGCATAAAATCGACTTATTTATGATTCCTGTATTTATACACAATGATTTAAATAGAACTGTTTAATATTTCTATATGACTTTAAGTGAAACATTACTTCACTATCGGACATTTTAAACTTTCTATTACGTTTTTGAGTTATTGAACCGTTAGGAATACTGTTTTTATGAAGAATTGAGTTAAGTTCTTTCATAAAATCATCCAAAGAACATAAAACCGCTATAATTTTATCATCAGAAACTATAAGCACATTCGATATTAAAAACTAAAAACCAACATTTTAACTTACTAAACACGCTACTTTTAACAGACAAATAACCCAAGTATTTCACGTCGAACTCACGTTAAATTAACTTATTTTAAAAAGACATTGTTGATATCTAATAAAAATGGTTTAGAATAAATTCCAAACCAACCTATTGATTATCAATATCTAGTAAATACAACTCCAAAAATTAAAGACAATAATCAATAAAAAATTATATTTTTTTTACTTGCTAAAGCTGATAAAAGTCAATTTTTTAAAGGAATAAACAAAATACTTTTATGTCTTTAAAAAGAGCCAATTAAAACTTCAACTTTATTTACAATATTTTGAAACAAACAATACACATCCTATTCATTTTACTAACTCAACTTTTCTTATTCAGTCAAAATGATAATTCAAAAAAACTTTCTTTTTCAGGAGATTTTAGATTTAGAGCAGAACAAGACTGGAACTCACTTAAATCTGATGGTAGTTATCGAAACGATAGAACTCGTTTAAGATACAGAGCTCGTTTTGGAATTGCATATAAATATTCAGATTGGATTTCAATAGGAATGAGACTTAGAACTGGAAACCCTAAAAAACAACAAGATCCCCAATTAACAGTTGGAGATGGCTATAATGAATTTGGAGCTTTACCTATTTCTTTTGAAAAAATTTATGCAGCATTTAATCACAAATGGTTTTCTGGTTGGGTTGGAAAAAATACATTTCCTTTTGAAAAGCAACATGAGTTATTTTGGAGTGATAATGTTTTTCCTGAAGGAATTTCATTAAGTGGGCAGTTCGCTTTCAAAAACAATTTTATTCAGTCTCTTAACATAAATATAGGTCATTTTATTATGAAAACAAACGGAATGTCTTTAGCTTCTGATGGATATTTTCAAGGTTTTCAACTTGTCACTTCGCATTTAGATAACAAAATTAAATTTCTTCCAAGTTTTTATAATTTTAAAAACATACCAAACATTCCTGATGGGAACGAAACTTTTACAATAAATTATGCCATTCTTCATTTTGGAACAATGATTGAAATCAGTAAAAAATCGGAAATCTCAGCTGGATTTGATTTTTATCAAAATATTGAAGATTACAATAACCTAACCAATATTACGCAAGAATTTAAAAATCAAAAAAACGGATTTGTTACAAATATTAGTTTTGGTAAACTAGCTAAAAAAGGAGATTGGAAATTCAAACTAACTCATACTTATTTAGAAAAATATGCTGCCGTAGACTTTTTTGCTCAAAATGATTGGGCAAGATGGGATTATTCTTCACAAGGCTCTCCAGACGGAAGATTAACCAACTTTAAAGGATTTGAAATCATGGCAGGATATTCTTTAGGCAAAAAAATGAATCTAAAAATCAGATATTTTAAAGTAGATCAAATAAAAGCGCTTTCTGCCGCAAAAGAAAATGGAAATAGAGTTCGAATTGATTTCAATATCGGTTTCTAATTTAAAAAGGCACAAACTTCACTAAAAAATTGCTTCGGATTTTCTGCATGCAACCAATGTCCTGCATTTTTAATTTCCACAATTTTGGAATTTGGAAAATGAGCTTCAATAATTGGTTCTTCTTTTTCGGTGATATAATCAGATTTTGATCCTTTTAAAAACAAGGTTTTATTTTCAAAAGTTGTATAAGGCGGCAAAGCTTCACCAACTTCTGGATTGTTTTCTGTTAAAGAATCTAAGTTAAATCTGAAATCTAGTTGCCCTTTCTCTTTCCAATACACATTCTTTAACAAAAACTGACGCACTCCAAAATCTGGTATTAGCTGAGAAAGTTTTTTATCAACTAAAGTTCTAGTATTTTGAATAGAAAAATCAATAGAATTTAAACCAGCTAAAATTGCATTATGATGTGGTTGATACATTCTTGGAGAAATATCTACAATAATTAATTTATCAACCAAATCAGGATAGGTAACAGAAAACAACATTGCCGTTTTTCCACCCATAGAATGCCCAACTAAATATATCTTTTCTAATTGATAATGCTGAATATAGTTAAACAAATCCACCACCATATCTTCATAAGAGAAATCATCGTCATGAAAACTTCTACCGTGGTTTCTTTGATCGATTAAATGGACTTGATAATCTTCAGAAAATTGATTTCCTAGAGATTTCCAGTTATCAGACATCCCAAAATAACCGTGAAGAATAAGTAAAGGAATGCCCGCTCCTTTTATTGTTGAATGTAATATCTCCATATTATTGTAATCTATGTAAGTACATATTTACTACATTTTCTAATCCTAAATACAAGCTTTCAGCAATTAATGCGTGACCTATTGAAACTTCAGCCAAATTAGGAATACTCTCTTTAAAGAATTTAATGTTTTCTAAACTCAAATCATGACCTGCATTTATCCCCAACCCTAATTTATGAGCCAAAATTGCAGCTTCAGTATAAGGTTTAATAGCATCTTTATTCCCTAAATCAAACTGAGTTGCAAATTCCTCTGTATATAATTCAATTCTGTCTGCTCCTGTTTTTGCAGCAGCTTCAATTAATTTTGAATCCGTATCAATAAAAATAGAAGTTCTAATTCCGTTTTGTTGAAATTCAGTAATTACTTCTTGTAAAAAAGATTGATGTGTAATTGTGTCCCAACCCGCATTAGAAGTGATCGCATTTAAACCATCTGGCACTAACGTAACTTGCGTAGGTTTCACTTCAAGTACCAAATCCATAAAAGATTGAATAGGATTACCTTCAATATTATATTCTGTAGTCACAATATTTTTTAAATCTCTGGCATCTTGATAACGAATATGACGTTCATCTGGTCTTGGATGAATCGTAATCCCCTCTGCTCCAAAAGCTTCTATATCTGATGCAACTTTTAATAGATTAGGTACATTACCTCCTCTAGAATTACGTAAAGTTGCAATTTTATTAATATTTACGCTTAACTTTGTCATTGTATAAAATTAGGCGACAAATGTAACTCATTAAATCATTTTATCCTATATTCGTAAAGAATGAACATTAACGACTACATATTAAAAGACATTAAAGCACTTCGTTTAAAGAACACTGTAAAGAGTGCGCAAAAACTGTTTAAGAACTTCCCGATAACTCATTTTCCCTTAGTAGAAAATGATAAATTATTAGGTTCTTTTGCAGAAGAAGACATGCAAACAATTGAAAATAAAGAAGCGGATTTAGAAAATTACACACATTTATTAAATTCTTTTTTTACGGATGAAAAAGCAACTGTGTTAGAATTAATAAAAGTTTTTGCTGATAATAATACTACTATAATTCCTGTTTTAAATGCTGATAAAAATTACATGGGTTATTATGATTTATGTGATGTTTTAGATGTTTTTTCTACTAGCCCATTTATGCTTGAAGAAAGTGAAACATTAATTATAGAAAAATTAGAAAACGACTATTCTATGAGTGAAGTAACTCAGATTGTAGAATCTAATGGCGGGAAAATCTTAGGTGTTTATATTTCTGAAAGAAGTAATGGCTTTACACAAGTTACCTTAAAAGTAGTTTCTGATGAAATCAATGAAATTATGCAAACTTTTAGAAGGTATGATTATAAAATTATTTCTAATCATGATAACGATATTTATTTAGAAGATTTAAAAAATAGATCAGATTATTTACAGAAATACTTAGAAATGTAACCAACACTGATGGATTTAATAAAAACGAGTTTAGTGTTTTTTCTAAGATAATGAATTAAAAAAAATGAAGAAAGTTGCAATTTACGGTCAGTCTTATTCAATTTCTGCTGAGAAAGAGATACAGATTTTATTAGAAGTTTTACAAGAGAATAATATTGTATGTTTTATAGAAAAACAATTTTATGACCTATTGATTGATGGAAATATTTTAGAAAAAAAATATCCAACTTTTTCTCATTTCTCTGATTTAGACACTACTTTTGACACCTTATATACCTTAGGAGGAGACGGAACAATTTTAAGAGCTGTAACCTACACCAGAAACTTAGGAATTCCTATTTTAGGTATCAATACGGGGAGATTAGGTTTCCTAGCAACCATCAACAAAAAAGCAATTAAAGAAAGTGTTGAACTCATTTTAAAAGGTGAGTTTATAATTCAGGAAAGAACATTACTTACCATAGAAACTGTACCAAAACTAAAAGAATTTTCTGAACTAAATTTTGCATTGAATGAAGTCACAATTGCCAGAAAAAATACGACTTCTATGATTGGTGTTAGAACTAGTTTAGATACGGAATACCTTACTAATTACTGGGCAGATGGTTTAATCATTGCAACACCAACAGGCTCTACAGGTTATTCTTTAAGTTGTAATGGCCCTGTAATTTCTCCTGATTCTAAAAATTTTGTGATAACACCGATTGCACCGCACAATTTAAATGCAAGATCAATGGTTATTTCCGACAAAACAAACATTGAGTTGACAATAGATTCTAGAGAAAAAGATTTTTTAATTTCTTTAGATTCCAGAATTACTTCTGTACCAAAAAACACGAAAATATCTATAAAAAAAGCCCCTTTCACAGTCAAAAGTATCATCCCAAAAAATCAATCTTTTTTACAAACTTTACGAAGCAAGTTGTTATGGGGAGAAGATACTAGAAACGAAACCAATCTTTAACGATCTTATTACAATAAATAGCTAAAAAAATAGTTATTCAAAAAAGACTGAATATTAACTTTATAAAGCAAATAGGAATACCTATATTTGCACGCTATTTTTTTAGGATGAAAAAAAATATTTTATTTATCATATTTATAAGTATCTCTAGTATTTCACTAGGGCAAATGTATGAGATTGGAGTCTCACTTGGAGGTTCTAATTATGTTGGTGATATTGGTAGAACCACCTATATATACCCAAACAGACTTGCAGGTGCTGCTTTTTTTAAATATAATTTAAATCCTAGAATGGCTTTAAGAGCAACTTATAGTTTTTTGCCAATAGAAGCAAATGATATAGATGCAGATACAGATTTTAGAAGAGATCGAGGATTAAGTTTTTCTAATACAATAAACGAATTGGCTGTAGGTTTAGAATATAATTTTTATGAGTATGATTTATCTACACCTGGTAAAACATGGACTCCTTACATCCTTTTAGAAATTGCAGCTTTTAATTATCAATATATATCACAACAACCCACACCAGATCAATATATATATGATGAAAAGAATTCATTTTCAGTTCCTTTTGGAGTTGGATTCAAATCAAAACTAACAGGACCTTTAGCTTTTTCTTTAGAAACAAAATTTAGATATACCTTTGAAGATAATTTAGATTATAATAACGAAGATATTGATGCCCTAAATTTTGGAGGCACAGGTAATGATTGGTATATGTACACTGGGGTTTCTTTAATTTACACTTTCGGAAGACCAGCTTGTTATACAAAAGGATTATAATATATGGATAAAAAATTACGCATTGATTTACAGAGAGTACCTAAACACGTTGCTATTATTATGGATGGTAATGGTCGTTGGGCAAAAGGTAGAGGAATGAGTAGGATTTTTGGCCATAGAAATGCCTTAACCGCCGTTAGAGAATCTGTAAAAGCAGCATCTCAAATAAATGTAGAAGCAATTACTTTATATGCTTTTTCTACAGAAAACTGGAACAGACCAAAATTAGAAGTAGATGCTTTAATGAGTCTTTTAATAAACTCTCTTAAAAAAGAACTTCCTGATTTTCAAAAAAATGGTGTAAAAGTAAATGCCATAGGTGACATCTCTAGTTTACCAAAAAATGCACAGAAAGTATTAAACGATGTTATTTTTCAAACAAGAACAAATACTGAAATTACCTTGACTTTTGCTTTAAGCTATGGCTCAAGGGAGGAAATTGTTAATGCTATCAAAAATATATCTAAAAAAGTTGTTAATAAAGAGCTTGATTTAGAAAAAATTGATGAAAATACTATAAATAACCATTTATATACGTTTAATTTGCCCAACGTTGATTTAATGATAAGAACTAGTGGAGAACAACGCATTAGTAATTTTTTATTATGGCAAATGGCGTATGCTGAATTATATTTTACAGATATTCTTTGGCCTGATTTTAGACAAGAACATTTCTATGACGCAATCATAGACTACCAGAATAGAGAAAGACGATTTGGAAAAACAAGCGAACAACTTACAGAATAGAGTTTCTATGAAATTAATTTCTGCTACACTAGTGCTTATTGCACTTTTTTTTAATTTTAGTGCAACAGCACAAACAAAAAAAGACAGTTTATCAATTGTAAAAATAGATACTACTTCTATCAAAAATATTTCCTTTGAAAAAGGAAAAGAATATATTTTGGGAGGTATTACCGTTACTGGTTTAAAGAAATTTAGCGAAGAAACAGTAAAAGTTTTTACAGGTTTAAGAAATGGTCAAGTTATAAAACTACCAGGAGACAAGCTTACAAGCGCCATTAAAAAACTATACGAGAGTAAACAGTTTAGCAATGTTGATGTTTACTTAGCTAAAATTGATAGTAATGCTGTATATCTTCAGTTTGATGTACAAGAATTACCTCAATTAAATCGTGTTAAGATTAGTGGTATCAAGAAATCAAAAGCTAAAGAACTTATAAAGGATGCTGAATTAAAGACTGGAGCAATGCTTACAGATAATTTAATTGTTACCACAAAGAACTACATCACTAAAAAATATACAGACAAAGGATTTTTAAAAACGAAAGTTAATTTAGATGTTCAAAAAGACACATCAGATATTAACGTTGTAAACATAAACATCCATGTAGATAAAGGTTCTAAAATTAAAATTAAAGACATCATTTTTACAGGAAACGAAAAGTTATCAAGTAAAAAACTTAGAAAAACAATGTCTAACACTAAGAAAAAACTTCTTGGTCGTTTCTGGAAAGCATCAAAATACATAGAAGAAGATTATCAAGAAGATTTAGAAGAAATTTTAAAAACATATAGTAGACTTGGTTTTAGAGATGCCCGTATTTTAAAGGAAAATATTTCTTGGAATGATGACAAAACAATAAATGTTAATATCCATTTAGAAGAAGGTAGACAATACAAATTTGCCGATATTATTTTTGTAGGAAATAAAGAATATACGAATGAATTCTTAAATCAATATTTAAAAATTGAAAAAGGTGATGTATATAACGGTGAAGTTTTAAAAGAACGAGTTAAAGGTGATGGATCTCCAACATCTCAAGATATATCTACCTTATATCAAGATCATGGTTTCCTATTCTCTCAAATAAATGCTGTTGAAACAAGAGTACAAAATGATTCTATTACTGTTGAGATTAGAATTAGAGAAGATGAAAAAGCAAGAATTAAAAAAGTAACAGTAACTGGTAATGATAAAACAAATGACCATGTAATTTTTAGAGAATTGCGTGTTAAACCAGGAGATTTATTTAGTAGAAGTCAAATTATTAGATCTATTAGAGAGATCGGTCAACTAGGTTTCTTTGATCAAAACGTAACCCCAGATGTTGTACCTAATTATCAAAATAAAACAGCTGATATTGATTTTTCTGTAGTAGAAAAGGGAGGTAGTCAAATAGAATTGCAAGGTGGTTATGGAGGTGGTTCTTTTATAGGAACTTTAGGTTTATCTTTTAATAACTTTTCTATCAGAAATATTTTTAATAAAGAAGCCTACAAACCCTTACCTATGGGTGATGGTCAAAAATTATCATTACGTTTACAAACAAGTAGAACATTTAATACGTATAGTTTTTCATTTACAGAGCCTTGGTTAGGAGGTAAAAAACCTCAGTCATTATCTTTTTCTATTTACTCATCAAACCAATATCAATTTGATTTCCAAACAGGTACAGTTAACAGAGACCAAAGTCTTGGTATAATAGGAGCTACTTTAGGATTAGGGCAACGTTTAAAATGGCCAGATGATTTCTTTCAATTATCTCAAACTGTTTCTTACCAAAGCTTTAATTTAAATAATTATGGATTTAGAGTAGGTACCGATGTTTTAAGTAACGGAACTTTAAATAATTTATCTTATACAGCGGCATTAAGTAGAAATTCTGCAGGACCTAGTTTAATTTTTCCAACTTACGGTTCAGAATTTTCTCTTGCAGTAAAAGCAACTTTACCGTATTCTTTATTTACTGATAAAGATTACACTAATTTAGAAGCTCAAGAAAAGTACAAGTGGTTAGAATACTATAAGGTAACAGTTAAAGGTAAATGGTATACAGCATTTACGGATAAACTAGTCTTAATGAATAATGCAGAAATAGGTTATTTAGGATTTTATAACTCAGAGTTAGGTCAGAACCCATTTGAAAGATATTTCGTTGGTGGTGATGGTATTTCTCAATTTCAATTAGATGGTAGAGAGACAGTAGGATTAAGAGGATATGAAAATAATCAATTATCATCTGACTTAGGAGGTACAATTTTCACTAAATTTCAAATGGAATTAAGGTATTCTATTACAGATTCTCCTTCTGCATCTATTTATACATTAGGTTTTTTAGAAGCAGGTAATTCTTATGACAATTTTGAGACATTTAATCCGTTTGAATTAAAACGTTCAGCAGGAGTTGGTGTTAGAATCTTTATGCCAGCATTTGGTTTATTAGGAATAGATTTTGCACATGGTTATGATCCTTTACCTGGGAAAATAGAAAAATCTGGTTGGCAAACACATTTTATTATTGGAAGACAGTTCTAGAGAAACAGTACATTTGTAATGTCAACGTTTTTTTTGGCACGGTTTTTTCTAAATACATTATACAAATGAAAAAAATATTTTTATTAGTCGTTCTTTTATTTACTGTTACAAATTTTTGGTCACAAAGAAGTCAAATAATTGCGTATATAGATATGGAATATATTCTAGAGAATGTTCCAGAATATATGCAAGCACAAAACACGTTAGATGCTAAAATTGCAAAGTGGAGAAAAAATTTAGACAAGCAAGCACGTCATATTGAAGTGTTAAAGTCTGACTTAGCAAACGAGAAAGCAATTTTAACAAAAGATTTAATTGAAGAAAAAGAAGAAGAAATTTCTATAAAGCAAATTGAGCTTAGAAGATTAGAATCTTTATACTTTGGTCCTAAGGGAGATATGTTTTTGGTAAGAAAACAATTGGTGAAGCCAATACAAGATCAAGTTTTCAACGCAATACAAGGTATTGCTAAACGAAAAAAATATGACTTTGTATTTGAAAAATCTAGTGACTTGGTTATGCTGTATTCAAATAAAAAATACGATATTAGCGACCTTGTTTTATCTACTATAGACAGAACCAGATTATCAAACAAAAAAAAGGAACAAAAAAAGAAAAAAGCAAGCGCTCCTAGAAAAGAGTTAACTCAAGGACAAAAAGATATTATCGCAAAAAAAACAGCTGATAAAGAAGCTCAATTAAATGAAGCGAATAATAAAAAAGTAAAAGCAGTAGCTAAAAAAGTAGCTGATAGAGAAGCTAAGAAAAAAGCAATTGCAGAAAAAAGAGCTGTTCTTAATAAGAAAAGAGAAGACGCAAGAAAAGTTTTAAGAGAAAAAAAGGAAGCTCTTAGAAAGAAAAAAGCAGACGAAAAAAAGAAGTTAGAAGAAGAAAAAAAAGAAAATAATTAACAAAAGACAAGAATATTAATTAAATTAAAACAAGAATGAAAAATTTAAAAACGTTACTATTAATTGCTGTATTTACTTTAGGGTTGGGTGGTGTTGCAAATGCACAAAAGATGGGTCATATTGACTTTGAAAAGCTAGTAGCTGAAATGCCTCAAACAAATAAATTAAAATTAGATATTGAAAAGTTAAGTAAAACTTATCAAGATGAAATTGAAGGTATGGCTAAGAAATTAGATGCCAAAATGAAGAAGTATACTGGTGAACAAAAAGCTCAAACTCAAGAAATAAACGAAGTTAGAGCTCAAGAAGTTCAACAAGATAAAGCAAGATATGAGCAATTAAGACAAACTGCTTACCAAGAAATGCAGAAAAAACAAGCAGAAGGTTTAAACCCTATTATCGAGAAAGCTCAAAAAGCAATTGAAGAAGTTGCTGCTTCTAAAGGTGTTCTTTATGTTTTAGATGCTTCTATGGGTAAAGGCTTATTAGTTAAAAAAGGTGAAGATCTTTTTGCAGCTGTAAAAGCAAAATTAGGTTTCTAAGAAACTACTTTTTAAATAAGATTATAAAACCTACTTTTTTAAGTAGGTTTTTTTATTTTTACAGAAATATGAAGTTAAAAAATTTTCCTATTGGTATTTTTGATTCTGGAATTGGTGGTACATCCATCTGGCAAGAAATCAAGACGCTTTTACCTCATGAAGATACTATCTATCTATCTGATAGTAAAAATGCTCCTTATGGTGAAAAAAGCAAACAGAAAATCATAGATTTATCCATAAAAAACACTGAGTTCTTACTGCAACAAAACTGCAAGTTGATTATTGTTGCCTGCAATACTGCCACAACAAATGCAATAAAAGTATTAAGAGAAATGTATGACATTCCTTTTATAGGTATTGAACCAGCTATAAAACCAGCTGCTCTTAAAACAAAAACGAACAAGATTGGAATATTAGCTACAAAAGGAACATTAAACAGCGAGTTATTTGAAAAAACAGCCAATACTATTGCTAAAGAGATTACCACTAAAGAGACTATAGGAAAAGGCTTAGTTGAATTGATTGAAAGTGGTAAAATTAATTCTATAGAAATGAAAAATTTATTATCTTCTTATATAGAACCAATGCTAAAAGAAGATGTTGATTGTTTGGTTTTAGGTTGTACACATTACCCCTATTTAATACCCCAAATTAGAGAAATTGTTGGTAATAAAATTCAGATAATAGATTCCGGAGAGGCTGTAGCAAAACAAACAAAAACGATCTTAGAAATGCATCAACTTTCAAATAACAAAATAGAAAAAGGTACGCATCAGTTTTACATCAACCAAAATAAAAAAGTACTAGAAAATATTATTTCATTAAAGAATGATACTATAAAAATTGAGGAAATCGATTTTTAAAACGAACCATAAATTGAATTAATATTAGGACAAGCCGCTGCTCTTGGTTTTCTAGTCCATAAATTAACACCCACTGTAACTTGATGAAACCCTGATGTTGTTAAAACAGTTTCATCCATTTGGCTAGTATATGTATAAGAAAACATTAAATTTTCATAATTTAAACCTATAATTGGTGAAACATATTGAGCATTCTCACTGGCATTGGCATCAAAAGTTCTTCTATAAGATATTGCTGCCCAAAGTTGAGATTTTGAAATATTTTTATAAGCTTTAAGATTAAAATCAGCCACTCTTTCTCCAGTTCCTTCTTTAAATTGTAACATAATGGAAGGTTCAAATTGCACAATAAGATCCTCTCCAAAATAATATCCGGTTGATAAAATATAGTTTCTTAAATCTAAAGGTTCTTGAACATTTAAATTATTCTTAGCCGTTAGTAATAAATTTTTAACTGTAAAATATGATGAAAAACCTCCTAAATGATAAGCCACACTAAAATCTGCATTATAATAACTTGTACTCTCTATGATTGCTGAAACCGCTTTGTCTCCTGTAAAAGTTCTTTGATCTGATTGATTTTGAACAAATGTAAAAGCCAATCCAAAAGAAAGTTGATTAAATGACTTAGCATCACTCATTGGCAAATGATATGCATAAGAACCTTGTATTCCTTTTTGTGAATGAAAACCGTTTTTATCATTAAAGAAAACAAATCCATAAGCTGCATTTGAATCCTCCCCTTTAGTATGAAAACTTAACGTCTGTAAAGCAGGGGCATTTGGTATTCCTGCCCATTGTTGTCTTGCTGTTAACCTTAATTTACTAGAGTTACCAATACCAGCCGCAGAAGGATGTAATAAGTAAACATTATCCGAAAGGTAGTCTTGATATATTGGAAGCGTTTCTTGAGAATTACTATTTAATGAAAAAACAAAAAAGATTACTAAAGAAAATTTAAATTGCAGTGATTTCATTAAAATACAGATTTTTTTAAGTTACCAAATATATAGATTTTATAAGAATAAATACTTTTATACCTAAAGATTTAACACTTATAATAAAACAGAATTAAGCTTTATTAATTGTTCATTTTTTCAATTTAAAAATATAAAATATTATTATAAAATATTGAGGTGTAATTTTCTCAAAATTAAAAATAAGATACACACTTATATCTATCTAAGGCTCTAATATTGATGGTAAAATCATAGGCTATAGAAAATTCATGTATACCTCCTGTATTTAGAAGTTCTGTAGTATTTATATCATATGAATAACCGAAACGAAAACCTTGCCATCTGACGCCAGCGAAGGCACTTATTGAATTCAATAAAGGGTTATAAGTTTCATTTTTTAAAGGAGTTGTGGCAGCTGTAATTCCAAAAGAAAACTGATCATCAAAGACATATTGAAAACCTACATCAAATCTATTTACATTTCCTTGCATCATAAAATTAGATAAAATATACAATTTACTTTTATTCGCAAACCAGGTTCTATAATTTTCTAAAAAAGGCAAATAGTATTTGGTGTGTACAGAAACAAAAATATCTAAAGGAATATTACCATTTTCAGTTAACGAAATATTGGGTTTATTCAAATGCCTTACAGAAAGACCAAACCAAGAATTTTCATTATTAAATAAAACAGAAGAACTAAAATCGAAAAAATTTCTCTGAGATTTTAATAATAGCGGATCTAAAGTACTTGTATTTATACTGTTATTATTTAAATTTATTTGATCTTCCAATAAAATATTTTGAAATCCATAATTTTTCATTCCAAAACCTGCAGAAATACTAGGTCTAAAAAACCAAGTATCACTAATCTGAAAAGCCATTGAATAATTAAAATTTACTTGATTAAATGTATAGCTTGATGCACTTTCTGTTTGATTTAAAAAAGAAATTCCTAAACCTGTTTTATACCCTTCAAACCAAGTATCAAAATACACATAACTAGAGTTTGTTTTAAAGGCGCTATTACGCCATTGAGACCTATGAACTGATCCAACTTTAGAAGTTCTCAGCGCCCCTGTAAAAGAAGAATTCAAAGTTTCTGGCACCAAGAAATTTTGAGAAAAAATAACATCTTGTGCCTGTGCTTGAAAAGCAACTAACAAAAAAAGAATGTATAAAAAGTTTTTCATCTTATTTAAGCAGTGTTACTGGTGAACTTTTAGAAATATCTTTTTTATAAAACGTTACCCCATTTACAACCATTATATAATTTCCGTTTTCTGCAGGTTTATCACCAATAAACCCATTCCAACCTTTGAGGTTAAGACCTTCTTCAGAATAAACAACGGTTCCCCAAGTATTGTAAATTGTCATTTTCAGATCAATAAAACCAACAAATGAAGGCCTCATTGTTTCATTATAACCATCACCATTTGGTGTAAAGGCTGTTGGATGAATTAAAGAATATCCTTGAGTAATATTAATAGTTCTTTCAAACACTTCTGAACAACCGGCAGAAAACTCAACAGTTAAAATCACTTTAAAAGTCCCTATTTGATCATACGTATGTATTGGATTTTCTTCTTTTGACGTTGGAGTTCCATCACCAAAATCCCATTTTACATTTGTAAAATCTCCAGTAGAAAGATTTGTAAATTGGATTGGATCTTCAATCGAAAGCAAATCATAAGTTGATAAAGCAAAAGCACTGTATCTAAAGTCTGTATCTCCAATAATAGGAATATCAACCAAAAATGATTTACTTTTCACGCAACCTTTGCTATCAGTAATTGTTAATATATAAGAGCCAGTTTGCATCGTTGTCATAATACGATCGTCAGTACCACTAACAACGCCATCAGACCAAGAATATGTATAAGGTAAATAACCACCGATTACGTTTGCTATATTTTGTTTGCTTACAGTTTTTAAATCACAATCAGTAATTGTTAATTCTTCCAAAGAAATAGTAATAGGTTCTTGCCTAAAGACGTTAAACTGTCTTGAAACTGAACATCCGTTGGCATCTGTAATTTCTACTGAATAATCTCCTGGAGGAATGTTTTCCAAATCTTCTGTGATTTCATTTGTGTTCCATAAAAATGAATATGGTTTAGAGCCTCCAGAAATTTCTAAATCGATACTTCCACTATTTACAACATCACAATCTATGGCATCAATAACAGTTGTAGAAATGCCCATAGCTGGAGGATCTGTAAAAATAAATGTTTGTTCTATTGGACATTGATACACATCATTATCTACTATTTTTACGGTATAAGTACCCGGTGACAGGTTATTTCTTTGGATTCCTGCACTAGCGTCATCACTCCAAATTACAGAAAAAGGCGCAATTCCGCCAGTTAAATTTAAATCGATAGCTCCATCATTTTCACCATTACAAGAAATCGATTTTACAACCGGATCCATAAAAAATATTGGTTGCTCAACAATTATTGATACCTGTTTTACACAATTATTACCATCAGTAATGGTTGCAATATACGTGTCTGCGGATAAATTTGATAAAGAAAACCCATTTGATAAATTACTCCAAGAAATTTGATAAGGCTCTTTACCACCAGTTACATTTACATCAATAGCACCATTTGTTTCTCCATAACAAGTAACATCAATTTTTGTATAATTAATTATAATTTCTATGGATTGATTTATAATAATTGAAGCATAACTGGTACAACCTAAATTATCTGTAACAGCTGCCGTATAAGTTCCTGCAATTAAATTATTTATATTTTTTGAAGTACTTGTAAATCCGTTTGGACCAGACCAATTATAGATATAATCAAAAATGCCTAGAGAAGTTTCGATCTTTGTTCCTCCAGAAACTTTAATCTCAATTTCGCCAGTAGCATCACTAAAACATAAAATATCCTTTTTAGAAACGGTTTCTATTTTTAATCCTTCTGGTTCTGAAAGGATAAAGTTGGCAGTAATTATACAATTATTTTTATCAACTATTTCTAAGGCGTAAGTTCCTGCAGTTAATGTATTTTGATTTTCTGCATTTGGCACAATTCCACTTCCATCAACGGTGCTCCAATTATAAGCATATGGTAATGTTCCTCCATCAACAGTAACATCAATTTCACCATCATTACCTTGAAAACAAGAAATATTTTTCTCAATATCTTTAGTTATTGATAAAACATCTGGTTGTGTAATTTTTAGTTCTTCAGTGATAGAGAAACCTCCCTTGTCTTCTATTTTTAAAATATAATTACCTGCTTCTAAATTTGTGATATTTGAACTTGTAGCTGTAAATCCATTTGGACCTTTCCAAGAAATTAGATAAGGATTCCCTGTACTAAACGGAATTCCTCCATCAATATTTGTTGATATAGAACCATCATTCGATTCAAAACAATTATTATGAACAATCACTGCATTAGAGCTAATATTTGGGTTTACGGTAACTTCTAATGTAAATGAAATTCCTTGACATTTAGTTGTTAATGGTGTAACCACATAGGTAACTATTATTGGAGATTTTCCTGTATTTTCTAAAGTCTGACTTATTTGTTCTTGTGGATTTGATTCTGCAGATACTCCTAAAATGGAACCTGAAGGATTAAAAGTTGGTACAGACCAAATAAACTTTGTGCCATTCGGTACTGTATTACCAACAATAGTATTCGGATTAAAACTAAAAGTATCTTCGCTATAAATAGTGATTTCTGCATCACTAATTACGGGTATTTCATTTATAATAACACTAGCTGTTTTTGATGTAATTTCCAAACATCCACCAGAGCTAAAAGTGATTTTTGCATAATAGTAAATAGTTCCAATTACATTCGTTGGTGGATTATAAGTCGCATTTGTTTCTCCCGTAATTTCGGTTCCTGATGTAATATTATCAGTCGTGTTTTCAAACCATTGATATCTAGGGAATCCTATTCCGTTTTGATATGCCACTTCTAAAAGTGTTGCATTTTCATTTTCACAAATTTCTGATGAAACTGGCTGTTTAGAAACTATTGGCGCTTCATTTATAATTAATTCTGAAGGTTCACTTGTAACACTACAATCAGATTCTGGTTGAGAAACAATCACATAATAATAGAATGAACCAACCTCATTAGTATCAGGAGGTGTAAAAACATTAGAATTTGTCCCCACTTCAATTGTTCCCCTTGATGAGACTTCATACCATTGATATGTTTTATCAGAAGATGTTCCTCCTGAAACAGTAACCGTTAAATCAACAGGACTTGCACCTTGACATAATACTTGATATGCAATAGGTTGTACATCTATAATAGGATCTGAGAATACATCAACTTGAAAAACGTCACTTAATGCAGAAGTGCAACCATTTCCACTTAAAGAGACTTCAGCATAAAAATAGAAACTACCAGTAGAAGATGAATTGGGAGTATATGTAGAATTAAATTCACTACCTATTAAACTTCCTCCAGCATTAGAATTTGTTGTGTTATAAAACCATTGATATGTAGCATTTCCTGTTCCGCCAGAAAAAGTGACTTCTAATTCATCAGGGACTCCACCATAACAAACAGTTTGTGGACCTGCAACAGCATCTATTATTAATTGCGGTACAACTTCAACTTTGGCTGTTTTTGATGATATTTGAGAACATCCACCAGAACTAAAAGAAATTTTAACATAGTAATATATAACCCCAACAACATTTGTTGGCGGATTATAAGAAGCATTTGTTTCGCCTACAATTTCAGTTCCTGATGTAATCTCATCAACTGTATTAGAAAACCATTGATACGTTGCTGTTCCTGTTCCTTTTTCATAAACTACAGCTAGTTCTGTTGCTGATCCATCTAAACAAATTTCTGATGAAATTGGTTGTGTAGAAATTACTGGAGCTTCATTTATAATCAATGTTGAAACTTCACTGACAACACTACAACCTGATTCAACTTGAGAAACGGCAACATAATAATAAAAAGTTCCTACTGATGCAGTCGAAGGTGAATAGTTATTTGCTATTGCTCCAGGAATTAATGCCCCACCTGTTGTGTTGTTATTCGCATTTTTATACCATTGATACTTTTTATCAGAAGTTGCCCCTCCAGAAACCGTTACTTTTAAATCATCAGGAATTGCACCTTGACATAATTCTTGATTTGCAATTGCTTGTGTATCAATAATAGGATCTGTAAGTACATCAACTATAAAAACATCACTATTTGCTAGAGAACAACCATTTCCGCTTAAAGAAACCTCTGCATAAAAATAGAAGATTCCATCTGTAGAAAATGAATTTGGAGTATATTTTGAACTTGTTGCACCTGCAATAATAGTTCCGCCAGTATTTGTGTTTGAATTAGATTGAAACCATTTGTAAGAAGGTGTTCCCGTTCCGCCAGTATAAGTTACTTCAAATTCATCAGCAGTTCCTCCAATACAAACTGTTTGAGAATTCGCAACGGCGTCAATTAATAGTTGATTTACAACTTTTACACTTGCGGTATTTGATATAATCTCTGAACATCCACCAGAAGAAAAAGCTACTTTTGCATAGTAATATGTTGTTCCAATTACATTTGTTGGCGGATTATAAGTCGCATTTGTTTCACCTGCAATTTCAGTTCCTGATGTAATATCATCAGTCGTATTTGAGAACCATTTATACGTTACTGTTCCTGTAACATTTGTATGAGCCACTTCTAATTCTGTTGCTAATCCGTCTAAACAAATTTCTGATGAAACAGGCTCTTTAGAAATTATTGGAGATTCGTTCACTTTTACAACTGAAACCTCACTCTCTACACCACAACCAGATGCTGCTTGTGAAACTACAACATAATAATACAAAGAACCAACACTATCTGTTGATGGTGTATAAGTGTCTGAAGTTGCGTTTAAAATTAGCGAACTGCCATCTGTAGCATTATTTGTATTTACATACCATTGATACGTATAATTAGAAGATGATCCACCAGAAACAATAATTATTAAATCATCAGCTATTGCTCCTTGACATAATTCCTGACTATCAATAGCTTGTACATCTATAATTGGATCCGTAAGCACATCTATTTGAAAAACATCACTTGTTGCTGAATTACAGCCATTACCATCTAAAGAAACTTCTACATAATAATAAAAAGTTCCTGCGGATGCAAAAATTGTTGGTTTGTATGTATCACTTTTTGCTCCTGAGATTATAGTTCCTCCTGTATTTGTATTTGAGTTATTTTTAAACCATTGATATGTTATATTTCCTGTACCTCCATTCAGAGAAAACTCTAATTTTTTTACACCACCACCCAAACAAATTGTTTGAGGAGCCGTAATTGTGTTTATTGTTAATTGTGGTACAACCTTTACACTTGCAGTGTTTGATGTAATTTCTGAACATCCACCAGAAGAAAAAATAATTTTTGCATAATAGTAGAAAATGCCTTCCGTATTTGCTGTTGGTTGATACTTTGCATTTGTTTCGCCATCAATTTTTGTTCCAGTTGCAGTATTATTATTTGCATTAGAATACCATTGATATGTTGCTGTACCTGTTCCATTTTGATACGCTACTTCTAATTCAGTAGGAACTCCGTTTAAACAAACCTCTGATGAGCTAGGTTGGGTCGAAATTATTGGAGCAGGATTTACCGTTACAATAAATTCAACTGCATCCCCTTCACAAGTTCCTATTTCAGGAATTACGGTATAAGTTACTGTACCTGAAGTATTTTTATTATTGATTAAAGTTTGACTAGGTATTTTGTTTGAGGATCCACTTGATATAAAGCCTGTAATACCTGATGAAGTTACTGCTGACCAATTATACATGGTATTTACATTATCTGATGTTAAGATAATTTCTGATGTACTTTGACCCGAACAAATTTCTTGAGTTAAATCTGCGTTGGTAATTACAGGATTTTCAAAAACTTCAAAACTTTGTGTTGCTTTGTTTGATACTCCACAATCACTGGTCACTTCTAGCGTAACTTCATAAACACCAGGAGTTGAATAAACGATATCTCCAGGATTTAATGTATTTGAATTGGCAGGTAAACCTCCTGTAAAAGTCCAGTTATAAGAAAAGCCAGTAGTATTGTCTGTACAGTTTTCAATTGTTGCAGTTGGATTAATTATTATTGACCCACAAGCGTCATCAATTTCTGAAATAGTAGCTGTAGGTGGTTTTTTGACATCTATGACTTTTGTTGATTTTTCTTCTCCACAACCCGTGCTTATTGTTTGTGTTAGCGTGTATTTCCCTGGATTTTTAAGAATAAACTCTGGGTTTTCTGAGGTTTCATCTGTACCGTTTGTAAACTCCCAGTTTTCTGTAGATCCACAATTATCAGGATTATAAACTACGGTCCAGCTATAAGTTGGTGTGCTACAAAGTTTAGATTCTTCTGTATTGTTTGTTGTTTTTAAAGCAAAAGGAATACACCCTTCTTCATTATCTACTGAAAAAGTTGGTGTGGTTTCGGGTTCTATACAGATTTGTTTTGTAAATTCAATTTTGCCACATTGAGCATCTATTGAAAGTGTTACATTGTAAACGCCTGCCTCAGTAAACGTATGCATAATATCATCTATGGTATTAATAGAGAAAAATTTCACCTCATTATCGTCAAGATGATCACCGAATTTCCAAGTAACGTCTGCATTTGTAATACAATCTAAACCATCCCCAATAATAGACCTATTATCAAAAAAGACAGGTGTATTAACACAGCTTGAGGTCACAGCATCAAATTCTACTATTGATTCTCCTAAAATCACAATACTATCTGTCGTATTTGTTGTAATATCACAAGCATTTTTCACATATAAAATGACTATGAATTCACCATTAGGTTGAGAACAACTACTTTTTTCATATTTATGAGTGAGTTGCTCTTCAGTAAAATCTGGATTATTTAGTAATTGTGATTGAGTTAAGGTTTTAATTGGTGTACCATCTCCAAAATCAATTTCGTAAGTTGTTTCTAAAGAATTGGATTCAAATCCACTAATACCAAAAGTTAATTCGGATTCGTTTGGAAGGATTTTACATAAGTTTTTTGTAGCACCTGGGTTTTCTAAGCCAGCTGCTGGATTACTGTCATTTATAACTTTATAAAACACTTCATTTTCACAACCATTTACTCCTGTACCTTTAATTTTCATTGTAAATTTACCAATTTTTGCATAGCTGTGATTTGTTGGGAAAGTAACATTTGAAGAATTGCTTCCATCTCCCCAGTCAATATAAAAAGTACTTATACAACTGGTATTAGCAATATCTTCAACGGTTATTTCAAAACTATTCGAAGAAGATGTGTTATCACAATTACTGAAAAAATTTCGTTTCGTTTTGGCATCTCTAAATTGAAGTATTGGTTTTTGTTTTACGTCAACTACATAACTTGTAGATTTTGAACATCCATTGCTGTCTGTAACATCTAACCCAACTGTAAATACGCTATCTCCACAACCTAGTGCTTCATAAACATGAGTTGGATTTTTTAAAGTAGAAGTATTACCATCTCCAAAATCCCATTTGTATGTTAAGTTTCCAGTTCCTGAGCTAACGTCTGTAAATTGAACCGTTTCACCTGAACATATATTATCGTTAAATGTGAAATCCGTAGTTGGAGGTGCATTTACTTTTATGATTATTTCTTTATTAACTTCTATTGGATCTTCTGTGTTACTTTTTTCATTAACACTAATTAGTTTGTACACAAAACTGCCAACAGAAGAACTTGGTAAAGAAATTCTTTTAATTCCATTTTCGTCTGACTCAACAGCATCTTTTAGGTTTCCATCAATTTCATAGATAAATGTATAAGGAGCAATACCTCCAGAACCCTCAAAAGTAATGGTAACTTCCTCACCTTTACAAACACTTGTTTTATCAACAGAAATAGTTGCAGTTAGTTCTGCAAAAAAAGAAGTGAATTTATCATTACTAAAATTTGAGTACGTATTTAAAAGAATACCACAAATAAGGAAAAAGGATATAAGGGTAATCTTATTTTTAAGAGTAATAACGTTTTTAAAAAATTTCATGCTAATTATGGGAGCATCAGCACATCAAAGACTTATAATTATATATAAATAATTTAAATCTATTTTGAGGGAATTTGCTTTTAAGTATTAAATTTTCAATTTCTTTTTAAAAGAATAAATATAGTAAAATATAATAGAGAGTATATCTTTAATTTTAAAATTCATTTGCTTGACACCTTTAGTTTATTGGTCTTAATTCATCAATCACCTTTATTTATTTATCAATTAAAATTATTTTTATAAATATCTTAATTATGGTTTTTAATATAAATAAGGAAAACTTCAAATAAAACAATTTAGTTTTTTAAATAATGCCCCCACAGCAATATTATAACCAAAATTATAATAAATGAAGTTAGCCTTATTTCATCATAAGTTCATAAATCACATCCAATTCATTACTATTTCTACAACTAAGAAAATAAAACCTTACGGCAATTCGTAAGGTTTTAAAATTGGAACTCTCTCTTTTTCTACTCTATATTTATTTTTATGTTAACTAACATCTATTTAAAAAAACTTTAAATAGCTATCATTTCATTTCACTTTTTATATGTCCAAACCCTAAATAGTTATACAATTCATCTTGTAAACTACTATTAATAAAATACTTATCCATATTTTTAAAGTTCGCACTTACATTCTTTACACAAACTCTTTTTAAAGAACCCGTTAAATAATCTACCCCCCAGCTTAGTACATTAATTGTATTTAAGATAGCAACTATATTAAATTTACTATCTACAACTACCTTTGTTTCCTTGTAATTTTCTAATTTAAAAATTACTAAATCCCCAGACTTAACTCTAAGTTCGGTTGGTGTAATTCCTTTTTCTAAACCATTTACAAACACCATTGCACCTGAAGGATTTGAGTTAAAAGAAACACTTCTATTAGGTCCTGTTATAATGGAAGCGCAACTAAAAAAAACTAATAATATTAAAACAGCCGTCGTTTTAAAACAATTTAATTTACTCATGTTATTTTTAATCGTTAACCAACCATAGTTAGCAAAATTAGATTTTCATTAAAAAAAAGTCAATAAGGAAAAACCCCTTTTTTTTTAATCAATAAACTGTCTATTTTATATCTAATGACTGTCATTTACATCGACAAATGTAAATACCAAAAACAAAAAAAGACTACGGGTTCCCGTAGTCTTAATAAATTATTTACTTTTTTTTAAATCAGTCCGAAATCTTTAGCAATAGCTACTAAATGTGCAGGATTATTAGCATTAAAATGGTCTTTTAATAGTTTTAATCTTTTTTCTACCGCACTAACACTAGAAGGAATTATTCCTTTTATTTTTAATTTTTCGCTAATTGCTTCTTGAAGTATACCTTTAGACAAAGATGAAATCAAAAAAACATCATAGTCTGTAATTTCTATAGCTTTCTTTGGATGAATCGCGCTATTTAAATCTGGTGAAATATAAAAATCGTTTGTCTTGAAGACTGTATGAATCGCTTTTTTTAATTCTTTTAACCCATTTCTATTTTTCCAAACATATCCTTGAATTTTCAAGTTCTTATATAAATGATGAATTCTATAGGGTTTGTCTTCAACTGAAAAAACAATTATTTTTAAATCAGGGAATTCTTCACGTATTTTTTCTATCAATTCTTCACCTGATTTTAACTTTTGCGGAGTTCCATCATTCACAAATGATAAATCAGAAATTATTAAATTATAAGGTTTCTCCTCTAGAAAAGCTTTTTTAATTTTATAAAAAGCTTCATCACAATAAGATTTGTAATCCACTTCTTTTATGTGAATCTCATCCAAAGCAGTTTTAATCCCACTATTAATGACATCAAAATCTTCTACAACTAAAACTTTATCAAACATTTTTATTATTTTAAAATTGAAAGTAATTATTACTTCTTAATTGAATAGAATTCAAAATTAAGACTTCCCATAATAATTTTTATACGGATTTCCATATTCTTAAATCTGTTTCCAAAAAACGATAGCTGTCCTTTATAAATTATATTATCTATTTTGTTTTAATAAAATAGTACAAATCTTGATGAATAAAATCAACTTTTTAATCTTCTATCTATTTAAGTACATTTTGGTTTTATCTGTTAAAATAATAGCTTCATATTCAATTTCAGTAATCCAATTGAATTGAATTACATTAAAGCCATTAAAACATTCAAAAGGGTTTAAACCAAAAGATTTTAAAGTCATCAAAAATCTATCTAAACCCCCAAAAGGATAATTCCCTGTAGATATTTTTATGATTCCTTGATTATTTTGTACTTCTTGTAAAGTATTCAAATCTACTTCAAAACCGTATTCTAAATAATTAATTAAAGAAGCTTTGTCTTTATTTATTAAAATGGTATTAGAATTATCAAAAGAAAAATAATTGATTAAAAGTTGATTTGTATATTCAGGAAATAACGTTTTAAATAATTCAACTTTAGGCCAATCAGGATCCATAAAATTATCAATTTCTTCTTCAGTAGCAGTTTCCCAATCAATCTCAATATTTTTTTCTCTATAATTCGGTCTTCTAACATCACACATGTGATTATACACTTCTTTAAAAGCAGAAAACTTTTCTTTGTCTGATATATTAAATTTGATATAAAGCATACACTAATATATAAATTTAAATGAATATTATTTGAATATTTGATGCATTAGTGACTACAAATTTTAAGTAACTACAACTGTACAAATTTCGATTTGATACTTACATCATAATTCCACATAAAAAAATAAAAAGAAGTTCAGATGAAACTAAATGCCATTTTGTATCTACAACTTTTACTTTAGAAGTAAAATCTACTGCTGCTGCTGCAATTATAATTAAAGAACCTCCACTTTCGTTTGTTAAAGAAAAAGATGCGTCAATTAAAATATTTTTAGAACAGAAAGTTCACAAAAAAAACACAATTACTTATTAAGTTTCCATACAATATCACTTTAATTAATATAAGAAGAAGTGAAGGTCCGAGATGGAGAAATTCTTTAAAATCTTGATATGTCTTAGATTCAAAAAAGAATTTGAATATCATTTTAAATACTTTTAAAAATGTTTCAGAAGTTAACATTGATAAGGTTTAGAAAATGATTTTACTTATAAATAAATATTTTTTGGTGCAAATCGTATGGACAATCGAATTCAATATCTTAAAAAAGATAAGTATTTATTTATTTTCAGGCATAAATAAACGGATTAATAAAAAATAAATCATTGCTTTCTTTATCACTTTACACTTTGTAATTGTTTTATTTCTTTTTCCATTCCAACTTCCCAAACCCTTTATCAATGCTAAAAATATGTAACTCCAATGCATTAATATATGATGTGATTGGTTTACCAATTAATGCCATTAAATTAATAAGTCAAAGCAGTAGCGCCTACTTTATGATAAAAGTCATAAAATCAGAATATTGACTTATGTAATTTTAAAATCTCTTCATTAGAGTTCTACAATTCTATTTTTTGAATTAAAATTATTACTGATGAATACTAAAGAAATTAAGTTCGTTTAATAAGATTCTGTTGAGAAATTATTGAAAAATGTCATGCTATCGACAACAAGTTCATTAACATTAATTTGAGTGATATTAAATTCACTAAGGACTATAAATATAGTACAGATTTCAATGAAATAGAAAACTGTATTGATTTAGTAGAGTAGACAATATAATTGGTTAAATATATAAGAGTACGGTAACTATAAAATAGAGCATCATTATGAGCAAATCATTTTTAGAAAAAATTGGCATTTCCAAGAATGCAAAAGGAACCAAAAACAATAAATCATTCAAATACCCGGGTAAACCCGTAGCTATGGATGGAAACACGGCAGCAATCATGTGTGAACGTGAATCTACAGATGCTGCTGGAGCGTATCCTATCACTCCATCAACCCAAATGGGTGAGTATTGGGCCGATGCTGCTGCCAAAGGGCATCTAAATATTTCTGATAGACCTTTAATATTCATTGAACCCGAGGGCGAACATGCTGCTGCTGCTGTAACTGCTGGTTTATCGATGACTGGTTTACGCGCATCTAACTTTTCCTCCGGTCAGGGAATTGCTTATATGCACGAGTCACTCTATGCCGCAGTAGGAAAACGTCTTACTTATATATTGAATGTTGGTGCTCGAGCAATGACCAAATCTACTTTAAATGTACACGCAGGACATGATGATTATCATGCTGTAGATGATACAGGTTTCTTCCAAATGTTTGCAAAAAAAGCGCAAGATGTCGCTGATCTTAATATTATCTCACACCGTATTGCGGAACTAGCACTTACTCCAGGTATTATTGCTCAGGATGGTTTTTTAACCACACATTTAATCGAATCGTTTCTTTTACCAGAACGTGAATTGATTAAAGAATATTTAGGTAGACCTGATGATATAATCAATACGCCAACACCTTCCCAGCGAATTATTTATGGAGAAACACGTCGTCGTATTCCAGAACTATGGGATGTAGATAATCCTGTTATGGCAGGTATTGTACAAAACCAAGATTCTTATATGCAGAGTGTTGCTGCGCAACGTCCATTTTTCTTTGATCATATTAAGGAATTAGCAGACAAAGCATTTAAAGAATATGAACAACTCACAGGCAGACTCTACGAACGAGTAATGACTTATAAAGCAGACGATGCTGATTATCTTATTTTAGGCCAAGGAAGTTTGGTGCCCAGTGCAGAAGCTGTTGTGGATTACATCAGAGAAACACGTGGAATAAAAGTTGGGGTAGTGAACCTTGTTATGTTCAGACCATTCCCTGCTGATATGCTTGCAAAAATATTAAAAGGCAAAAAAGCTGTTACAATATTAGAACGACTAGATCAACCATTGGCGGTAGATTCACCAATTACTCGTGAAGTTCGTGCTGTTTTGAACAAGTGTGTTGAAAATGGTATGGATAAAAACCAGAACCCTTATCCTGAATTAACCTCTTACGATATATCTGAAATGCCTGCAGTTTACTCTGGGTCATTTGGTATGGGAAGTAGAGATTTACAGCCAGAAGGAATCATTGGAACAATAGAAAATATGCTACCCGATGGAAAACATAAAAAAATGTTTTATCTGTCTATAGATTTTATTCGTAAAATTCCACACTCACCAAAACAAAAGGCATACCAAGAAACTATTGTAGAATCCTACCCAAAAGTTAAGGAATTAGCCGTTCATGGTTCAGAGAATCCAAACTTAATGCCAAAAGATGCCATAACTGTACGTTTCCATTCTATTGGTGGTTGGGGTGCAATTACAACAGGTAAAAACATGGCGATGACTTTATATGAGTTATTGGGATACAATATTAAAGCTAATCCAAAATATGGTTCGGAAAAAAAAGGACAACCGACCACTTACTATCTCGCAGCTTCTTCCGAACCTATTAAAATAAACTGTGAATATTTCTTTGTAGATGTTGTTTTATCTCCAGATCCTAATGTTTTTAAGCACACTAACGCATTAGCGGGACTTAAAAAAGGAGGTAACTTCATTATTCAGAGCGAGAGAGCAACAGCAGATGAAGTGTGGGGAGATATTCCGGTACATTATCAAAAGATAATTATCGATAAAGAAATCCATGTGTATTATATAGATGGGTTTAAAATTGCACGTGAAGAAGCAACCGATCCAGAATTGCAATTGCGTATGCAAGGAATTGCTTTTCAAGGTGCATTTTTCTCAGCTTCTCCACTTATGGAAAAATCAGGATTTTCGGATGATCAATTACTAAAAGCTATCGAAGACCAATTACAGGATAAATTTGGATCAAAGGGGCAACGCGTAGTAGATGATAATATGCGTGTGGTAAAACGTGGATTTGATGAAGTACATCAAATCACTAAAAAAGTATTGGGTGCCGGACATAATGACAAGGCCAATAGTAATGGTCTCCCAATTCCGCCTATCCCAAAAATGATGAAAAAAATTCCACAGAGTGAATCACAATTAAGTGATATTCACCGTTTCTGGGAACAAACAGGTAACTTCTATTTGAGAGGTATGGGTAATGATAACATTACAGATCCATTTATAGGACTAAGTGTAATGCCTGCAGTCACATCAGTATTCCGTAATATGACGGGAATTCGATTTGAACACCCAGAATGGATTCCTAACAATTGTACGGCTTGTGGAGACTGTTATACTGTTTGCCCAGATACGGCTATACCAGGACTTGTAAGTGAAGTATCCGATGTTTTTGATACCATTGTGAAACGTGTGAAAAAGAATCACGGAAAATTGGAGCATTTACCTAAAGCTGTTCGTAAGTTGGAAGTTAATGTTAGAAAACTATTTTCTACCTCTAAAGAAGAGTCAACTGTCAATGATTGTGTTAATAATGCAATCGATATGACTATTGATGCTTCTGATAATGATATTGCCAAAGAACTTGCCAATGAATTTACTTGGTTTAAAGAGGAATTAGGAGAATTCAACTTTGCTTTAACTAGAGCCTATTTTGATTTGCATGAGAAAAAAGAAAAAAATAGTGGAGGTTTATTCAGTATAACCATCAATCCAAATACATGTAAAGGATGTATGGAATGTGTTGAAGTTTGTAATGATAATGCTTTGATTAAGATACCGCAAACTGAAGGTTCTGTAATAAAACTTAATAAAGAATGGGATTTATGGATGGATTTACCGAGTACTAAACCTAAATTCAATCGTATTGATAGTCTTGAAGAGAAAATTGGACCATTAGAAACCATTCTACTAAATAAAGAAGCGTATTTAAACTTTGCCAGTGGAGATGGTGCTTGCTTGGGTTGTTCTGAAAAATCAGTGGTACATATATTTACCGCTACTGTTGAGTCACTTATGCAGCCACGTATTGAAAAACACATGGCATATATTAATGGGCTGACCGATAAATTAGAAAAACACATCCAAGTCAAGTTAATGCATAGTTTAGATCTGACAGATTCGGATATTATGGCGAAGATTGTCACAGAAATGCAAAACTCAGATTTAACCATGGCCGAAATTACCCGTAGGTTAGAGTCTGAACATGATAGTGAACCAATTGACCAAGAGTGGTTGCGTAATGTAACACAACTTCTAGCCAGATTAAAGAAATTAAAATGGAAATACACCAATGGTACAACTGGTAAAGGTCGTTCCAATATGGGTATGTTGAACTCAACCGGATGTACTTCCGTATGGGGAAGTTCTTGGCCATTCAATCCGTATCCATTTCCATGGGCCAACCACTTATTCCAAGATTCAACTTCTTTGGCAATGGGTGTTTTTGAAGGACATATGTCTAAAATGGCCGACGGTTTTAAAACGATTCGTAAGGCAGAATTAGAGCTTTCAGGAAAATACGACGCAACAGAACATGATGAGTTTTTCACTTACTTTAAATGGGAGCAATTTTCCGATGAAGAATGGTTACTTTGCCCACCAGTAGTAGCACTTGGTGGTGATGGTGCCATGTATGATATTGGTTTCCAAAACCTCTCTCGAATGATGGCTTCAGGAACACCTATTAAAGTGATTGTAGTAGATACACAAGTATATTCTAATACAGGAGGACAGGCTTGTACTTCAGGGTTTATTGGTCAAATTTCTGATATGGCACAATATGGTAAAGTAAGTAAAGGAAAGACGGAACCTAGAAAAGAGATTGGTCTTATAGCTATGGCACACAGAAATACCTACGTAATGCAGGGAACATTAGCTAATACAAGTCATATGATTGAAGGTTTTATCGATGGTTTAATGACCAAACGACCAGCACTTTTCAATCTCTATACTACTTGTCAACCAGAGCATGGTGTTGCAGATGATTTAGGTGTACACCAGGCGAAACTTGCTGTAGAATCTAGAGCATATCCTATATTTAAATACAATCCTGACAATGGAATAAAAATTAGAGAGAGTCTTGACTTATCCGGTAATCCAGCTATGGAAGAAACATGGCCTACATACGATCTAAAATATCAGAAATACGGACAAGACCTTACTATGAAATTACCGATGACTTTTGCTGACTTTGCATTAACAGAAGCTAGATTCAGAAAACACTTTAGAAAAGTTCCTCGTAGTGCTTGGAATGATAATATGCTGTTATTGACAGATTTTTTATTACTGGAAGAAAGCGATCGCGAAGGTAAATTCCCTTACATATGGGCAGTAGATAGAGAGCAAAAACTTAATCGAGTATTGGTAGCAAAACCAATCGTTGAGTCTTGTGAAGAAAGACGAGACTTCTGGTTAATGTTGCGCGACCTTGCAGGAGTAGAAATAGAAAAACCGCAGGAAGAAAATCTGGAGGAAAAAATAAGAAATGAAGTTGTAGGTAATATTGCACAAGGCCTTATGAAACTTGCTGGCGGTAATGGAGACAGCATTACACAAATGGCAATGGGTAAAGCTAGCAAAGCCGATGCTGATGTTATAGTCGAAGAAAAACCATCCAATGGGCAATATTTAGCGCCTTGGTTAGAAACCGAAGAATGTACATCATGTGATGAGTGCACTAAACTTAATCCTAATATTTTTGCTTACAATGAAGATAACAAAGCGTACATAAAAAACCCTAAAGCTGGTCCTTATCAAGACTTGGTTAAAGCAGCTGAAAAATGTACGGCAGTTGTAATACACCCAGGATTACCTGCAGATAGATCTGCCAAGGATATTGAAAAATGGATAGGCCGAGGTGAAAAATTTAACTAAAGAATATGGGTCTATTCAATTTTCATAAGGATACGTTTAAACACGGTATTCACCCTCCAGAAAGCAAAGGAGAAACCAATGGTCTTCCGATCAAGCAATTTCCCTTTGCTC
>JQIA01000160.1_pt1 | contig 30528 bp, 25 predicted proteins | sample 811431 | NCBI WGS metagenome assembly JQIA01 (sample SAMN02998118, study PRJNA258478) | marine sediment metagenome | biome: marine; feature: seafloor; material: sediment; isolation source: oil-polluted sediment collected from 3 locations (0.5 km, 0.7 km and 0.9 km)... | place: USA: Gulf of Mexico ...
AAAGCCCCATCTACTGCGCTTTAGTGTTCAATTAGACTTTTGACGTACAAGATGTACTACTTCAAGCCTGATTGAAAACTAAATCTTGTATATGGCACCTTTTCCTTAGCCATTTCAAGACTTTTTACGAGATCTTCAAAATTGTGGATTTACAATTTAACTTGACCTTTGGCCCATACTGCGAGTTTCTCCCGGAATATTTTTGAATTGTGCCTGATATCCACTGGAAAAGACTTATGAAATAAAACATGTGCAATCGATTTTGTAAAATCAACAGTTTGAGCCATGGCAAGTAATTCATTTTCAATCGTTTTTTTATCGAGTTTTTCTGTTGACTGTTTTAGTTCAATACATATAACCGGAGTCTGATTATTACTTTCTCCTATACCGACTAATGCGCTCCTTTCAACATCTTTATGATTGTTGAATATCGCCTCGCACGAAACTGAAAATAATGTTTCTTTCTTAGTAACAACCCGATGGCCTTTTCTTCCGCAACACCATATTCTGCCGCTGGTGTCCAGCCAACCCAGATCACCCATTCTATGACGTATCTGACCGTTCTCATTTATTTTTGCAAGTTTGTTGGCTTTAGGGTTCTCGTAGTAACTGGCTGTTACCAGAGATCCTGCAACTGTTAATTCACCGACTTCGCCCTGTTTCACAAGTAGATCATCTGACCATTTTTCGATAGGCTCATCAGTTATTTTAATGATTTTGATACTTGCATCCTGCACTGGTCTTCCAATACAAGTCCCGTACCCTTCTTCGCTTAAACTTTTTGTTTCAGAAAGAATTTCATTGCTTTCAATAGACAGGATGGGAACAGACTCAGTTGCACCGTAAGGTGTGTGAATTTGAGTTTCTCCAACAAACATCGATGCAAATTGTTCAATATTTCTAGGCTGAACAGGTGCACCCGCAGAAACAACACGTTTTAAAGAGGGGAGTTTAACCTTGTTTTCTTTACCATATTTACCGACACGATTTAAAAGAGCAGGGGAGGCAAACATATTTGTTACACCCTGGTTATGAATTGCTTCAATGATTTTTTCTGGGTTAACAAAAGCCGGTTTTGTCGGATCCATATCAGGAATAACTGCTGTCATTCCAAGAGCAGGGTCAAAAAGGGCAAACAGCGGGAAGGTTGGGAGATCAATTTCCTCTTCTGTAATTTTAAAATGAGCCTGAATATTTCTTATTTGCGCATCAAATGTACCATGGGTATATATGACGCCTTTTGCAGGACCGGTGCTGCCTGTCGTAAAAAGAATTGCTGCGGTTTCATTTTTTTCAGTTTTTGCATATTCAAACGGAATAGCTGAATCCTGTTTAATCTTATCTAGAGTATAACCATTCCAGAATAGTTTTTTTCCGACGGTAACCCATGTTTTGACTGACTTGAAAGATTTAAAGGCGAATGTTCTTAATACATGAGCAAGAGGAATACCGATAAAGGCTTCCGGTTCAGTTGAATCAAGGCATTGAATCATTCTTTTTATACCCATTCCCGGGTCAACAATAACAGGAACAGCTCCCACTTTAAACAAAGCATAGGTTAATGCAAAAAAATCAATGCATGGTTTTACCATTACAATTGTTTTTGTACCGCGGGTAATCCCGATTTTTTGAAGTCCATAAGCCATGGAGTCTGATAGCTTATCCAGCTGTTTAAACGTAAGGTGTGAATATTGAATAAGTCCTTTTTTGTCAATCCCAGAAGGAACTACCACAGCACGCTTGTAAGGTTTTAATTCTGCCTGAATCCCCAGGTATTTTGCGATGTTTACAATTTCCGGTGTAGAATGTGTCATATAGATTCCTTTAAACTATTCCCGCATGAGTTATATTTTCAAAAAATCTTTTATTTTATCTGAAAATCCTTTTGCAGCTTCTATTGCTCTGATTTTTTCGGTCAACACGGTAGATGGTGTAATAACTTCAGTTGAAGCTGTCGCTAAAGCTTCTTTTTTTTCATCAATCAGTTTTTGGCCTGTTTCTTTGTTAACCCGGTACGATACGTAAATATCTTTAATTTCTTTTTCCTGTTTCACAAGAAATTTCGTTAAAGTTAATAGGTTTTTATCCCATATTTTTTTTTCAGAAGTGGTTATTTTTTCCTGATCAGGATATGTTTTTTCAATCTCTTTTATTCTCTCAATTTCTTTTTCAGTAATGATGATTTCATCATTTAGTGATTTGATACCGGTATGAACTGCTGGCATGAAATTAAAAGTAAAGACAAGAATCTCTTTGGAAAGGCCTGATTTTTCAATTTCACCCGGTTTATCAGTGAAATAAAAATAATAGGCTGCAGCACCACCACCGGCAAGAAGTACAATGATAAGAAAAAAAAATAAAATTTTCTTAAAAGGAAGTTTTCTTTTTTTCTTTGGTTTTGAATCTGCTGTGGTGTCTAATAATTCTTCGGTTTTTGCCGCCATTTAATTCTCACAATTTATATGGGATTCTCTTTCAGGAATTCCGTTACGATCTTTGCCACTTCTTCAGGTTTATCTTCTAATAAATAATGACCACCTGTTTCAAATACATGTTTTGGGGCCTCTGGAAATCTTTTTGCCCATTCATCAAAGTATTCCATGGTAAAAATAAAATCATGAACCCCCCAGCAAAAGATTTTTGGGATATCTTTTAGTTTTTCAAGGCCTTTATCAACAGACATTACAAGATCGTAACTGTAGTCAGATGGTTTTAAAGGGATATCCTGAACAAATTTGTATGTTGCCATTCTGTTTTTCCAGTTGTTGTATGGAGCAATCAACCCTTTTTTTACATCATTCGTCAGTTTCTTTTTGGGTGCCATGAATGTTGCTGTATATGCAAACAGGTTGAAAAAGAGTGTTCCGATTTTAGCAAAAGGAGTTACGTACCTCATTAACCAAAGTCTTGCAGGAATTCTTTTGCCTGGTGGCAGAAAACCTGACGTGTTCGTAATAACTATTCTACCAATTTTTTCAGGGTGTTTTACAGCGTAAGCCAGCCCAATCATACCACCCCAGTCATGGACAATAAGGGTGATTTTCTTATCAAGGTCAAGGCTGTCTATAAGGCTTTCCAGGTTGTTGACACGATCTTCAAGGCGGAAATTGTATTCCGACTCGTCAGGTTTATCTGACAGTCCGCACCCTATATGATCAACAGCGATTGTTCTGTAATCACTTTTCAAAGCGTCTATTAAATTTCTAAAATAAAAAGACCATGTCGGATTACCGTGAACCATAATGACAGGATCACCTTTTCCTTCATCAATATAATGATATTTAAGGCCATTAACATTGTGAAAATTTGATTTGTAGGGGTACAAGTGCTTAAATTCAGTAATATCAATCGTCATTTTTTTGATTCCATTTTAGTTATTGCGGTGGGAATCGTAATCCCAAAAAAACATAGTAGCCTGTTGCGTTACGATTCCAATCAAATTTTTATAGCCTGAAACTACGTGTCAGGCAATGCAAAATATTATTAAGTTTTATTTTTGTTGTTTATATTACCATTCAATACCCAGCATCATGCAGTTTAAGCCACTTCCAATACCAAAAAAACCGACAATATCGTTTTTATTGAGAAAATTTCTCTCGCTTGCAATAGCTGCAGTTATTGGTAGTGAAACCGTGCCGATATTACCAAGAAATTGAAAGGTGGTGAAATCTTTTTCTTCCGGGATATCGAGTGTTCCAAGGATTGTTTTCTGGTGTGCAGAGCCAACCTGATGACAAATAACTTTATCCGGTTGATCGCTGGACAGGGATAACTCTTTTTTAAATGCCTCATAGGTGTTTTCACCAAGGACAACCCCATTATTTAGAACACCAATCGAATCAGTCTCCATAACATTTAGCCCACTTGAAGGAATACCTGTATCAGGCCCCCATGTGCATAACATATGATGTTCCACTGAATTTTTTAAAGCACCCCCAAGAAGACGATGACCATTTTTAGAGATATCCGCAGACGTTAAAACAACAGCAATTGCACCGGAACCACCAGTCATTGTAGCTATTGTTTTTTTAAACATTTCCATATCTGGGTTTGCTATCAGTCGCTCAATTGTCGTATCAACTATTTGTCTTGATGACTCGCACGAGACAACAATACCGGCCTTTATCTGGCCTAATTCAATAGCATTTGCAATTTGAATCATTCCGGAGAGTACACCTAAGCAAGCATTGGAGACATCAAAAACCACAGCGTCAGGTGACACACCGATTGCATTTGCAACAGCGCATGCCGTTGCCGGCTCTAAATTATCTCTACAGACACCACCATATATAAGCATTCCGATATCTGCGGCATTAATTGTTGAGTTAGCAATAGCTTTTACTGCAGCTTTTGATGCACCTTCGTGCATTGTATGTTCAACAGGCCAGAACCTTCTTTCATAAATTCCGGTTAAGGCTTCTAACTGACCCATCTTGAAGTGGAGCTTCTTATAAACAGGTTCAAGCCTGTTTTCAAGCTCTGTTGATGAAACAACAACAGGTGCAAGCTCATAGCCAAAAGAATCAATGTAAACATTATCGTATTTCATTTTGTATTATTCCCATGAATGTTCAATTTCAGTTTGTGTAATCCCACTCATTTTCATAGACATATCTTTAAACATGACAATATGTTCGTCGTGTGCATACATATGTGCATCTGCTATAACATATGGTTCGGGGTTATAGCCAATCTCTTTTACATCAATAACATAAAAAACATGTTTTGTTTCTACTGTAACAGGCCCCCGGCACTTTAAAATACTTTTTACATCAGGAACTGGTTCGCAGCAAACTGTCTCTTTATCGCTGATCCAGCCCATTCGCATTGTGAAGATCCTTAAAGTATGCATACAGCATTCATACATTAGAGTGCCTGGCATAACCATATCATCAACAAAGTGACATGTCAGAAACCATGAATCAGGACGAATATCTGCCTGAGCTCTTATTTGGCCTAAACCGTACCTGCCACCTGCGGGGTCAAGAGACAGAACGCGGTCAACAAGCTTCATTCTACCTCCTGGGATTGCCATCGATGGTGATATTTTCTTTCCTTTAAATAGAGGGCCAAAGGCTTTTTCAGCATTACCTTCTCTAAGAGCATTAACTTTATCATCACTAAATTCAAAAATGGAATTAGAATCATAAAATTCGACAAGGTCTTTCCATAAAAGTGTTTTGATACCGGGAACCGGCGCAGTTTCTTCGTTTGTTAAAACGATACCACCCGACTCTTTTACCTCTTTTTGCGTAAAAAAACCGGCACAGCCGTTTCTCATACTGATAATGTGTTTATTGCCTAAAAAACCATTAAAACTAAAGAAGAATAAATAAGTTTCTCCCTGTTTGATAAACCGGTCTATTTCGATTTCATACCTTATTGTATCGCCCGGCTTTGGTAAGCCGCCATGAAATTGTGCAACAGCATCTAAAAGGCGATAGCTTCTTTTTCCTTTAACGGCTAGATCAATTCCCAAATAAGAGCATAAAAATAAATCCGCCTGACCTGCTTCAATTGATATACAAACGGGTGCTCTATCGCCATCAAGATACCATGCATCAGGCAGTACATCATGTTCAGTTACTACTTTGCCTGATTTGAGAGAGCCGATTTCACCGTCAACTGATAAAATACGGTCAACAAGCATTAATGGCTCATCCGGAAGGCGAACCCTTACATCATAGGTGTCAACTTCGGCAAATTTTGGCCCGAGAACTTTTTCAATGGAACCAACCGCAAACTCCATGCACATCTCTCTGGAAAAGGCTGGCTCAGGTCTTAATTTTTTCTTTACAGGATTAGGGGAAAGTATTTTAACTTTCTGATCATATTTGTTCTCGATTATTCTGTTTTTTTGACTCTTTTTAATTGAATTAACAGAATTATTATTTGATGTTTTAAGATTATTGATAAAGGGGTTTTTTATTTGAAGATCATCAATTAATTTTTTGTCACCGCTAAGAAGTGCTTTTTCAATTAAGTCAGATTGTAGATTTATTGTGTCTGCAAATGATCTGGAAATGTCATTAGAAAATTCAATAAATCTGTTGTGCGAGTCAGCTGTTTTTTTATTGTTTTCTGTAAAAGATTTAATTGCATCAGTCATTGATTTAACCGTAGAATTATTGGTTGAACTTGTGTTCTCTTTTTCCATAATTAACTCATTGTTTTCTCTGATATCTACTGGGTCAGTTGATAAATTATTTTCAGAAAATGGCTTTTTTTGTTCATTAATCAAGTCGTTTTTTTTAGAATTGAAAGTTTGATAAAGTTCTTTTTTAGATGGCGTTGGCATTGTTGGTGGTCTGCCTCCAACCATAATGTTTAATATGCTGATATTATTATTTGATATGTTCTTATTTGTATTTTTGATGTTGTTTTTATTAGAAAATACAAAATCCGTGTTAAACTGTACACGTTCTGAGGCAAGAGTACCCGATAGTTTTAATGCTGTCAGGGTTGCATCTTCTCCTTTTACACAAGAGGATATACAGAGGCTGTTTTTGTCTGAAAGTATCTTTTCTATCATTCGGCAGCAAGAAGATCCGGGGCCTGTTTCTATGAAAATCCTTGTTCCATCGTTGTAGGCATTATTAATTATTTCCGGAAAATTAAATCCATATAATGCCTGATTTAAAACTGAGTTGGCGGCTGAATTTTCTGTCACGTTAAAAACTTTTCCAGAGTAACAACTATAAAATTTTGTGTTCTCGGGTGGGGTTGTTTTTAATAAATGTAAGTTACGATATTCTTCTGCAACAGGATTTGCAGCATTGCAATGAACAGTGACAACACCATTAATGAAAATTGGAGAACAATTTAGTTTTTCAACTAATGTTTTGACCTCAGAATCAAGGCCACCGACAACACATTCTTCAGGTGTGTTGACGATTAAAAGCTTTACATATTTCAAACCATTTATTGCATCTTCAACCACTTTTTGAGGTTTTTTTACAAAAGCAACTTTCCAGTTGAATTCTTTATCATCCGGAATATTCCATTCTTTCCTTGCCGATGAACATGACCCTGCGAGTTTTTCTGTAAAAAGAGATGAATTCTCCATTCGCTGTAACATTTCATCTCTTTCTGTCCATGTACCTGTTGCAAAATATCCTGCAGATTCTCCAAGGCTATAACTTATTATTGACGATGGTTTGAGGTCTAATGCTTTTAAAAAATCTGTTTGGAGAACGCCATGTGATACCTGCGCTGTAATTGTTGCATGAGGGTTATCGTCAACTTTTTTCAGGGCGGTTATTTCCCAGTCATCATCCCATGAAAGTCTTTGGGGTAAAAAATAATTCGGTAAAAGTTGTGATTTAAGCTTATCAGTTTTGTCATCCAATGATCTTAAAATTTCAGGCCAATGGGTACCAAGATCTTTGCCCATTCCAATATAATGATTTCCTGAACCGGGGTATACAAATCCTATTTCAGCATCCGGGCCAAGTGGGCTCGGTGAATAACAGATACCATCAGGTCCATTGAAACCTGTTTTAGTTCCGTTTGAAACTATTGTTACCGCTTCTTTGATCCAGCTTTGTATACGATCTGATTTATTTGCAATAATTGAAATACACAGCTCTTTAGAAGAGTCATCGCTGTTTTTATGATGCCAAATATTTGAAATTTTATACATATCCGGCTCATGAACAGTTTTGCACTGTTGCTTAATAAACTGACTGAACTGGTCAATATTGTATAAAAGATTCTCTTTTGAATCTCCTTCAATTATAAACAAGCCATGAGAACCATGTCCAAGGGGTTTTTTTCTTTCAACAACTGATTTTGCGTCGGCATTGATGTTGTTGTCCTCAAATGATTCAAGCAATACATGGGTACAATTTCCTTCACTTGTCATAGAAGCTACACACGCTGATCTTGGCCCATCAATTTTATTGCGCATCCAGTATTGAGGAAACAGAGGAATATGAAAAAAGTTTTCATTAAAACCATCAATTGGTTGATTTTTAAAGTTTAGAAGAGGGGGTAATATTTCCTGATACAGACAAAGTGAAGCCTTAATAAGTGATGTCAGGCCCGAAGCTGCGCCAGTATGACCGGTTACAGGTGTAACAGAGCCAATGGCGATAGCATTCTCCTGAGAACCATTTTTTGAGAAGAAACTATTTAATGCTGCGGTTTCGACCCGGTCTTCTTCAGGCAGAGAACTGCCGTGAGCTTCTATATAACTGACAGCATTTGGGGATATTCGAGAATTTTTAAAGGCCCGGTTAAGTGAAGTCGTATAAGCTTCTTCAGAAATTATATCATCAATTCCTCCCGAAGAAGCACTTCCTGTACCTTTTATCACAGCATAAATTCTATCACCGTCTTCAAGAGCTTTATCAAGTCTTTTTAATACGATTGCAACAGCACCTTCACCTGGTAGCATGCCGTTTGCTTCTTTATCGAATGGTGATACAATATTATTTTTAGAAACCGGTCTTAATCTGTTCGATGCCACTATATTTCTAATTTCACCGGGTAAATCAACTGCCCCTGTAAGGTAAGTATCAGTTTCATTATTCTGAATTGAGTTGATGCCAATTTCAAGAGCTTTTATTCCTGAAGTATCTTCACTTGAAACGATAAATGAGGGACCACCCAGTTTGAACTCTTTTGCCACTCTACTTGCAATGATACCTCCCAATGCACCAGTTGTTCTTGATGGCGTTAATGGTGGTATAGTTGCGCTTCGAAGCTCTTTAAGCCAGCTTTCTTTTTCAGTATCAGATAAATTTAACTGATATAACCTGTTCCAGTTTTCAACATCATTTTCAAGGTTCCAGCGAATATTGAAATTAGTTGCTTCAAAATCGAAGTTCATCCCAATGGCAGATCCCATCCTAGGCTTTTCAGAGCGTTTATCTATATTTGCATCTTTTATTGCAGCAGATGCAGCTTTTAACATTAATAGGTGTTGAGGAAGTATATCCGGTATTTCTTTTGGCGGAATGTGAAATTCGCCAATAGATATGTCAAAATTGTCTATATAGTTCCCTTTTGGGAGATTTTTCATATCAGACAGAAGTGTTGCAGTCTCTTCACAATTTCTCCACTTCTGGTCGACTGGTAGGTCATTTGTTAGAGAGTTTCCGTTTAATACAGCTATCTGGAATTCTTTTAACGTTTTTGCGTTGTTTAGATAGGTTCCCATACCAGTTATTGCAACGGCACAACTTTTAGTTTCTTTTATTGTTTGCGGAACAAAAAAAGATTTTTGGTTTTTTTCATTCCATTCTTCAATTAGTAGATGAGCATTTATTCCACCAAAACCAAAAGCACTCATAGCAGCTCTTCTTGGTCTTCCTGATTTCCCTTTCCATTCGGTTGCCTTGGTTGGAACGTAAAATGGGCCACTTTCAAGAGGGCTGCCTTTCGATGGTGTGGAAAAATTTAGAGAAGGTGGAATTGTTTTGTTTTTTAATGCAAGAATCGTCTTAATTGTACCCGCGATACCAGCTGCAGTAAGAAGGTGGCCAATCATAGATTTTACACTGCCGATGGCACACTGATTTTTGCTCCATCCTGAACTACCCCAGACTGTTTTCAGGCTGTTTAATTCAATTTTATCCCCAACGGGTGTTCCCGTCCCATGGCATTCAACATGATCAATATCAAGGGGCGACCACCCTGAGCTCTGATAAGCAAGGTTCATAGCCCGAACCTGACCTTCTGTGTCAGGTGCTAAAAGATTTCCCCCGATATCATTAGTAAGGCCTGCACCGTATAGCAAGCCATGAATTGTATCACCGTTACTGAGAGCATCATCAAGACGTTTTAAAACGATGATACCGGCACCTTCTCCAACAACGAGACCATCAGCGGAACGATCAAAAGGAGCACAAATACCAGAAGGTGAAAGGGCAGTTAACTGTGAGAAACCGGTTTGAGTAAAGAGTGATTCCGGTCTTGAAACACCGCCAGCAATCATCATGTCGCACTTTTCTGAATGTAGTTCATCACATCCAAGTTTGATGGAATACAAAGATGAAGAACAGGCTGCATCAAGAGTATAACTTCCCCCTCCAAGGTTTAAGCTTTTTGCCAGAATTGAAGCCGGAAGGCTTGTTACACGACTTGCGAGAACATCTTCTTTGGATATTGGCGTTTGTTTTTCAGTCGCTTTTGAACCAAATAGTTGCTTTTCTATGCTTTTACCTAAAATTTTTCTGGTGAAAGCAGAAGACGTATCCGTTGGTAATGCAATAGCGGCAAGTATAACACCGGTTCTTTTTTTTATTTCATCATTTAAAAAGCAACCAGTAACGGCTTCTTTACCTGCAGACAGAAGTATATGAAACATCGGGTCGAGTTGAAGTAAAAGATCTTTGTCTATATTTAGATTTTCAGGGTCAAAAGAAAAATTATTGATTAGTCCTGCTTTTTTTGAAAGGACTTTGTCATGCGTTACCGTTGAACTGAGAACTGAGTCGGGCTTAACGATCCATCGATTTTCAGGTACGTCATTTATTGCACTAACACCATTTACAATATTTCCCCAGTATGTATCAAGGTTATTTGCACCCGGGAAAATACCTGAAAGCCCTACTATAGCTATTGGTTGTTTATTTATCATGTCTCAAATATCTGCTTTTTAAAATTGAAAATACTTAGTTACGACTGATAACCCATTAATTTTATAAGTCGGCTTAATACTATTCAATGGATATTTAATAGGCAAGAAACAAGATTGGATATTGTGTAATAGTTTTGTAAATCAGATAGGTTGAGGGCGTTTAACTTTCAAGGAATTCTGCTAGTTTTAATGAAGTCTGACGAAGATTATTACTAAGAATATTTGAAACACCTTTTAACAGTTTAATACCAATATGTGGATGTTTTGTTAAAATAAGATCAAAAGCACTTTTTGAAAGTATATACATTGTACTTGTCTCAAGGGCAGCAACCGTTGCGGATCTCGGCAGGCTTTCGATAATTGCCATTTCGCCTATTGATTGTCCACGGGTTAGTGTTGCTAGTACCGTCTTTTTATTGGATTGTTTTTTTTTGACATAAACTTCAAGGGAACCGCTTACAATAAAACAAATGTAATTGCCTTTATCATCCTCTTTGAATAACACATCGCCTTCATCAATGGTCTGAAAAGCCATGTGTTTTGCAATAACATTAATCTCTTCTGAATTTATCCTTTCAAAGAAAGGAACGTTCATAAAAAATTTAATTACATCGTCGGAAATATTCTGACCTGAGATAGTACGGGTTGCACTCATTGTAGTTCCTAAGTTTATGAAATTTGATATATTTTACAAAAAAATAAAACCTTTATCCTAAATTATTATTATTTTTGATTTTTGTCAATCATTGTTAAATATAGTGATAGATGTAATTTCATGATTTTTAAGAAGATGTGATCCTTGGACAAAAAGCCCTCTTTATGTTAGTGGGTATAAGGTTGTCACATAAAGTAAAAATCCGGAGAAATGATAAAATGAACGAATCACCTGAAACTTCTGTGATTATATCTCATCAGGAATTGAGTATATCTGCACTTCTTGGCGTTATAAAACAATATATCTCAAGAGATGGGATAGATTCAAGTCATGTAGATTTATCCTTTGAAGACAAGGTTAAGCAGGTTAAACAAAGTCTTGAGTCAGGTAAAGCTCTGATTGTTTTCGATCACAAAACACAATCTTGCAACATTCTTTCAAAAACAGATCCGGGGCTTAAAAATATCATCAAATAATTTTTTCAGGTGACGGAGGTTAAAAAGATGAAAGTAGTTTTCCACGAAGATTTTTTTGACGTTTATGTTTCTGATCCAGCAGCAGAGCCTGGCAGAATGGAAGCAATTATAGATGAAATTGAAGGAGAAGTTGAATTTGTAGATGCTGTAGAGGCAGATTATGAAGATATTATAAGGGTACACACAGAAGATCATATTACAGGTGTGGAACAGGAAGGCTTGTATTCAGTTGCTGCTCTTGCAGCAGGTGGTGCTGTGCAGGCAGCAGAAATCGGTTTGAGAGAACCATGCTTTGGTATTATCCGCCCACCTGGACACCATGCATCAGCTGGTAGTGCATGGGGCTTTTGCTACTTTAACAATATGTCAATTGCATTGGAGTATCTTAAAAGTAAAAAACAGATTAACTCTGCATTTGTACTAGATTTTGACATGCATTATGGCGATGGCAATGTTAATATTCTTGAAACAAAAGATTATGTAAGCATTTTAAACCCCTCATCTTATGATAGAGATCAGTATATGTCAGAGGTTGAATCAAGGTTAAAAGATTGCGATGTTGATATAATAGGTGTTTCAGCAGGGTTTGATAACCACCTTGAAGACTGGGGTGGAGTTCTTTATACCGAAGACTATTATGAAATGGGTAAAATGGTAAAAGAGGCTGCAAAAAGATCTGGTGGTGGTTACTTCGCAATACTGGAAGGGGGTTATAACCATAAAGTCATTGGTATGAACGCACTATCCCTGATTAGAGGTATGAGCTAAGCAAAAATTATTACATTATACATCTGTAACGACAAAGAGTTTAATCAGTTTTTTTCAATATCCAAAACAGAAGACAAAAAAATAAAATTCTTGGTTTTCCCGAGCAATGGTTCTGGGCTGTTTTGTATTCTGCTTTCTGTGTTTTTATTGAGTGTTTTCTTAATGTGGGAAATCATCTGGCTTGGGAATATTCTTTTTGGGGAACTTTCATTTGGCGGTGTCTGGTTGATATTTATAATAGGGTATTAGTTGAGGCGAGGTATAGATAAAATAAAAAAGGCACTTTGGTAAGTAAGCCAAAGTGCCTTTGAATTTTTTTATTATTCAGCAGTTACATTTACTGCAGCTGGACCTTTTTGACCCTGCTCAATATCAAATGTAACTCTTGCACCTTCTTCAAGTGATTTGAAACCTGAAGCATTGATGCCTGTGTGATGTACGAATACATCCTGTCCATTTTCCTGCTCAATAAAACCAAAACCTTTAGCGTCGTTAAACCATTTTACGATTCCGTTTGCCATAATGACTTTTTTCCTTACTTAATAAATTATTAGAATTGTTCGATACTTCAGGTTTTGCCAAATTTATAGATGGATTTTCCTTAAGAACGAAACACATAGTACATCTCTTACACGAGATATTATTTCGCAAATACTACGACGAGATAAACGAAAGGTCAAGTAGTTTTTTTAATATTTTTTGTTTAGGTCGTTTATTATTAAGGTTACAAGAGTATATTTTGTTTACGAAAGAGCGTTATATTGTTTTCGTAAACGTATTTATAATGATTGTAGTTTTAAGGGGTATGGAAAAATATAATTTCTCAAACCCTTGTCTTTAATGAGTATTAATGCAAGGCAAGAGTTTGGAATTATTTTATTATCAGGTAGAAAAACCATGAAGTGAATCAAGTGTATACAAATCTTTAAAGTTTTCATAGTCGATTGAATATTTTAAAGTTTTATTACACCTTAGTATAATCTCACCAAGTAATTTGTGTATAAAGATCATTAGGTAACATAATACTGGTATAATTATAATTGGGTTATAGTGCAGAAACAGGTGAAAAGTTGATATAACGGGGATAAAAAGTATACTCACACAAAGATAACCGGGTAAACTTTTAATAAACACAGTTTGAAAGGATGTAATATCAACTAGTTTTTTAAGTGTGTTAGAGGTAATTATTTTTATAATAATAAAGGGTAGGGGTAAGGCGAGAAGAGGTATAATTAAAAACGATAACCATGAATTTAAATTTTTTGTTAACAGAAAAATTGTACAGAATATTAAATAAATGAGCGCCTGTTTAAAAATAATAAATATATGATTCAAAAGGGCAGGGACGGGGATAGATGAAAATTTGGGTGGGGTTACTTCACCTTTTAATATATGTTCAGTAACATTTGTTGAATAGCTTAGAATTATAACCCACACTGAAAGAAACAACATCTCGTTAACAAAAAGAGTTTTTGAAAAAAACATGCTGAGTAATGTCACAAGAAGTAATACCTGAAATGCTGTTTTAGAAAAAGGATATTTCAATGTTTTAAAAATTGATTTGACTGGGGAATTAAATATATGGTTAATCCCGATCCATTCGGCGGTTCTTTTACAGTCCGGGCAAACGTGTACGAAAGTTTCATCTTTTGAAAACTTGAAATGTTTTTTTTCAATACAATCAAAACAAAAAGAAGTATTGCACTTCTTGCAATACCAGTGAGCATTAATAAATGGATGATTCATGCAGTTTTTTTCCATATTCAATTGTCCTTTTTTCTATTTTGAATTTAATTTTATAAAAAACATACAATTTAATTATAATTATTTATTAGATTCTTAAATGCAAAGACCAAGCCAAAAGTCAGATATATTGTTTTATTGAAATATTTTGACCTCAAACGTTATGTTATCAGGTGATTTAAAAATTTTGAGTAGAAGCAACAATCATATCAATTTCATATGATCTTTAATAATTATGATATATCATCAAATAAATTATGATATTTAAATAGTATTTTGAGAAACCTCATACGAAAAGAATAGAATAGGAATTTGTTGTTTTTTTTTTTACATTAGTGTACTTAGCCTAAATTTTCAAATGTTAAGAATTGTAAGTGAATTTGATTTGACCTTGTAGTTTTGTATACTGATGTTATCAAGATGCTTTGGGGGGTAAATAGATGGCAAAGAAAATTGGGATTGTTGTTGATAGTACGGCAGATTTTCCACCAGGATTTATTAAGAGGTTTGATTTAAATGTTATTCCGGTTCATGTGGTAGTAGATGGCGTAGATTATCTTGACGGGGTTACAATTACAAATAAAGAAATCTTAGACTTTATGAAAAAAGATTGTGATATCAGTACAAGAGCACCTGCTCCGGCTGAATATGCAGATTTTTTTGAAAAATGTTTTGAAAAGTATGATTTCATCATTTCATTTCATGTTTCATCTGAACTTTCTGATTGTTTTACAAGTGCAAAAAGTGCACTAAGACTTTTAAATGATGAAGACCACTTAAAAATTAAAATTATCGATACGAAGCATATCAGTATTGGGCAAGCGCTTTATGCTATTAAAACAATCAATATTATGAAAGAGACACGATCATTAGCTAATATTGAGGATAAGCTTGATGAAGCTATGGTTTCGAGTCTTAACAGCTTTACTGTTGACTCACTTAAGTGGCTTAAAAAAAGTGGAAAGATAGGATCAGCCGGGGCAATGGTTGGCAATCTGTTAAATATAAAACCGATAATGTCTGTTAAAAATGCAAAACTTTCATTAGTTGCAACAGTACGTGGTAAAAAGGCAGCCCTTGACCAAATGGCAACTACTGCAAAAGGTGTAAGAGCAAAATACGGCGGAGAATATGATGTTTGGGTTGGTCATTGTGATGCCATTGATGATGCCGGATATTTGAAAGACAAACTCGCCAGTGCTTTGGAAATGGACGAACAGGCAATTTCTATTGTTGAAACTGGTGCTTCTGTAGCTATTAAGGTTGGTCCCGGATGCTGTAACTGGGGGATGATCAGACGATAATGATAATAAAAAACTCCCTATCATTTTGAAAGGGAGTTTTTTTATTATTTTGCTACATTCCTAAAAGACTTTTAACTCCAGAGACGATCTCTTCAGTTGAGTCAGGGCCTTTTGGCACGTAATCATCAGCTTCAAGGTTCATACCGTCCTGATGAGAATATCTGGTAGATGATACATGGTCAGCAACAGCAGTCAGCATCAAAACAGGTATGTCTTCATATTTTTCGTCATTTTTAAGTTTTGAACAGACTTCATAACCATCCATTTCAGGCATCATTACATCAAGAACAATCGCATCAGGAGGGTTTGCTTCAACTTTTGCAATTGCCTCATTCCCATTGTATGCAACTTCAACATCAAAACCTTCTTTGATAAAACGTTTTTTCAACAATGCTGTAAGATCAGGCTCATCATCAACCAGAAGTACTCTTTTTTTGTCGCTCATAAACATCTCCCGTGGTTTCAAAACTAAAAATTATAACAATATAAATAAATTACTAATCAATCTCCGGTCTAGGATACAAACCGGCTGCCTTAACTATTTCAGGGACTTTTTCTTCCCATTCAATCGCCATAATATGAAAGCCGTTTACCCCTTCAACTTCCTTTAGCCTTTCAATCGACTCAATGCAGATTTTTATACCTTCTTCGGCCTGTTTTTCCTTTGGGGTATCAGACATTCTTTTTACGATATCGTCAGGGACATCCATGCCAGGAACACGACTTCTCATATATTTTGCCATTCCGGCATTTTTAAATGGTGTCAATCCTGCGAGAATATGAACTTTTTCATGCAGACCGCGATCTCTGACTTGCTGCATCCACAATTCAAATTTTTCCAGATTATAAATACATTGTGTTTGAATAAACTCGACTCCAGCAGCAATTTTTTTCGCTAATCGTGGCACTCGAATTTCAAAAGGGTCTGCAAATGGATTTGCAGCTGCTCCGACAAACATAGCTGGTGGGCGTTTAATTTCATCACCTCCTAAAAATTTACCTTCATCCCTCATATGTCTGACTGTCTGAATTAATTGTATTGAATCAAGATCATGCACATTTTGACCTTCTGCACAATCTCCAAAGCTTTGATGATCTCCTGATAAACAAAGAATGTTATTAATATCGAATGATGCCGCACCCAGTATATCACTCTGGAGGGCTATTCTGTTTCGATCTCTGGTGACCATTTGTAAAACAGGTTCAACGCCCATTTGTTTTAATCTGATACAGGCAGCAAGGCTGCACATTCTTGTCATTGATGTCTGATTGTCGGTGATATTTACAACATCAACGTACCCTTTAAGCATTTCTCCTTTCTTGGTGATTACATCCGGATCTGAACCTCGTGGTGGTCCACACTCAGAAGTAACTGCAAGGTGACCGGCTGCAAGAATTTTTTCCAGTTTACTTGGCGTCTTCACAGTATTTATGTCATTCATCCCTGCAGTTCCTCCCTTATATTCTTTCTTGGTCCACCTGCTCTGTCCGATGACCAGTCTTTTATCGGTGCCAGTTTTTCATAATCATCCATTTTCCCCAAGGAGTTCAGCCGGTCAAGGATAAGCTGCCATGCACAATCGATCTCTTTGCTGATTTCACATTTACCGTTTGTAGACCCACCACAGGGGCCATTCAGAACACGTTTTGCACATCTTGCGATGGGACATATACCTCCTGTTGAGGCAAGAATACAATGACCACACGCCTGACATTTCTCTTCAATCCTGCCAATACTTTCCACAGCTCCGAGGAACGTAGTATTAAGTCCGGGATAGACGGGGAGTGTTCCAAATTTCTGAGCTATAAACTGAACGCCGATACCACAGGCTGTTGATAGTACAGCATCAACATTTTCGATATCTTCTTTGACAGGCTCAAAAAATTCATGCTCACATTGCCGTTCAATTCCGGAGCTGATTATTTCAATATTTGTTCCTTCCTGCTCTGCTTTCATTCTGAGGAGTGATGCCAGGATTTCAGCTTCTTTATTTCCTCCTTCATGACAAACAGCAACACAGGTGTTACATCCAAAAACAAGAACTTTGTTGTGGGAATTAATGTTTTCCCATATTTCTTCAAGGGGCTTTTGTTTACCAACAATCATTCCGATTTACTCCTTTGTCTTGTTCAAAATTTTTGCAAGCCGTATTGACGATGGTCCAAGCAATTTAATTTTATCAGTAAATTCTGTGCATATCTCAGCCCATTTGGGGCCCATTGCAGCAGAAAGGTTGAACATTTCTACTCTTTGAGGATCAATTTTGACTTTCGGAATTAACGTTTTAACAAAATCAATTCTCTTCTTAGCATTTGTATTTCCTTCCAGGAAATGACATTGTCCTTCAAGTCAGCCGGCAACAAACACACCGTCAACCCCTCTTTCAAAAGCTCTTAAAACATAAGAATGATCTAGTTTGCCAGTGCAGGGTAGGCGGATAATTTTTACATTTGCAGGATATGATAGTCTCATAACCCCAGCCAAATCAGCTGCCGCAAAAGCACAATAATGACATGCAAATGCAAGGATTTCAGGTTCCCAGCCATCCGGAATATCTTTGGGGCCCTCAATTGATGACTGTATATCTGTAGCTACATCAGCTTCTGCCAGTTCCGCCATTAAAATTTACCTCCAAGCCTTGTTAAGCAATGTTTTCTGTCATCACATCGATCATTGCTAATATTTGTTCATCATTAAAATTGTTGACCTGAAAAGCTTTTGCAGGGCAAATACCACTGCAGATACCGCAACCAGTACACTTTACTTCATTATGACTAACTTTACCGTCATCGCCCACAAATGGAGAATCAAACGGGCAAACTCTGACGCATGCCAGGCACGACATACAGAGATCGCGGTTATGTTTTGAGATAATTCCTGAAACACCTAATTGATCTTTGGATAATAGGACACCGGCTCTGCCAGCGGCTGAAAGTGATTGACTGATAGTCTCTTCGAGATTTTTAGGGGCATGTGCAAGACCTGCTACAAAGAAACCTTCAGTCGGGAAATCAACTGGCCTTAATTTAACATGTGCCTCAAGAAAAAAACCTTCGGGGTTTAATGTCAGTTTATACAGTTCACTGGTTTCTTTTGTTGAAGTATGGGGTCTGAACCCAGTTGAAAGAACTACGTGGTCAGCTAAAAACTCAATATTGTTTAAAAGCATATAATCAAATGTACGAACAAGTAACTTATCTCCGAGTTCTTCAACTACAGGCTTGCTGTCGGGCTCATACCTTACAAAAACAACACCAAGATTTCTGGCTTTGCTGTAAAAAACTTCTCTCAAACCATAGGTTCTTATATCCCGATAGATAATGATAACATTTGCTGAAGGTTTTTTTTCCTTTATTGCAATTGCATTTTTTATCGCGTCCTGACAGCAGATTCTTGCGCAGAAATTGTTCGGCTCTTCTCTTGAACCAACACATTGAATCATTACATAAGTGCTGTTATCGACAGGTGTATTTTTCTCCAGGTCTTTTTCAAGCTCTCTTTGAGTTATTATTTGTTTATTCTTTCCATATGAATATTCATCCGGTGTATATTCGTGGCCACCGGTTGCAATAACTACAGCACCATGTTCAATTGTTGACTCATCCGAAAGTCTTGTGGAAAAATTTCCTACGAATCCTTCAGTCTTCTTTACTGTTCTATTTGTATGAACAGTTATTTTGTGATGTTTCTGAAGTATGTCAATTTTACTTTCAATGAAGTGCTGAACATCGCCCCCTTCAATTGTACGATAAAGATTATTGACCAAACCACCTAATTTATCGTCTTTTTCTACAAGATGTACATCGTATCCCTGATCACCCAGAGATAATGCAGAAGTAATACCTGCAATGCCACCACCTATTATCAGTGCAGATGGTGTCACAGGTACCGAATCTGTAATGACGGGTGTTAAAAGTTTTGCCTTTGCGACATTCATCTTTACAATCTGTGCTGCTTTTTCAGTAGCTACTTCGTTTTGTCCCATATGACACCAGGAGCATTGTTCTCGTATATCGGCCAGTTCAAATAAATATTTATTTAGTCCGGCATCTCTGATTGTTTCCTGAAAGAGGGGCTCATGGGTTCTTGGTGTACATGATGCCACGACGAGACGATTAAGTTTTTTATCTTTTACCAGGGTTTTAATTCTTTCCTGGCTGTCCTGTGCACAGGCATACATCATATCTTCTGAATGAACCACATTCTCTAAATCAGCAGAATCCTCTGCGATTTTTTTTACATCAACAGTTTGGGAAATATTAATACCACAATGGCATACAATAACTCCGATTCGTGCTTCTTCGTTGGTTACATCTGTTTCTTCCGGCAGAACCGGTGTTTCCACTTCCGTACCTCGAGACTCTGAAAGAAGAGACATCGTACTGCCCGCAACAGCACTACCCTGCATAACAGTTTCGGGAATATCTTTGGGCGACTGCCAGGTACCTGTTACAAAAATACCTTCTTTATTTGTTTCAACAGGTCTAAACTGGGTTGTGTCAGCAAAACCAAATTCATTTAGCTTCACTCCCATAACGTCAGCAAATGATAGAGCATCATCATGAGGTTCAAAACCAATTGAGAGGACAACCATATCAAAGGACTCATGCTTTAGAGTTCCGTCAGTATCAGAATATCTTAGGTTAAGGTTTCCAGTTTTTGGGTCCTCACGTACATCAGAAATCATTGCCCGATTGTATTTTACATTATATTCATTTTTTGCCCGGTCTACATATTTATCAAAATCTTTACCGAATGCCCTCATATCCATATAAAAAATTGAAGGCTGGATATTTTCATCGTGTTCTTTAGCAATGACTGCCTGTTTGGTAGCATACATACAACAAACAGATGAACACCAGGGATTTGCATTGTGTTTGTCACGTGAACCGACACATTGAAGCCATGCTATTTTCTTTGGATGTTTATTATCTTTGGGGCGTTGAATTTCACCATTAAAAGGTCCTGAAGCAGATAAAATCCTTTCAAATTGTACTGATGTAATTACATTGTCCCATCTTCCGTAACCAAGCTCCTGATGTATCCATGGGTTATGTCTTTTCAGGCCTGGGGCAAGTATGATTGCTCCAACCCTGAGTTCAAAATCTTTTTCTGTGTCTTCAAAATTGATAGCTCCTGCAGTACAGACTTTTTCACAGGCCTTGCATTTTCCGTTTTTAAAATAAATACAGTTATCTTTATCGATAACACGCGTATTGGGAACTGCCTGAGCGAACATTGCATAAATAGCTTTTCTGGCAGATAGATTTTGTTCAAACTCACTCGGTACTTTTTTTGGGCATTTTTCCTCACAGATTCCACAGCCGGTACAGGTAGCTTCATCAACAAATCGTGCCTGCTGATTGACTTTTACAGAAAAATCACCGGAAGTTCCATTAACTTCCTTAACTTCTGCCAGTGTATGAATCTTAATATTAAGATGTCTTGCGACTTCAACCATTTTAGGTGAAATCATACACATTGAACAATCGCCGGTTGGAAATGTTTTATCAAGCATTACCATAGTACCGCCGATGGAGGATTCTTTTTGAATGATATGAACTTTAAATCCGCTGTTTGCAAGATCAAGTGCAGACTGCATACCTCCAATTCCACCACCAATAATCATTACTGAACCGCTTTTACTATTTTTTATACCGGTCATATAAGATTAAGCTCCTTCACAAGTCCGACTACATCAATGAAATGGTTGTCAGCATTCAATTCCTCTATTGAAAGTCCCATGGCTATCCCTACAAGCTCTGTTACAAAGTAAACAGGGAGTCTCTCATAGATCCCAAATCTGTTACAAAATTTTTCCTGATAAGCATCCATATTTAACTGGCACATGGGGCAGGTCGTTACAATACAGTTGCAACCTCTCGCAGTTGCATCTTTCATTATTTTACCCATAAGGTTAAGGGCAGTCTCAGGGTCATTTACAGCCGCAGAGGCACCACAGCAGGCGGTTTTGTAACTCCAGTCCTGAGTTTCTGCGCCAAGCATTTTTAATATCAGTTCCATTGACTTTGGGTTTTCTACGTTGTCAGATACCGGTACATCATAAGCAAACCTTGTCATGCAACCGTAATAACAGGCAGCATTAATACCTTCAAGTTTCACTTTAACTTTTGATTCTAACATACCGCTTTCAAGACTTTTAAGAAAAAGTTCGAGGATGGTGAGGAGCTTGATGTTCTGATTGACTTTTGAATCCAACTCATTATTGATCTCAGTTGCAAGCTCACTGTCTTTTTGAAGTCTTGTCTGAGACATTAGAAGACTTGAATAGCAACCGGAACAGGGCACAAGCATTTCATTAAAGCCATCTTTTTCAGCAAGTCCAAGGTTCCTTGCCGGAAGGGCCACTGCAAGAAAATCATCAAATTTACCGGCCGATGTAGCACCGCAACAACTCCAGTCATTAACTTCCTGCAAAGTTATGCCTAACTCAGAAAATATTTTCCGTGTCTGATGGTCATAAAACTGAGACGACTGGTGGAGAGAACAACCTGGGTAGTAAGCGATTTCCATTCACACCTCATGACGATTCGGTTGATTATTAAAACAATCAGATTAAATAATATTGTCCTTCTTTTTTTCTCTGATTGTCATTTGTTTTTTCTTCATTGCAATCTTATAGAATTTTTTTATTTCTTTTTTTCCAGTTGACGTATGAAGTTTGAAATGAAGCCTCTTTTGTTTAAACATTGAAAAACCAAGTTTAACCTGAGTGGAAATTTCATCATATGCATCTTTAAACTTTAAATTAATAAGATTTTTACCAATGTTTTTTATTTCATAAAATCCCATAAATTCCATCTCATTAACACGTCCCCACCGGGTACAACCCTGAACAAACGAATCATGAAAATATGCAATGTTGGGATTTAAAATTTCAAATTTTTCTTCTTTGGACATTTTTTTTAGTGTCTCAGTAACTCTGCCACACTGAATACCATTTGGGCAACGAGTCCCGCAGGTATAGCAAGAAACACACTGCCATACGAGTTTGTTGCTGATGGCTGCCTCTCTGTTGCCTGTAATAATATGCCTTATGACCTGATCAGGAGTAATCCCGGTTTCTTCTCCGACAGTACAGCCAGCTGCACATCTTTTACATTGATAACAGTCTGTTACAGGTTGATTTGAACGCAACATTACCTCATTGATCAAGGCACGTGAGGAATCAGGATTAAACGAGACAGAAGGTTGTGACAATATCAATTCTCCTTACTAAGAAAATCAAAATAAAAATCAAGTTGATAAGCCGACCTAAAACTATTATAAAACCTTGAAAGACTTAAAACATGCTACTACTAAGACAAACTGAAAAACGATATTTATTTAAAAATTGCTACTGACTAAGTACTACAAAAATTAAAAAAAACAGAAGAATTACCCATGTGAAAAAAACAACCGTTTACATAATAAATGATGTTTTTATGAGTAAACATTATTGAACTAATCATTTTTAGTCAATACCTCTTTTAAAATTTTTATTAAATTAATTAAATCATAACTATTTGTCCATAACAAAGGTGCTGTTATCATTTATCATAATTTTTTTTAATATACTTAAAGTTATTAATACTTATGACGATATTATTACGAAAAGATGATGTTAAGTTACTACTTTACGCAGTTCCCGTGCTAGGGGAAGGTGGTAATGGTTTGTAATGCAGAAGTTTGATTGGTCGTCATTGTTAATCATACTTTGCGAGAGGTGAAAATGTCTCTGGAAATTGGAACAAATGAGTTGTTGAGAAGACAATCAAAAAGAAAAATTATAAATCAGTTTTATAGTGTTGAAATAAATTGTGACGGTACCTGTTTAATGAATCAGTTTGTTATTTATGATATTTCTAAAGAAGGTTTGTGTCTACTAATAGAAGATGATTCTCTATTGCTCGAAAATATAGAAGTTGGGGGCGTATACAAAATGAAGTATTACCCCTTGAATCTTTTAGATATTGTAAAATATATCGAGACCGAAATTAGTCATATTACAAAAGCAAATACAAAAAAATTTGACGGTCACTATCTGGTTGGGCTCTCAATAAAAAATGAACAGGTATGGGATTAATTTTTTTTAAACATAATTTTTAAAAAAAATTTTCGTATATAATAATACCGAAAAATATTTGCGGAAATTGTTATAATCTTCCAGAGTACTTGATTATAAACGAACTTAGTGATATATTGATTAATAATTACAAAAAAATAACTCTATCTTATTAGCATTTCCACAATTATTAGAAAAAAGACAATTAATTCTGTTTATATTCTGTATTTATTGAACATGTTTCTGTTCCTCTGCGTTAATAAACTAAATAAAAATTGAAAACTAAGGTGTGACTATGGATGATGCAAATACAACTGAGATTAATCGTCAGGAAGTAATCCGGAAACTTGACTCTATTCTTGAAAAACATTTTAGAAACTTAGACCAAATTAGTGCTTTGGGCGATGATTTATCATTGAATCTTGCCAGTGTTGCATCGCTCCATTTAATTGTAGAGAAAGAATTTGAAATTTCTGAAGCAGAAGAAACTGAACGTTATGACAGAAAATCATTTATCAGCGATTTAACAGAACTGGGGCTTGAGATAGATGATGATATGATTAATACCTTCGAGACACTTCATGATAAAGGGTATATGAAAATTGACCCTGAAGGTAAATACAGTGCAGAATCTGTTGCAACCAAAATGGTTGATAATATGAATAAAATGTTTCCCGGTATGCCCGGAATGAATCTGGTAGCTTATTATATCCAGACGCTGGATGAAATCCTATCTGGAAGAAAGGATTTTGATAAAGGAGAAAGTCAGTTTGATCAGGCTCTTGAGGCAAGAGGTCGAGCGCTCTCATTTGTCTTTCTGAAAACTGAGAAAAAAAGTGCCAAGCAGCAGGCAGAAGACAGGGTCAAAAAAGCTGTTGAATTAAAAGAATCAAGAAAGGCATCAGATAGGCTTAAGAAGATATATGGCTCAAAACTCTCTGAATTGAGAAATAGTGCTATTAACAGGGTGGCTGAACCCAGTGTTTTGACTAAGCGTGCATTGGATTCAAAAGAAATAAACGTCAAAGAAATATCCCCTAAAAAAATAAAAGAGGCTAAAAAGAAGGCTGAACGTGAAAGACAGGAAGCCGAAAGAATAGAACGTGAACGCCTAGAAAAAGATGAGGCAGAACTTATACGTATTGAAGAAGAGCGTCTGGAAACTGAACGTCTTGACCAGGAAAAAATAGAGCTCGAAAAGAAAAAGGCTGAAGAAGAAAAATTAGAATTAGAGCGACTTGAGAATGAACGGAAAGAACAGGAAAGACTTGAAACTGAACGTCTTGAAAATGAACGGAAAGAAGAAGACAGACTTGCTGGTGAGAAATTGGAGGCTGAAAGAATAGAACGTGAACGAGTAGAAAAAGAACTCGCTATAGAGGCTCAAATAGCAGCATTTGAACAGGAAATGGCATCACCCTGTCCGATTTGTAATGTTGGGAAAATCCTACCTGACAAGACAGCGGCAGATAAAAATTTCTTTAAATGTTCAAGTGAGGGTTGTAAATTTATCAGCTGGACAAAACCTTACAATTTTTTATGCCCGGTTTGCAGGAATCCATTCCTTACTGAATATGAAATTCCTTCTGGTGGGTTCGGTTTAAAATGTCCACGGGCATCTTGTTCTTATAGTCAGGAAAATATTTTTGACCCTACACCTGTGCAACAACCTGTGATACAGCAGGGCCAAGCAGTTCCTGGAGCACCCAAAAAGAAACGTAAGCTTGTCAGACGGCGTAAAAGGTAATTAAGAAACCTTCTATGCTAAAATGTGTTCCGGTAGTACAAAGCAGGTAAATTTACCTTCAAAGACAATGTCGTCGTCTCTTTTGACTTTTACCCCAACGATGTATTTTTTTCCTTCAACGGCTTCGATTCTTGCTGTAGCAACCACTTTATCATTTAAAATGACAGGTTTTAAGAATTTAACCTCAGACCCACCTAAAACAACGTTGGGATGGTTAATCGCAATCATTGCAGCGTAATCTGCAAGCCCAAAAACAAAACCACCATGTACAAGCCCTGAATCATCAGCCGTCATGTTATCTGTTGCGGTGAGCTCAACAATGCACCTGCCTTTTTCAACAACAACAGGTTTTCCGCATAAACCCTGATCGATTTTATTGTGAGTATTAATATCCATATCGCCTCAATTATGTATTTTTTTAAAATGATTAATAACAATATGTATAAATACATATATGTTTCATCTATAAGCATCAACAGAATAATTTCACCCAAATTATACTCTAAAGTTTTACCGATTACAAACTATTCAAATGTTAAATTAAAAAACTTTAAAAAGTATATGATTATACAATCCAAATTTGATAAAATGCTTGTTTTCAATATAAAATAAGAATATATACATTGTGACCAGGTGGTCATAATATTTGGAAATGGTGAAAAGTATGAATATGAAAATTGAAAACATTGAATTGTCAGAGATTGCTGAAAAAGTAATTAACAATGAGCGCTTGAATTTTGATGATGGTTTAATGTTGTATAACAGCGATGATATTATCAGTATCGGTAAAATGGCTGATTATGTACGTAAAAAGCGCCATGGTAATAAAGCATTTTTTATTTATAATCAGCATATCAATTATACCAATGTATGCTCTAATAAGTGCCGTTTTTGTGCTTATGCAGAAGATGAAGGGGCAAAAAAATCTTATACCTGGAGTATCGATGAGATTAAAAATAGAATTATTGAACGTATCGAAGAACCTGTTCGCGAACTCCATATTGTCGGCGGATTGAATAAGAATCTTACTTTTGAGTATTTTACTGATATGCTCAAAATGATAAGAGAGGTAAGGCCTGAAGCCACAATCAAAGCTTTTACAGCTGTTGAAATTGATTACCTTTCAAATTTATCAGGGTTAAGTCTTTCCGAAACAGTTACTCAGTTAAAAAATGCAGGACTTATGATGATGCCCGGTGGTGGTGCAGAGGTCATGTGTGATAGAGTCAGGGATGAGTTATTTCCGAAAAAAATTGGGAGGGACAGATGGCTTGAAGTCACAAAAGCAGTTCATGAAACCGGGCTTAAAACAAATGCGACAATGTTATATGGTCACATTGAAACTTTTGAAGAGAGAGTTAATCACTTGATTTCCCTTCGAAATCTTCAGGATGAAACTGGTGGGTTTTCAGCGTTTATTCCCCTTGCTTTTCATTCGGAAAATACCGAGCTGTCACATTTACCGCCAACAACAGGATTTGATGATTTAAAAAATATTGCGGTATCACGACTTATGCTCGACAATTTTGATCATATCAAAGCCTACTGGGTAATGATTGGAGAAAAACTTGCCCAGACTGCTTTATTTTTCGGAGCTGATGACCTCGATGGAACTATTATTGAGGAACGAATTACGCATACAGCAGGTGCGAAATCAGCGAAAGGTCTATCCAGAGACAAAATGACTTATCTTATTCGTTCTGCGGGTATGATACCTGTTGAACGTGATTCATTTTACAACGATATTAACAACAATAATTAAATCTGAGGCGTAGTTGTCTGATGGAAAATATCATTAGAAAAATAGAAAATAGTGAACGAATATCAACAGATGAAGCCCTAAACATGTTGTTAGACTCAGAGTTTTTAACACTGGCTGATCTTGCGAACAAAAAAAGAAAAAAACTACACCCTGAACCGGATGTTACGTTTGTGGTTGACCGTAATATTAATTATACCAATGTCTGTATGTCAGAGTGTCTGTTTTGTGCATTTTACTGCCAGGAAGATGAAACCGGCGGTTATGTTATTACAAAACCTGAACTAAAGCAGAAAATTGAAGAGACCATAGAGCTTGGTGGCACTCAAATTCTTCTTCAGGGTGGTATGCACCCAGGGCTTGACCTCTCATTTTATACAGATATGTTACGTTATATTAAAGAAAATTTCCCTGTACATATACATGGTTTTTCACCACCTGAAATCCATTTTCTTGCTGGTAAAACAGCTTTATCCGTCGAGGAAGTTTTGTCACAATTGATTGAAGCCGGCCTTGATTCAATTCCGGGTGGTGGAGCTGAAATACTCGTAGATGAAATAAGAACGAAGGTCTCACCCAATAAATGCAATGCTGAACAATGGCTAAACGTAATGGAAACAGCCCATAATCTTGGTTTGAGAACAACTGCAACAATGATGTTCGGCCATGTTGAAAAACCTGAGCATATCATTGAACATATGGATAAAATTCGTAGTTTACAGGATCGTACAGGCGGTTTTACAGCCTTTATCCCGTGGACATTTCAACCCGACAATACAAAAATTAACGCTCAAAAAACAAGCGCCGTAGAGTATTTGAGGGTTCTTGCACTAAGTCGTATCTTTTTTGATAATGTTGATAATATTCAGGCCTCATGGGTTACTCAGGGAGATAAGATTGCTCAGACGGCTCTTGCCTTTGGCGCAAATGATCTAGGCAGTACAATGATTGAGGAGAATGTTGTTGCAGCTGCCGGTGTTGATTATATGCTGCCAAAAGAAGAGCTTATACGACTTATCAAAACAGCAGGGTTTAAAGCGAAACAGCGAGATTGTTTTTATAATATTATCAAAGAGTATTAAGATGCCGGTAACGCCAATAGTCAATCAGACTGATTTACCTGAAATCCACAGGGCAGGGTGGGTTGTAATTGATTCTGACAATCAGATTAATGACGGTTTTGTCAAAGTCCTAAATAATGAAATTATTGAAGTTGCTAAGTGGGTAAACAAACCTGATGCTGCAGTAATTGATCATGGATCAGGTCTAATCTTTCCATCACTGATTAACGCCCATACCCATCTTGAGTTAAGTGCCTTTAAAGGTGCTTTGACGGTTGGGAAAAACTTTAAGGAATGGGTTAAAGAATTACTTTATCGTCGTGAAAATACAACAAAAAAAGAACTTTCTTTGGGGTATAAAAACGGTGTTGCGGAATTGATAGCATCTGGTTGTTTTGTGGCTGGTGAGATTACCACCCTTGGAGATTTTGAAGAGGATTTCAAGCTGTTAGATATTGAAGGTGTTTACTTTAATGAATATCTGGGTGGAATTGAAAATAGACCTGAAGATCATCTTTTTAAAGATGGTTTTACGAAGTCTTTTGCGGGTCATGCCCCCCATACTACCTCACCTGATTTATTAAAATATTTAAAACAACTCTGTCGTAAAAATAATCTCCCGTTTTCTATACATCTTTCTGAATCAGAAGAAGAGGAAGAATTTATTAAAACAGGAAAAGGTGAATGGGCTGATTTTCTTAGACAAAGAGGGATTGATTTTTCATCCTGGCCAGTTACTGAAAATGGCTCGGTAGCTTATCTTGATGCTTTAGGTATTCTTGATGATAAAACGATTGCAGTTCATTTGATCAGAGCAGATCAGAAAGACTATTCAGTGTTAAAAGATAATAACGTTAATGTCTGTTTATGCCCCAGAAGTAATCAAAATCTGCATGGAAGACTTCCCGATGCTGTAACAATGTTTGATAAAAAGATAAATCTTTGTCTGGGTACTGATAGTCTTGCCAGCACTCAGTCTTTGAGTATAATTGATGAAATTTGTGTGATGAATAAAGAATACCCTGAAATCTCTCCTCGAGAAATATTCAGGATGGCAACAATCAATGGAGCAAAGGCCCTTGGAGTTTCTGATCGGTTTGGAACAATTGCAACCGGAAAATCAGGTAAATGTTTCTATTTGCCGGTAGATGTTGAAAAAGACACAGATGTCTATACGAGTTTTATGAGATATAACTAATGATGGCGTCGTAAAAAATCCCATCTACTTCGCTTTAGTGATTGGCCAGACTTTTGATGTACAAAAAGTACTACTTCAAGCCTGGCCAATCACTAAATCTTGTATATGGAACCTTTTCCTTAGCCATCTAAATACTTTTTATTTATGAGATCATCAACTAATGGATAATGAATTAAAAGAGATTAAAAAGGTCAGGGTTGGACGAATAAGCTACATTAACGTGGCACCGGTTTATTATGGACTTGATCGTGGTTTAAAACCCGATTGGTTAGAACTTGTGACTGCCCCGCCCGTGGAGTTAAATACCAGACTTGAGTCGGGTGAGATTGATATAAGCCCGGTTTCATCGGCTGCTTATGCAATGAATCATGATAAATGGTATCTAATGCCAGATCTTTCAATTTCCTGTTTTGGAGAGGTCATGAGTGTTCTTCTTGTAAGTCATGAGCCGATTGATAAACTTGATAAGAAAAAAATATTATTGTCGGAAGAATCTGCCAGCGCAGCATCTCTTGTTCGTTATATTTTTAATAAGAAAGATATTCAACCTGAGTTTATAAGTTCGCAGGTTTTAAAACCTGCTGATATAGATGAATCAGCAAGTGCAGCACTTGTAATCGGAGATGCCGCGCTAACAGAAGGCTGGGGATCATATTTTAATCATATCTACGATCTTGGCGAAATATGGAAAGGGTTGACAGGCTTGCCCTTTGTTTTTGCTGTATGGGCAGTACGAAAAGAGTTTGCTGATAAATATCCAAATCTTTTAAAAGAAATCTCTGATTTTTTTGTAAAATCTAAACAAAATGGTAAAGAAAATCAAAATGACATTATCGAAAGAGCTGTTGATAAAACAGGTTTGAACTATGATGATTGTGAGACGTATTTTGAACTTCTTAACTGTGATTTAAACATGGAGCATCGTAAAGGACTCAAATGTTTTTTTGATGAACTTTATAATTGTGGGATAATTAATAAAAAAATTGAACCTGAATTTGCGGGTGTTTTTAGATGAATTCTAAAGTGATGATTTGTGATGCGGGGTATACTGAGGATTCTATCAACAAAGCAGTCTCCAGCATTTTTGAAGAATTTTACAGAGACTGGAAAGATAAAAAGGTTCTTGTTAAACCAAATATACTTGCACCAAGGAGAGCTGATAAAGG